>Ga0255368_10357_pt1 | contig 10788 bp, 11 predicted proteins | sample ANMaggSeSYBR01E6_FD_182094 | JGI IMG/M metagenome (GOLD analysis project Ga0255368, IMG submission 182094) | Sediment cell enrichment communities from methane seep in Santa Monica Basin, California, United Staets - ANME aggregate JGI... | ecosystem: Environmental > Aquatic > Marine > Cold seeps >...
TTTTCCCGATCCGCTGGGACCCACAATGCCTGAGAATTCCCCTTTTTCAAAGTCCAGTGAAATGCCATTCAGGGCAGTGAATTCGCCCCCCACCAATGGGAAATCTCTTAATGAGGTTTTCAATGGTGATGATGCTTCCGTTTTTCATTTTCTGTGTGTTTATGGAATGGTTACTGTTGTTGTCTTAATGATTAAATACGGCCATAAGCTGGAACCCCCATCCGCCATAAAGGCTTGTCCGGGGATCCACGTTATAGAGGTTGTAGGTGTCGGGATTCCAGAACCCCATTATATAGAAGCTCCACCGGTCGTAGGCAACAGACCAGTTGATAAAGCGGTAGAGGTTGTTGTTGCTAAAGTCGTAGAAGAGCATGGCATTCACATTGTGAATGATGCTGACAGGATAGGCAGCGGACAGCAGTCCGAAGAGGAGTTTTTGATCGGCTGCGAAGGGCTGCTCTCCCTGGAGGTAGCCAAAGGCTTCGGTCATTACATGAAGGCCGTTTCCCAATCCAAAAGTATAGTCCATGCCTGCATTCAGCATCGATTTGAAGTTCAGGTCGGTGAAACTGAAGTCCTGATAGCTGATGGCTGCCTCGATCCAGAGTCCAACGGCCAGGTCCATTTTGGCATCCAGAGCAAAGCGGTTTTCAGGGGAAGTCTCACCCAGGGTGATGGAGTCGGGCAGGGCCGGTCCGGGATCGGCGGTCCGGTGGTGGTAGGTAGCCGCGATCTCCCCGGTATAAAGTGGTAACTGCACCCGTCCCCCATACTCTATGCTGTTCTTTTTAGAAGGGAACATCTCCCATCCTTTGATCTTATCTTCGCCGTAAAGTCCCCAGAGCCAGATGTTGGCATTGTTCAGGAAGTAGTACCGGGCCAGCAATCCATATACTCCATCGGTAAGCTGCAGCGGATCACGTGGGTCGATGCGATCGAACCACATAAGGGGCCTGAACATCTGGGCAGATCCAAAATTGATCTTTTGCAGTCCGGCCCTCAGCTCAAACTGGTCGCCCGAAAACTTTATCCACATACGGTAGGGAGAGAGCTGTTTATCCAGTTCAATTGAATCGCCGGAATAGATTCCGCTCCCCCAGATATTGGCAGAGAACTCTCCGTCGATGGTATAATTCCCGGCAGGAAGGGAGAAAGAAAGCTCGGGAATATACCTGAGCCCAGCCTGGGCCTGGAAAGGTTCGGCAGGGTTGAGGGTGGTCCACCCGATGGCTTGTCCCCTGAATCCAAGTGATTGGGAATTCAAGGTTCCGGGAACCAGCAGGATGCCAAGGAAGGCGACCACCAGGATGCCATATTTTACCACTGCGGTTTTCATTGGTGGGTATCCCTGTTCAGGATTCCGTAAAAGAGAAAATTGATAATTTCCATCACCAGATCCTGAGGTTGGTCATACATGTTCAGCAAGGCATCATCCTGGGCCATCTCTGTCAGGTGATTCGTCATGTACATGATAAATTCAATCTTCAGATCCTTCCTGATATCACCGTTCTCCTGTGCTTTTTTGAAGTCGTCGGTGAACTTCTGCATGCTATCCCGGGTGAGCTGTTCCAGATAACTGATCAGTTCGGGATCTCCGCTCTGTACATAATCGCGGAAAAACTCACTACTCATGGTCTCAATCTGATCCCGCTTCAGGTGGATCATTGCCACCACCTTTTCGGGGTAAGGTATTTCCCTCTCCATGATCTTATTGTACCTCTCCAGGGACTCCTGCATAACAGTATCCATGAGGGTTTTTACCAGCTCAATCTTATTGGGAAAGAATTTGTAGTAGGTCATTTTACTGATTCCGGCCTCCTTACAAATCTCTTCAACGGTCACCCGCTTAAACCCAAACTTCCAGAAAAGCGCTTTCCCGGTTTTCAGGATCAGTTCCCTTTTTGGATTTGACACATTGCCCATAACTATACGATAAAAGTAATATGAAACATAATACGTACAAATATAGGGTAAAAAGTATACTCCTGTCAAGGGAAATCGTAAAAATTTTCATTTTTCCTTTTGGAAAAGAGAGACTGAAGCTTGTGCAGCAAGGTTTTGCGATGAGTTTAATATTTGCGGGAATAGAAAAGACCACCCTTTTGAGGCGGCCTCTTTCCAAATATATGACTCTCCGGGGTTATTCTCCGCTTTTCCCGTAGTTGGGAAGTACCCGGGCACTGGGATCATTTACATCGCAGTTCTCCCACTCCCTGTTGGGCATCCAGAAATCGGCTACTGCCTTTGAGCGTCCTGGGAAGTGGGACTCGAATATATCGCGATACATTAACGACTCTTTGGAAATAGGGGTAGCATGGGTGTACTTCAGTTCCGCATCCATCAGGTCGTCGTCGCTGTACATCTCTTCAGCATAAGCTTTCAGGTTATCCACCACACTGTGTCCCACTGCATCGGAAAAGGCTGCCTTCTCCCTGTAGAGAATATCATGGGGGAGATAACCACCTTCAAAAGCTTTTCGCAGCAGATATTTGCCCACGCCGGTGAAGTTCATCTTTTTCTCAGGTGGGATGCTCATTACATATTTCACAAAATCGAGATCACCGAAGGGGACTCTGGCTTCCAGTCCGTTGGAAGAGATACTGCGGTCGGCCCTCAGTACATCATACATATAGATCTCCTTAAGCCGTTTTTCAGCCTCCTTTTGGAAAGCAGAGGGTGAGGGAGCAAAATCGGTATATTTGTACCCAAAGATTTCATCTGCGATCTCCCCGGTCATCAACACCTTGATATCGGTATTTTCCTTTATATACTTGCTCACCAGGAACATCCCCATGGAGGCCCTGATGGTGGTGATGTCGTAACTCTCAATATTGTAGATCAGGGTACTCAGGGTATCAAATATATCTTGCCTGGTAAACAGTACCTCGGTATGATCCGCGCCCAGGTAATCAGCAACGACGCGCGCGTACTTGGTATCGATGGGATCTATATCAATTCCCACTGCGAAGGTCCGGATGGGCTTATCCATCATCCTGGCCGCAATGGTACATACCAGACTGGAATCGAGTCCGCCGCTGCAGAGAAATCCTACCGGGACATCGGCATGCAATCTTTTTTCAACCCCTTTGGTGAGATATTCATTGATCTTAACAAAGACCTCACTGGTATCATCATCGGTATACTCATCTACTGTTGCGATATCCCGGTAGCATACAAATTTTTCTCCATCATAGATATGACCCGGTGGAAAGGGCCTTACCACAGCACATAGTTCACTAAGCGCCTTCATTTCACTGGCAAACATGATCTTACCGTCGGAGGCGTACCCGTAGAACATGGGACGGATTCCAACCGGGTCCCTGGCTGCGTAATACTTATCCACTTCGGCGTCATACAGTACACATACAAACTCAGCATCCAGCTGCCGGGCTGTCTCCTCCATCCCTAGCTCCATAAACATGGGGATAATTACTTCACAATCGCTTTCCGATTGAAAGTCATGACGTTCCCTGTAGTTATCCATCAACGACTGGTAGTTATATATCTCTCCGTTTGCAACCAGGTGAAGTCCCTTATGAATCAACGGCTGATTTCCATCGTCGGAAGTATCGATGATCTTCAGCCGGTGAAAGCCCATCCATCCTTTGTCGCCCAGGTCACAGGCCACCGAATTGTCGGGTCCCCGGTACCTGATCTTCTGAAACTCGCTGACCACACTAAGCCGCAACATCTTGTCTCCTCCTGTATACACCGAAAATCCACACATAATGTTTAAAATTTGTTATAAATTTACACAAAACAGGCTTCAAATATATGATATTATAATTAAAAGCTGCAAAAAAGTATTAAAAACCATATATTATAACCGAATAAGTTACAGATCGTAACTTTTTAGAGTTAAAATGAAAGGCAAAATGATAATCTGAAAGGAGATTTCTGGATATTATCCGAAATCTGCAATGGATTGGAGAGAATCCATATTTGCAATATGGATGGTTTTGCCATAGATTTTCAGGATACCATCCCTGCGGAATTCACTTAATGTACGGATCACGTTTTCGGTGGTCATTCCCACATAATCGGCCATCTCTTTCCTGGTAAGCGGGAGATCGAACTCCTCGGAATAAAAAATTGTCCGGGAAAAATAGATCAACAGGTAGGCCACCCTTCCCCTCAAGTGCTTTTTACGGATTTCCAGGGATTCCAGGATAATGGTATCTGCAATCTCACTCATTTTTTTGAGCAGATTCAATGCCAGTTTTCCATTCTCGCTTGCCAGTGTCCTGATCTCATCCATCTTCAGGTTGCAGGTGACTGAGTCCTCAAGAGCCGATACGGAGTAGTTATAGTGTTGATCAGAAAATACACTGAGCAGGCTAACATAGTCCATGGGCCTGGCAATGGTGATGATCTGCTCCCTGCCCGACTGGTCACTTCTGAAGAGTTTGACCAGGCCACTTTTCAGATAGGTAAATTCCTGGATCAGGGTCCCTTCTTTGATAATAACCTCTCCCTGGCGGAATTCTTTTTCAATCTTACTGGTACACACTATTTCTGCATGTTCATCATCCAGATTCTGAATGAACAGTTCCCGAAGTTCACACGATTCACATGTACAACCTGGATCCATGCAGTTTAATTTAAGTGTTGGTTAACATACACAGATATGATAGTTGTCATGTTATGATAATTATCATATCGTGATTCGAATAACGCAAAAATTCTCATGCTATTTTTGACCGATAAATTCAATTATAGTAAACAACAATAATATGAAAAAGATTTTAATACTTGGTGGGGGTACAGCAGGTACGATGATGGCCAACAAGCTTTTTAAGGCACTGGATCGCCAGGAGTGGGAAATTACCATTGTGGATCAGCATAAGACCCACTATTATCAGCCAGGATTTCTTTTTATACCGTTTGGTATATATAACAAATCGGATGTGATCAAACCCAAGGGAGATTTTTTCCCTGCCGGGGTGAAAGTGATTTACCAGGAGATAGAGCGTGTTGAAGGAGAAGCGAACAGGGTACACCTGGCAGATGGTTCCACCCTGAAGTATGATTTCCTGATCATTGCTACCGGTGCTCAGACCCGCCCGGATGAGACTCCCGGACTTCAGGGGGAAGAGTGGTACAAGAGTATCTTCGATTTCTATACCGTTGAAGGTGCGGTTGCACTGCAACATTTTTTTAAAACCTGGGAAGGCGGAAAACTGGTGATGTGTATTTCCGAACTTCCATTCAAGTGCCCGGTGGCACCTATTGAATTTGTCTGCCTGGCAGAGGCCTATTTCACCGAAAAAGGGATGCGCGACAAGGTAGACATCACCTTTGTTACTCCACTTCCCGGAGCCTTCACAAAGCCCATCGCTACCAAAATGCTTAGCCAGCTCATGGATGATAAGAACATCAAGGTGGTGCCTGAATTTTACCTGGAGAGCGTTGATAATGAGAAAAAAGTGATCAAATCCTATGATGAGGTGGAGATCCCCTTCGATGTATTGACCATTGTCCCTGTAAATATGGGATCGGAGATGATCGAGCGGAGCGGACTGGGTGACGATATGAATTATGTGGAGACAGACAAGGAGACCCTTCAGTCTAAAAAGTTTGAAAATATTTTTGTCCTGGGCGATGCAGCCAATATTCCTACCTCCAAGGCAGGTTCGGTGGCTCATTTTGCTGCAGAGATCCTGTTTGAAAATATGATGAATGCCTTTGAAAACAGGCCACCGACAGCCAAATTTGACGGGCATGCCAACTGTTATATTGAGACCGGGTACGGCAAAGGAGCCTTGATTGACTTCAATTACGATACGGAGCCGTTGCCCGGAACCTTTCCTCTTCCCGGAATCGGTCCTTTCGGATTGTTGAAGAACACCAAGATCAACCACTACGGGAAGATGATGTTCCGCTGGATCTACTGGCACATTTTACTAAGAGGCAAAGAGATGCCCATTGAGGCCCATATGACCATGGCCGGCAAGAAATCTAACATTGATTAACCGGAACCATTATGGCAGACAATACAACACAACAGATCGCTGAGTTGAACCAGAAGGTCGATACGATCCTGGAATATGTAAACCAGCAAAGATTGAAATCCCAGGCCATTGATGACCTGGTGGCAGATGCCTCCATCATTGGTAAGGATGTTTACGATACGACTGTGAAAGCACTGGATGATCGTGAGGTAAGGCTGGAGCCGGATGATCTCAGGGAGCTGGGAATCAGGTTCGCCCAGAATGTGGGTAATTTCAATACCCTGCTCGATGGTCTTGGAAGTGCCATGGACCTGATGAAGGATGTGGGACCCATCGCCAACGAGGTAATTATTGATACCACACGGACCCTGCATGAATTTGAACAGAAGGGGTACTTCGAATTCATGAAGGAGTTCGGAGCCATTATTGACAACATTGTGACCCATTACGGTGTAAATGATGTGCGCATGCTGGCCGATAACGTAGTAACGATCCTGGATACAGTCAAAAACCTGACCCAGCCTGATATGCTTAAATCCATAGACACGGCGGTGAAGGTATTCTCAAACATGGAGACAGAGAATGTTCCTGAATACTCCATTTTTAGAGTGATGAGGGAAATCAACAAACCGGAGATGAAAAAGGCATGGGGATTTCTTTTCACATTTTTAAAGAATATGACGAAGGACAACATAAAATAATAACCATTAAAACAAATAGTTATGGCACAAAAAACCTATGCAGGACAACCTGTGGAAGTGAATGATGAGGGATACCTGGTGGATGCTTCCCAGTGGAACAAAGAGATAGCAGCCGAAATGGCGAAAGAGGAAGAGATCGATCTTTCCGATAAGCACTTCGAGGTGCTGGAATTTCTTCGCAATTCTTATGAAAAGGGAGAGACCCTAACCATCAGAAGGGTTGGTAAGTCAGGGATTGTGGATATCAAGGGATTGTACAAATTGTTCCCTGGCGGACCCCTGAAATATTCATCAAAGTTCGCAGGGATACCCAAACCGGCAAGTTGCGTTTAACATAAAAAATCTAAAAAAATGGCTGAAACAAAGGAGAGTCCGTTAAAAAAAGTATGCATCATCTGTGCCAAGGGCACCATTGAAGATGTATATGCCACACTGGTCATGGCCAATGGAGCCGTGATGGAAGGAATTGAAGCCAAGGTATTCTTTACCTTTTTTGGTCTGGATGCAATCACCAAAAAACAGATGAAAAGGATCAAAACTGCAACTGTTGGAAATCCAGCCATGAGGGCACCAGGTGGATTGCCGTTCCCAACCATCCTTGGAATGATTCCCGGAGTTGAGGCTGGTGTATCGGCCATGATGAAGAGTCAGATGTACAAGCTGGATATCCCTCCGGTGGATGAGTTCCTGGAGATGATCACGGCCGGTGGTGGTGAGATTTATGCATGTAAGCTGGCCATGGATATGTTCAAGCTTGAGAAGAAAGATCTTCATGAAGAGGTGAAGGATGTACTTACTATAGGTGATTTCTACGGAAAGTGTGGAGGCGAAAACACTCAGATTATCTTCACGTAAACTCATTACAGAAAAACAGTTTGAAAAGGGGGGCCGGGAGGCCCCTTTTTTTCTGATCCTTCCACTTTCCGCCAAACTCCATCAGGAACGCCTTGATAAAGTCGTCCGGTTCCCTTTCCATAACATGGACATTGAACTTTTATTTCCGTAATTTTACTCTTACCTGATATGAGCTAAAATGAAAGTAATAGATTTAACAGAGGAGCATAAGAAATTATACTTTGTATGCCTTGAGGACTGGTCTGATGAAATGAAAGAGGCAGGAAACCATAAGGAATGCTGGTACAATATGATGAAGGGCAAAGGGCTTGGAGTAAAGATAGCTCTTGATGATAATGGAGAAGTTGGCGGTATGATTCAGTATATCCCTATTGAGCACTCTTCTGCAGATGGAGAAGACCTGTATTTCATTAATTGTATTTGGGTTCACGGATATAAAAAGGGACGAGGGAACTTTCAGAAAAAAGGGATGGGGAAGGCATTGCTCCAGGCAGCTGAGAGTGATGTAAAGGACAGGGGAGCAAAGGGTATAGTGGCCTGGGGAGTTCCTCTGCCATTCTGGATGAAGGCAACATGGTTTAAAAAGCAGGGATACACTAAGGTGGAGAAACAAGGGTTTTTAGGAGCTGTCCTTTTATGGAAACCGTTCTCAGATGATGCAATTCCGCCAAATTGGATCAAACGAAAGAAAAAACCAGAGAAGATCCCTGACAAGGTAACTGTAACAGGATTTATTAACGGATGGTGTCCTGCTCAAAATATTGTCTTTGAAAGAGCAAAAAGAGCTGTATCAGAAATAGGGGATAAAGCAATATTCAGAGAGATAAATACATTTGACAGGGAAGTCCTGCTGGAATGGGGAATTAGTGATGCATTGTATATTGATGATGAAGAGGTAAGAACAGGACCCCCTCCATCCTACAAGAAAATAAAGGGAAAAATTGCAAAACAAGTCAAGAAATTATAAAGGGTTGGCCAACTTTAAAAATTCAGACTTACATGAAAGTAAAATTTTTATGGTTCGCCATTGTGCTATTTACAATGATAAATCAAACCGGTTTTGCCCAGAATAGTGTCAAAGGCAGAGTAACCGATAAAACAAATAATGAGGCTTTGCCTTTTACCAGTGTTTATATTCCTGAACAAAACAAAGGCACAATAGCTGAAAAAAATGGTGAATTTGTATTGGCCAATTTACCCAAAGGAGAATTGAAAATCCAGTTTTCGTATGTGGGATATAAAACCATAATCAGAACCATTTTTACAGAAAACACGGAAGTCATATTAAATGTTGTAATGGAACCAGCCATATTACAAGCCGAGGAGGTTGTGATTTCGGGTGGGACGTATTCAACGCAACACGACAATGCGATTAAAATCGATTTGATTAAAAGCAGGGATATTGCCTCAATGGGCACACCTACTTTTATTGAAGCCCTTGCCAATGTACCCGGTGTTGATATGATTGCCAAAGGTACTGGTGTAGCTAAACCGGTTATCCGGGGTTTATCCATGACCAATATATTGATGCTCAACAATGGTGTGAAAATGGAAAGCTTTCAATTTTCGGAAAATCACCCCTTCATTATTGATGAATTCGGCATTGACCACATTGAAATAATTAAAGGACCGGCTTCTTTGCTTTATGGTTCTGATGCCGTTGGTGGCGTTATCAATGTGTTGAAAGAAAAACCTGCTCCAACAGGGAAAATCCTCGGTGATTACAATATGCAATATCACTCAAATACACAAGGAGTTGTAAGTAATCTTGGTGTAAAAGGAAGTTCCGAGAATTATTTTTGGGGCTTACGTGGCGGGGTAAAAAACCATACTGATTATAGAGATGGAAATGGAGATTATGTCCCCAATACACGTTTCAATGAATACAGTTTTAAAGTCAATGCAGGGATAAACAAACCCTTTGGACTGTTCCGGTTGTATTATGATTATAATCAGCCTAAGTTGGGAATGTGTGTAGGCGATGCCGTTCTGTTAACAACCGAAAACGGCAGGAAAAACAAACTTTGGTATCAGGATTTAATCAATCATATCATTTCTACCAGAAATGCCCTGTTTTTTGGAAAGTATAAAATAGATTTTAATGCTGCTTACCAAATGAATAACAGGCGATTGCAGACCGATGAGAATAAGCCGTCTTTTGAAATGGTTGATATGGACCTGAACACATTTTCCTATGAAGTAAAAACTTATCTGCCTTCAACAGCAAACTCGGAATATATCGTAGGATTGCAGGGAGCAAATAAAACCAACAGAAACAGTGAAGCCCCAAATCATGTATTGCCCGATGCCGATGTGAATGATTTCTCTGTTTTTGGATTGGCTCAATATACTTTTTTTGAAAAGCTGATAGCCCAAGCCGGTATAAGATATGATTTCCGTTCCATCTCAACAGAGGCAGAAACAAACAAAGAGGCAGTTAATACTAATTATGGAAATGTAAGTGCTTCCCTCGGTGCTACCTATACAGTAAACAAAAATATCTTAATACGCACAAATTTTGCTTCTGCACACAGAACCCCTAACATTGCTGAATTAACGCAAAACGGCATGCATGGTGCAAGATACGAGCAGGGAACACCCGAATTAAAAACACAACGTAATTACGAAGCCGATATAAGTACTCATTTTCATTCAGAATATGTGATGGTTGATATTGCGGGTTTTTATCATAGCATTAACGACTATATATTTATTGCCCCAACCGACGATACAATTGCGAGTGGTGATAAAATTTACCGGTACTCACAAACCAATTCTATAATCTATGGTAGTGAACTTGCTATTGATGTTTTGCCGTTTAACTGGTTAAATATAAAAACAAGCTATGCTTATCTGATTGGCAAACAAGATGACGGAAGCAATCTGCCATTCATTCCTCAAAATAAACTGCGGTTTGAACTTAAATTTCAAAAGCAAGAATTGGCTTTCTTGAAAAATACCTTCTTTAAAATTGGAGGACTTATTGCTGCAAAGCAAAATAATCCTGCAATGTTTGAAACGGAAACCGACAGCTATTATTTATTAAATACCGGAATAGGGACAGATATAAAATGGGCAAACCAGATGGTATATTTGTCTGTTCAGGCAAATAACTTGCTGAATGAAACCTATATAGACCATTTGTCAACATTGAAGGGAATGGGCTACTACAATATTGGCAGGAATATCAGTGTAAATCTGAAAATTCCGTTAAGAATATATGAAAAGCACTGAAAAGCAATTAGAAAACCGGGGATATTTTTCAGGTGAGATTGAAAGTG
>Ga0255368_10360_pt1 | contig 10747 bp, 9 predicted proteins | sample ANMaggSeSYBR01E6_FD_182094 | JGI IMG/M metagenome (GOLD analysis project Ga0255368, IMG submission 182094) | Sediment cell enrichment communities from methane seep in Santa Monica Basin, California, United Staets - ANME aggregate JGI... | ecosystem: Environmental > Aquatic > Marine > Cold seeps >...
CAATTATATACTACTGATTGCCAGTGAGGGGCTGATTCGTCAATAAATTTTTATATAAAAGTTTAAAAAAACAATATTTTATCATATAAATTAAATCATGTGTTTTTTTACCTGAAGAAGAATGCAGTGTCATCCAAAGCTAAGGTAGAAATTGGACTTTTTTAAGAAGTCATCAAAAAATTATATTAATTATTAAGGCGTTATATAATATGGACAATACAATTATTACCCGTTTTCCTCCAAGCCCGACGGGTTATCTTCACTTAGGGGGAGCCCGCACGGCAATTTTTAACTGGCTGTATGCCCGGCATATGAAAGGGCGTTTTGTTCTGCGCATTGAAGATACGGATATGCAGCGATCCACCCAGGAATCCGTTGATGCTATTTTCGAGGCAATGGACTGGCTGGGAATTGACTGGGATGAAGGGCCTTATTTTCAGTCAAAACGATTTGATATTTATAAGGAACACATTGACCGGCTGATTGCAGATGGAAATGCCTATTATTGTACCTGCACCCCGGAACAGGTGGATAAGATGCGCGAAGCTGCCAAAAAAAGTGGCGGCAAGCCGAAATATGACGGTTCGTGCCGTGAGAAAAATCTTCAATGGCAGGAAGGGGCGGTTGTTCGCTTTAAAGCGCCGCTGACCGGAAGCACCGTTATCGAAGACAAAATCCGGGGAAATATTGCCTTTGCCAACACAGAACTGGATGATTTTATTATTGCCCGCAGTGACGGGTCGCCCATGTATAATCTGGCAGTTGTGGTAGATGACATTACTATGAAGATCAATTTCATTATCCGCGGTGATGATCATATCAGCAATACACCTAAACAGATCCTGATTTACCAGGCATTGGAGGCGCAAGCCCCTGATTTCGGACATGTTCCTATGGTTCTCGGGCATGATAAAGCCCGGCTCAGCAAGCGGCATGGGGCCATGTCTGTAACTGCTTACAGGGATATGGGATATCATCCGGATGCGATGGTGAATTTTTTAGTCCGCCTTGGATGGTCTCATGGGAATCAGGAATTTTTTACCCGGGATGAACTGATTGAAAAATTTAACCTTGAACATATCGGCCGGTCCGCCGGTGTGTTTAATCCGGAAAAACTGCTGGCAATAAATGCCGAGCACATCCGCAATGCGTCATCAGAATCGTTAGCCCCTCATTTGATGCCTTTTTTAATCGAAAAAGGCATCCAGGCAGAACCCGGAGATTATTTAAATGGCGTGATTGAAACATTGAAGCCTCGCAGCAAAACATTTATCGAAATGGCGGAAGGGGCGGAGTTTTATTTTCAGGAAAAGCCGGTGTATGATGAGAAAGCCGCCGCTAAATTCCTGAAGCCGGCTCTTTTGGCACCGATGAAGCAGCTGGCAGATGCGATGTCCGGGCTGACGGAATTTGATGAAAAAAGCCTGGAAAGTATTTTTAAGCAGGTGATGGAAGATGCCGGGCTTGGATTCGGCAAAGTGGCCCAACCGGTACGCGTGGCTTTGACCGGAAAGACCGTGAGTCCCGGCATTTTTGAAATGATCCTTGCTCTTGGGAAAGAGAAAGTGATTTCAAGACTTTATGATGCAATTCAATTTATAGAAAAAGTGCCGGCTGCCGAATAAAAAGTTGAATAAAAATTTGACTTGACAGGCGGGCATTGCTAAGTTATTGACACAAATTACTTGAAGAGGGTTAGTGTAGCGGTATCACGACGGGTTCTGGTCCCGTTAACAAAGGTTCGAATCCTTTACCCTCTGCCAGAAAATTCAAAAGGGCTGCAGTATAAAACTGCAACCCTTTTTTTTATTGCCGTCTGGGTCTGAATTTTTTAGGGCAGTTATTGCGTTAATTCAAAAAGTTTAATTTCCCACCAGGTCGCAGACCAGATCAACCGCTTTTTCAAGGGAAATCCGGCTCATGTTAAGGACAAGATCATAATGTATCGGCTCGTTATAATCCTTTTTTCCGAATTTTTTGTAAAGATTGGTGCGCCGCCTTTCACCATTTAATACTGCGGCCTCAGCTTTTGTATCGGAAAGGTTATAATGCCGCTGCATAAATTCGATTCGGTCTTGTTTGTTTGCCACCAGAAGGATGTGGAAGGTACCTTCATGATCCTCAAGAATATACTGACCGCCGCGCCCGGTGAGGATGACATTGTCTTCGGATGCCAGTTTCAGCATCACGTCATACAGCGTCTGGACATAGACTTCTTCATCCATATAACCTTTGCCTTCACCCATCAGCCGGTCAATATAGTTACTTGACAGCAGCCCGGAGATTATTTTGGAAAGCATGCTGCCTGCAGTCCTTTCCATGGATATGACCATCTTTTTGGATACCTTGGCTTCTTTCGCTATCTCCTGGAGAATAAGATCATCAAGGAATCGATAATCCAGTTTTTTACCGACCATTCGTCCGAGAGTTCTGCCGCCGGCACCAAATTGTCTTGAAATGGTAATAACAGCCATTGTTCAACTCCTTTTTTGTTAAGGTGATGTTGACTGAGTGAGGCGTGATATTCAATCAGGTTTGACAATTTAATTTATCAGGTAAAAAAAGGCGTTTAAATACAGAGGCGATATGAGAGAAGTGGAAAGTCTTGGGGAATGCAACGCCTTTTAATTTTTTAAAAGATTATACCAGACTTTGTGAATTGCTTCAACGGGATTTATATTCATTTATTTATTTTAAATATCCTGCAAGACAGGTTTGCACGTTGACAGTAAAAAACATTTCTGTCATGTAAAAAATTCAATCCGCTGCCCTGCAGAGATTGGTGGCAGATTTTAATTGATTTTTTGTTCCAAGAATCGATTGGGATAGAAAATTAGTACTTTAGCCCTTTAATGGAGTAAATGAGATCTCTATATGAAAGTTGCATTGATTGCCCCGCCATATCCCCTGGAAGAAGCACCGTCTCCTCCTCTGGGTATTTGTTATGTGGCTGCAGCATGTGAAGCAGCAGGTGCGGAAGTTATTATAATTGATTACATTGTCAGCCGGTATACCCCTGAAAAGTTATGGGAGCAGCTCGACGAATTTAAACCGGATGTGGTCGGCGCCACATCGGTGACGCTGAATTTTTTTGCCGGTGCTGAAATATTAAAGGCTGCCAAGCAGCACTGTCCGTCTGTTGTTACGGTCATGGGCGGGCCTCATGTCTCGTTTGACGCCGAAAACACGCTGGCACAATTTCCTGAAATCGACGCGGTGATTCTTGGGGAGGCGGAAAATACACTAATGCAATGGCTGCCCGCAGCAAAAAACCGTTCTGCGTGGAATGATATAAAAGGACTGGCATTTTTTGATGGGGAAAATTTTATTTCTACAGGGTCCGGCGATTTTATCGAAAATCTGGACGCACTGCCGCAGCCTTCCCGGCATCTGCTCCCGTTGTCAAAATACAAAGCGCTGGGGTTTCCCATCAGTATCATCACCAGTCGGGGGTGCCCCAATAAATGTATTTTTTGTCTTGGCAGAAAAATGGTCGGGTTCAAAGTCCGGTATCGTGATCCGGCTTTGGTGGTTGATGAGATAGAAGCTGTTTTGGCGATGGGATTTGAACGGATTAATATTGCCGACGATCTGTTTACAGCCAACAAAAAGCGCGTCAAAGTGCTGTGTGAGGAGATTTTAAACCGGAATATACAGTTCGGCTGGAGTGCATTTGCCCGTGTTGATACGGTGGATGAAGAAACTTTGAGCATCATGAAAAAGGCCGGGTGTGACGCGGTCAGCTTTGGCATTGAATCCGGCAACCCGGAAATGCTGAAGAGGGTCAAAAAAAGGATTACCCTGGATCAGGCCCGACAGGCGGTGGCAGCATGCAAAAAAGTGGGTATGATTGCCCATGCATCTTTTATGGTGGGGCTTCCAGGTGAAGACCATCAGACCATGCAGGATTCATTTGATTTTGCCAAAGAGTTGGATATTGAACACGGATATCATTTTCTGGCGCCGTTTCCCGGAACAACGGTAAGAGATAACCTAAATGCATATGATTTAGAGATTTTAACGGATAACTGGACGCGTTATGATGCCAATACGCCAATTGTTAAAACTTCACATCTGGACCCGGATATTATGACGTCATTTGTCGCTGGCGCTTACAATGATGTGTTTGAACGTTGGGAAGACTCAAAAAAACGATATGCCGAAGGAAATGGCACGCCGGAAGAAAACCTTGCCGTAGAAAGTGAACAGCGGCTGAAGTTGATTTTTGATATTTTGTCCCATGATTTAATTAAAGATGTCGGAAATTTTCACAGTGCGGGGCAGAATCCGGCTATGGAATTAAGTGTCCGTATTGCCGATAGAATTGATATGGATCCGGATTTTATCTGCCGATATATCCGCCTGTGGCATGAAAAAAACTACCTGGCATATTCACGGGACAATGGAATGGATAGATGGGTATGGGCACCCAATCAATATCTGAATTAGGACGAATCCAGTATCGGTCTTATGCCGTTTACCCAGATAGATTTTTATTCCTTTTTGGGAGCTGGCGATTCATTCCCATCCGGTTTTTTCAGCAATGCCATGTATAAAGAATATATTCTATTATCAAACGGCATGATCATATCCAATAGAATTGCCGCCAGATTGAGAAATGGCGATATAATGAGTGAAATTCCGAAGATTATCATCTGAAATAATTTGGTGAATTGATTTTTATTATAGCAGCTGTTTCTCACCAAGGTCGTGTAGCATAGATACAATATCGACATCCATGATTTTGCCGGAAAATATTCTTCCACCAGTTCCAGATTATTTTCTTTGAACATTTCATGATACCCATATCGGATAACATTAAAATAATTGTACGGTACCCGATGGGACGGATAAACATCTCCCGGGCCGCTTAGAATGATATATCCTCCGGGTTTAAGGACCCTTTCGATTTCATTGAGATGCTGCGCCGGGTTTTTGACATGTTCGATGACAAAATAACTGATAAGATTCTGAAATGAAGCGGATCGGATCGGCAGTTGTTCAAGCGACGCATTCAGGTTCGGATAGTCTTCAGCCAAAGGCATCACATTCCTGCTGGCCAGGTCTTCAACGGTCAGGCAGTTGTCCTGACCAATATAAGAAACAAGACGATTGTCTTCCGGTTCCAGAAACAGAGTAACATCTTTAGCTACCCGATCAATCCAGTGTTTTGTTTTTTTGTTTACATTGATAAAACCGACCCCGCCGCTGGCAAAGACAGATGTCAGGATCCTGAAATCAAGATATTTGCTGAAGATTGTATTCAGTTTAAACATCAGTCCTTTATTAACATCATTCTTTTCTGCTTTGATACTGGCTTGAAAATCGATCATTTCATTAATTATCGGATAATCCAAGTCAGTTTTTTTGTCTGTTAAGTACTTGCCTTTGATTGTGAATTCAGCGTTTAAATCTGAATCCGGATGTTTTAAAAAAGGAAGGCATTGTGCTATTTTCATTTCTGATTCACCTGTTTTTCAAATGTTTTTTTGCCTGATGATATAAATTGATTGAATGATATTTTGTCATCCTTAAAAAATGAGTAAAGCTCTCCTCGTCATTTCCAATCCACTCATTGATATCTCTTTTTGATCTATCCCACTTCATAAAGCTTTTTCTTCTTAGACACCACTTACACATGGGAATCGGATGATCGACAAATTTTAAAATATTAATTGGATTCACATCCTTAAAAATATTGATAAAATTATTTTCAGCAACATGGATATTTTGATTGAAATATTCATTGAAGAGGTGGATATGCGGGGGTAGGGAACACGGAAATATTTTTCCGTTGCCAAGAAATGGCGTCTTATACATCACCTGACAATTTCTAAAGCTTTGATGCGGGTCTGAATCTCCCTTAATATTTAATAATTTAAAAAATTGCTTTATTTGTTTGGGAATTTTAATGCGGACATGATGCATTATTGCTTTTTGTTTTATCTGGTCAATATCCAGATGAATCGGATAATAACTTAGCTTAATCAGAATATCTTTTTTAGAACATGTGTCCCAGAAAATTTTCGGCATGTCCAATAATATTCTGCCATTTGTAAATATGGAAATATTTGTCCTGGGGTATAAACCACGAATGAACTCACAAAAAGCGACAAGATCCGGATGCAGAAGCGGTTCGCCGCCCATTAAACGGATTTCAAAAATATCAGAAAAAATTTGTTTAAATCTTAAAAAATCCCGTTTGAAAATATTTATATCGGTAAATACTTTGCCTTTTATCAGCGGAGAAAAATGAGAGCATCCTTTACAATTGAGATTACAATGATCTGTCAGGTGCGTTTCCAGTATGTATGGAAAATATCTATGATCGTGCATTATCTATGCTTTGCTAAAATTTTTTTAAATATATGAGCATTGCCCTGCAGGCAATATTTTTCAAAAATTTCTTTTAAGGCTTTGTCATCCGGTTTTTTGAGGTTATTGATTTCCTCAAGCGTTGTATTTACAAAGCCTTCATGATCCTTTTTTACCAGGGCATAGTTCTTAGCTTGTAAATCTAACCCGAAATCACCGATGGATTCTAATAAAATCAAACTGTTTCGGGTGGCCAGGTATTCAGGGATTTTAACCGGTGATGACACTTTACTGACCCAGTCGGAACTTCGGCAGGAAATACCGATATCAGCAGCATTATATACGCCATTTAAGTCTTCTCCGCTCCCGGCATCAATGATCAGGTCCTTGATTTTAAATTTTGATGCATATTGCCGGGCTTTTTGTTGATCATATGTCATCAGCATAAATCGGAAATTCTGGTGAACATCCTGTATCTGAAGATTTTTTATAAATGCGAACAGCACATCCGGTTTCTGCCATTTTTGGAGCATGCCGCTGTAGAGAACAAGATTTTGATGATCATCAATCCTATACTTCAGGCGAAATTGTTTTTTTGCCTGCTGGCTCGGGAAAAACATTTTATCGTCATACACACAGGGAGTTACATCAACGTCTGCCGGGTTGAGGTGATATTTGCCAATGAGATATTTCTTAAATCGATTGGACACAACAGATACGGAATCAGCAAATTTTAAATCTAATCGGCCAATCATTCTCAAGATGATAAATTTAGCCAGCCGAAACACAGCATTTGACTCGGAATAATAAAGCTCTTCTTCCGGGACTAAGCCCATCAACTCGAAATGAAGGTATGCATCCGGCAACTGTTTTTTAATCAGGGCTCCCAGTAAGCAGTTATAATAGTTTTGGGCCCAAATATATCTTTTCTCATAAGATGTTGTTTTTTGAAAAATTTGTCTTGAGGCACGTCGCAGACTCCCGATTGTCCTTGCGTGGATGCGGCAGAAATCAATCGTCGCCCCATAGTGATGCACAATTTTTTTTAACTGGTCTTCTCTTTCCAGTAAAATTTTCTGTCTGTCGAATGATAATTGTCTGGGGGTAATTATCCCTATCAGCACATGCGAAAAATCAGCCAGTTTTAATTCAAACAGGTTTTTGATAAATTTAATATTATTTGTATCGAAAAGTCCTTCCCAGAAATTCATGCCCCCCAGGAAAATTAAGACATTTTTGTTATCGCAAGATTGTATCTTCAATTATTCAATCCTGTTTAAATGTTGATTTAATTACACTGATAAAACTTAGTTGACGTCATCCCGTGCGTTTTTTATCCAGTGGTGAATTTGTCTTGCAGCGCATCTGTCTGAATAAACAAGGCCAGGACACCGGCAGCAAAAGCAATGACCATGGCCAGGATAAATGCATTAGCATAATTGCCGGTGGTATCGAAAATTTTGCCCATTAAAAACGGGCCGAATAAGACACCAACGGCAAAGCCAGCCATTGCCAGCCCCAGGATTTTTGGAAATTCACGTTCTCCAAAGCATCGACCCACCATAATGGGCATGACAACTGCACTGCCGGCGATGCCGAATCCCTGGAAAAAAGAGAAAAGGCCGATTGCCCGGTAATCATTTACCCATCCGAGTTTTACAACAAAATACCAGAGTATAAAGGCGCCGCCCATTAGAAAAAAACCGGCAGATGACATCATGTATTTCGGGTTAAACCGGTCGCAAAGCCATCCAAAGATAAAACGTGCGGGAAGAGTGACGAACAGGGCAAAGGCCATGAAATGAGTAGCAGTGATCAAAGAATACCCCATTTGTTTTTCCGCAAAATTCTGAATATTCATCTGAAACCCGGACATGACAAATAGATGGAGAATATAGACGCCAACAAGAATCCAGAAAGTTGCTGTTTTAACAGCTTCTTTGCTGGATAGCCCCATCTGGCTCAGAGATGTTGACGGATCATTTCCGTCCGGGTCGTCTGGAGCAAGGCCATCGATGAATTGTCCCACATCAGTGGGGTTGTTTTTTAAAAAAAACAAAAGCGGCGGCAGGACAAGAACATAATTCAGGACCGCGCTGATGCGAAAAGAATTGCGCCAGCCAAATTCGGATATCAGCCAGGCAATGACCTGCGGTACAATAAATCCGCCTGCTCCTATTCCCATCATCATCAGCGCCATTGCGACGCCTCTTTTTTTATTAAACCAGTTGGTGATCAGTGTCTGGCAGGGTACAAGAATTGTTGATGCACCGATAAACCCGAAAATCAGATTTAATGCATACAGATGCCAGAGTTGAGTAATCAAAGACATCATCATCATCAAGCCGCCTGCACCGATAACTCCGATGATAAAATTTTTTCGCACCCCTTGTTTATGCATCAGAGAACCGATGATGGGGTTGGAAAAACCAAAAACTATGGCCCATACGGCTGCTGCGAGCATCAGGCCGGAAGTCGTGCATCCGAATTCATCGATCAGGCGGGGCACATAGACAGATATGGCATAAAAGCCGTTTCCGGCGGTACTGATCAATGTGAAAAATAAGAGAACAACAAGCCACCAGCCGTAGTAGATTTTTTTTGAGGGGGTGCTGACAGGCATTGTAATCCTTCTTTATTATTTAACACTGAACAAATTGGCTGGCAGGGACTTTGATTTTCATCTCTTGTTAATATGCGTGATAATTGATAAGAGGTCAATATGATTAATTAAAATTTGTAATAGGGTAAAATGCGGTTGTCATCGTGTTCAATAATCCAGTTGGCAGTCCATGGTGATTATTCAAGCAAGATACTGCATGTATAACGGTTCTGCTGAATATGTTCTTGTGATAACAATCCGGATATGTTATCAATCATAGCATCTTTACAAGAAAAACGATCATTATTGTTTATTATTTTTAATTGGAGGCTGTACCAAATGAATAAGACAATCCGGTTCATATTTGCTGCGATAATCTTGTGTATGGTTTGCGGGTGTACATCCAAGCTGGTAAAAATCGACTCCAAACCGGCATTTGCAGATATTCGGATTAATGATGAATATATTGGCAAGACACCGATGTATCATCGGTTTTATGATAAATGGTATCCCTGGCCCATAAAAAAGACAGATGACTATTTAATTCAGGCACAGTTGCCTGGGTATGAACCTGAAGTCCAGATTTTCCAGGAAACCCCGGTTTTGCTGGATATCAGTTATGTCCCGGATGAGATATTATTCAAGATGTATCCTTCCGAACCCATTGAGACTCCAGAGTGATGCGTGTTTGCTTCTTTCCGGTATTTGACCATATCTATGAAGACAATACATTCAATATTGAAAATGGTGTTATGGCAGAGATCCTGCCTGGACTTGCTTTCGATGATTCTGCATAAACAAAAGCGCCTCAATAATCATCCATATTTCTAAGATAAATACAATAGTGCCGATGGCCGCCAACAGCCAGTTCTGATCGTTTATATATTTCATCAGGTTCAACAGCATTGCCCAGCCGGTCATAATGATCATAAAAATCAAGGGAACAACAGTATATTTAATGGCGATCTTCTGTTTTGACAGGTAAATGGTAATAACCAGCAATGCCATGGCGCCAAGCAGCTGGTTGACGGTTCCAAACAGCGGCCATAAAATCAGGGCACCTTTGCCGGAACCGTTATAGAAAGCCAGGCTAAAGGCGGAGATCACGGCAAGAATGGTTGCCGGATGCCTGCCTGCCAGAAAGGGCAGTTTATATGCGGTGGCCAGTTCTCCGATGATGTATCGCTGGAGCCGGGTGGCAGTATCTAAAGTGGTGGCGGCAAAGGAAACAATAAAAACCCCCATGATGGTCATGGTAATATTTTCAGGTATACCGCATGCTGCAATCATGTTCGAAGCACCCGTAACAAATGCGCCGATTTTAGCCCCCAATCCATTAACAGCCGTCCATGAAGCATAGTGATGAGTGAAAGCATGCGTCCCGGTCAGAATTTCTCCATTGCCGTTTTTAAGTCCAAGACCAATACCCCCGGCAACGGCGATGATGACCAGGGTGGAAAGGCTCCCTTCCATGAGCATGGAACCGAATCCGATAAACCGGGCGTCTTTTTCCGAATAGCATTGTTTGGAAGAGGTTCCGGAACTCACCAGAGAGTGAAATCCTGAGACTGCACCACAGGCAATGACCACAAATAAAAACGGCCATACCGGCGGAGCACCGGCAGGCGATGCATCATATGCCGGAGCAACAATCTCCGGCCTGGATAACAGGACACCGGCAACTAACAGAGCCAGAGCGATGAAAAGCTGATGGGAATTGATATAATCCCTGGGTTGGAGGAGTGTCTGAACCGGGAGGGTGGATGCGATATATGCGTATGCGAACAAGATCAGCATCCAGACAATCAGAACATGGCTGTCACTGAAGCC
>Ga0255368_10363_pt1 | contig 10684 bp, 7 predicted proteins | sample ANMaggSeSYBR01E6_FD_182094 | JGI IMG/M metagenome (GOLD analysis project Ga0255368, IMG submission 182094) | Sediment cell enrichment communities from methane seep in Santa Monica Basin, California, United Staets - ANME aggregate JGI... | ecosystem: Environmental > Aquatic > Marine > Cold seeps >...
ATCCGCTGATCCGGATCCCGAAATCAGTGCCGTTGCGGGCCATGACACTCACGATGGTGCTGCCTTTGATCCCGTGAGCCGCATCGGCCATGGCTTTACAAGCGGCCATGACGGGGTTGAGCACGCTCAAAGCGTTATCACCCAAATTTTGTATGATTTGCGCCGCAACTTCTGAGTCTTTGGTCACCCTGACGATGAATGGGGCGAGGATCTTCGTGAAAAGCACCGAACCGGCCTTGTTCCGGTTGTGGCCTTCGTCACCCATGTGCAGCGCTTCGGCCAGAAGCGCCCGGATATCGCTCCCCTCGCTGGCCTGGATGGCATCATTCAATACCGGAGCCATCACATCCTCTATCCAGCGTAAGCGCTCTAATACATCCTCGCTGTAGGCGCCATAGCGCAGCACTTTGCCATAGCCCTCGTTCAGGTTAGAAAAGGACTTGTTCCCATGGACCGTGTCCTCAAGAATATAGACCGACATAGAAGGGCAGATGATGCCGGCCATCGGTCCTACAGCCTGGTGATGATGACAGGGTTCAAGCTCGATCTTGCCCGACTCAACCAGAGCCTGGGCGCCCTTTTCGTCTTTCGCCTTGCCTTCAAAGATCAAGGCTCCAGTAATGGCGCCGCGCATGGGTCCAGAAGCCCTTTCCCAGGTGATGGGAGGTCCGGCGTGCAGCAACAAGTTCTCGCGCATGTCCGGGATCACTTCCAATGCTTTCCCTAACCCCACGACAAGCGGACGAGACTCCATCATTCGTTCACACGCTTCTGAATTAGGCTTATCAATATCCATGGGTCCTCCCCTGCTCGATGACGCTGGCTTGCTCTTGCCAGTTAGTCATCAAACAATGATGGTCTACCTCAATTATCACCCTCTGCCCCCGACGGTCGAAAACGTTTCCCGATCTCGAAGCGAGATCGAGCCTCTTTAAGGCTCTCTTTATAAAGCTCGAGATTGCGATCCTCCAGGTGATCGAAATTTTGTGGATGTTTGCTGCCCCAGGTGATGTAGCGAAGGGGATCGGGATCAAGGCGAGCGGCGATGATTTCTTCGGTGCCGCGTGCCTGCGCCAATCGCCAGGCGATCGGGTTGACGATCATACTGTGGCCAAAACCGAAGTTATCCTTCGCATCCCGTCCGATCAGATTGCTGGCAATGACATACACGTGGTTGTCGTAGGCTCGCGCGGAATTTGTCATGAGCCAAATATCGAAACTGCGCTGCAGTGCGGATACGCGGATGATCATCTCAGCGCCCTTCACCGCCAGTATACGCGACAGCTCCGGGAAATCTCCATCGTAGCAAATGATCATGCCCAGGGTGCCCAGCTCGGTTTCATACACGTCAGCGTGATCACCCACGAGCGCCCATCCACCATGATCGCGTCGCTCCCAGGGCGCAGGGTGAGTCTTATCGTAGATACCTATTATCTCTCCATCCGGACCTATCAAGATCGACGAATTGTAGACGTCTCCACGCACGGATCCGCGACGGTAGGATGGCCACACGACATAGACGCCAAGCTCATCAGCAGCTTCCTGGATTCCCTGGGTGATCAGTCCCGGAGCTTCATCGACCAAGTCCCATAAGCCCTCGGCATCCAACCCGGTCTCATAGCCGGTCGTCACAGTCTCTGGAAAAACGACAAGCTCGGCTTCATTTTCACTCACAGCCTTCTTCAACCAGCTAACACCCTTCGCTACGTTCGCTTGTACGTCATTGGGAGTAATGGCAATCTGAACGCAGGCGGCAACAAATTCCTTCATCCCAGGTCTCCGATCATAACCCCTTCATCCTCTCAAGAATGGACATCAACTCCTGATTGCCCCCCGCTGGCGGACGCCAATCCACATGGATCACAGAAGCATCTTGAGCCGACAGGCTTTCGGCAAATGATTCCACACCTACATTGATTGCCGACAGCGAATCCTTCAAAACGCTCAAATCTACGGGCGTGTGCTCATGGATGTCGGGTTCCGGCGAGAGAGCTTGAATCAAGCGGCCCACATACCGCGCTGCGGCTTCGTTGCTGGTCCAGACTTTGGCGCCCGCTGCTTCGAGCTGTGTAATCTGGGCATCCAGACCTTGCGGGTCTTCATCTGTTCCAACAACGACCGCGACCACCTCTAGATGGCGCCCCTTCTTGCTGGCTGTCTCAAGTGCGCTCTGGATCGCAGGCGCCAGCTCGCTGGTGGGGTCGGAGTGTGCGCCGTGACCCAGGACCACGTCGAGCAGGAGCACGGCCACTCCAGGATCGGAAGCTTCCTGCTCCAGTCTGCGGATACGAAGATCGTTGTCCATCATCGGGTGCAGTCGTCCAACGGTGAACTCATCCTCACCGAGATCGACGATGGTGTGCTTCTGACTGACTAATGCGTCGGGTAGACGGAGTTCTTCCTTTAATGGAACGTTGGAATAAACACCGGGGATGTACGCTTGCAGAATTAGCAGGGTTTCGTAGGCCAATGTGCCTCCAGAGAAGAGGCCGCGCAGATAGCGTTGGGCTGATGCAAAAGCGCTAGAATCCACTTCTTTTGAGGGTGCAACTTCGGAAGAGGCCAATTCTATTGCCATTTCCGCAGTCTCATCGAAGGAAGTTGCGAAGTAAACATTTTCCACTCGTCGGGACGGACTTGCATAGCCGATGAAATCCACGACAACGGGTTTGCCCGATAGCCGCGCAGCCTGCAAAAGTTTTTTGGCCACACTGATGGATGGGGGTTTGGAAATTAAGACGATGACTTGTGTATCGGGGTCACGCCGAAGGAGGTCTAGCCCTTGAAATGCCGTGATCGCCTCCACCGCATCGGAGAGGTCTCGTCCACCTGTCCCTATGGCGTGGGTGATACCGCTTCCCAGCTGGTGGATGCGTACGCTCACCGCCTGCAGACCTGTCCCTGATGCGGCGACCAAGCCGATGGGTCCTCGACGCACCTGGTTTGCAAATCCCAGCCCGATGCCATTCACAATCGCGGTGCCGCAATCGGGGCCCATCACCATTAAACCCTTCTCTCTTGCTGCTTGTTTGATCGCAATCTCTTCCTCGACGGTTACATTGTCGCTGTAGAGGAAGACATTCTTCTCCAGGTTAAGTAAAGCTCGGGTGACGTCGGCGGCATAGCGACCCGGCACAGAGATGAGCGCCCAGCGCGCGTCCGGTGCCATCTCTACTGCAGTTTCGATGCTCTTTGGCCGGTATTCATGATCTGCAGCCTGGCGTCGGCGGGTAAGCAGGTCATCTACTTTGCGGAGCGCGTCCAGGGCAATCTTCTCGCTTGGAGCTTGCACGACAATTAGCAAGTCCTCCGGTCCGGCAGCTTGACCCTCGGGTGACAACATGTCGTTTTGGCTGAGAATATTTTTATTCGCTTCTGTCCCCATCACCACGCCAGCATCAATGACATCGGGGAGAGCAGCGAGCTCTCGCTGCAGCTGCATGAGGATGACCGAGTCGTAATATGCACCGGATCGAATCTCTACTTTAGATATCATCATGACAACACCACAATCCTTGAAATTTTCACTTCGAGATGGATGATCCCACTAGAGGATCTTCAGGGCGCTTAGCAGCATTATTCTAAATCACCCCTCGCTCCTGAAATTGTGCAACCTGCTCAATCGAGTAGCCCAACATCTCTGTGAGTACATCCTCTGTGTGCTCCCCGAGCAACGGAGGAGGATGCCGTAGTTCGGCAGGCGTCTGCGTTAGTTTATAAGGAAACCCGGTGATGTGAATCGGACCAGCTTTAGGATGCTCCACCTCCAATACCATCTCCCTGGGCTGAACCTGGGGGTGATCGAAGACAGCGGCTACGTCGTTAATGGGCCCGCACGGCAGCCCTGCACTGCGCAAGGCGCTTAACCATTCACTCGCCGGGCGCGAGGCGATAACATCACTGAGTATCTCACCCAATTCAACCCTATGAGTTACACGGTCTCCATTCGTTTTGAAGCGCACATCCTCGTGTAGATCTAGCAGATCGAAGAAACAAAAAAAAAAAACAAATTGGCGTTCATTGGCGACGCCGAGGACGAGCCAGCCATCTTTCGCGCGGAAGGCTCCGTAGGGCGCAAGATTGGGGTGGTCATTCCCCGTTCGGAGCGGATCGGTTCCTCCAATCAGATAGCTGGAGGCTACATTCGTTAAGAGCGCCGCCTGCGTATCGAAGAGCGAAACGTCGATGAGTTGTCCCTCATTCGTTTGGTCGCGGGCGCGCAGAGCCGCCAGGATGGATGTCGCCGCGAACATGCCCGTTGTAATATCCACAATCGGCACGCCCACCCTTGAAGGGGGTCCTTCAACGGGACCAGTGATACCCATCATCCCCCCCTCGGCCTGGATAATCACATCGTAGCCAGGTCGTCCGGCGTACGGACCGGTTCGCCCATACCCACTAATGGAACAATACACAAGGCTGGGGTTGAGTTTCTTCATGTCTTCATAACCCAATCCCAACTTTTCAAGCACTCCGGTCCGGAAGTTCTCCACGAGCACATCACACAAGCTCGCTAAACGCTGAATGACTTCTTGCCCTTCGCTGCTCTTCAGATTTAGGGTGATGCTGCGTTTATTGCGATTTACAGATAGGAAGTACGTCGATTCACCCGAGATGTTGTCATCCGATTGCCCAACAAAAGGCGGTCCCCACCCACGGCTTTCATCGCCGCTTCCAGGGCGCTCTACTTTTATTACGTCCGCGCCTAGATCCCCTAGCATCATCGTGCAATACGGCCCTGCCATAGCCCGGCTAAGATCCAGTACTCGAACGCCTTTCAGTGGACTCATTTATGGTCTCCGTGAAACCTGTGGGGTTGTGAGCTTCCCAACCGCACACAGCGAACTACTTTGGGAATCCCTGTTCTTCGCTATTGTCGCATAGTTTCGAGAGTCATTCCAATTTCGCAGGCTCCAACATTGCTGCGAAATACCATTTTGACAAGATGTTTGGCTAACGAGAGAAATAAATAAATTCTTATGAAGAAAGGGCGTTGTTGTGGTCATATTGATGGAGATTGGGTTTTATGGGATCCCTTAACTAGTAGTGCTGCGGTGGCAAGCAGCTTCGAGTAGATAGATTATCTCTGTGGAATAAATCTGTTGCTTTGAGAAAATTTATCTTGGCATATCAATCTTTTACGTAGGGTTGTCCAAGCGCCTCAGGCGTTGCCGCACCCCATTTCGTCCTGAACCACTTCGTAGACATGAGCAGCAGGGCACCAAGCGTGATGGCGAAGGGCACCGTCCTCCAAATGTATCGGGACATGAGGCCAGGGAGAATCAACTGTGGGTTAAGCGACAGCTGCCAGAGGGTGCCGAAAAGGATGGAGCCACCCAGGAGGATGAAAGGATTCCACATCGAGAAGAAAACGAGAGCGAGGGCGATAAAGCCCCTGCCGAGAAGGAAGTTATAATTCCACACCGGGTTGTAATCCAGGGAGTAGATCGCACCCGCAAAGCCCATCAACATCCCCCCGCCGACAACACACAGATAACGGGTCTTGGCGACGCTAATACCTGATACCTCCGCGACTTCTGGATTCTCTCCGACCGATCGAATGCTTAATCCCAGGCTCGTCCTCGATAATATGAACCAGATGATCACCGTCAAGGCGATGGCCACGAAGAAGAAGGGGGAGAGACCCAGGATCGTGGGGATTCTCTCCATTCCGAGTGGGCCTGTATACGGGCTGCCGATGTACGTGGTGAGCCCGAAGCCCAGGATCCAAATTCCCATGCCGCTTACCACTTGGTCCCCTCCGAGCGTTATGGAAAAAAATCCGTGGAGAAGTCCGATCAATCCTCCAACGGCAATTCCCACTAAGAAGCCGAGCAAATAGCTCCCAGTGGTTTTGGCGGTGATAAAACCCAGCGTGGCGCCGAAGAGCATGACACCCTCGATGCCAACATTGAGAATCCCTGAACGCTGTCCAATGAGTTCACCAAGCGCGGCAATTGTGAAGATGGTTGATGCATCTAGGCTTCTAATGAAGAACTCCCACATCAAGGCTCTCCTCTGGAATTTTCCCAAATCAACTTATACCTGTAGAAAAACTGGAAGGCGACGAGCGTAATCATTAATACGCCGAGCAGGGCGAAATCAACACCGAAACTCATGCCCAGCTTGCCCTGTACGAACCGAGCACCAATCGACAGCCCACCAAAAAGAAACGCCACAGGGATGGCCGCTAATGGATTCCCCCGAGAAATTAAACCGCAGATAATGCCGTAAAAAGCAAGATCGCCGAAGTACCCATAAGTCCTGGCGATTTTATAGACACCTGGAACTGCGGCGAAGTAGTGATACCCGGCTAATCCAGCCAATGCTCCACCCATGATAAATACAAGCAACGGGATCGAGAAATTACTAATTCCGGCGTATGCGGCTGCGGTCGGATTCTCACCGTATGCTCGAATTTCATAACCAATTTTAGTTTTGCGCAGCACGAAATATAGTAGCAAAGCTGCCCCAAGCGCGATAAAGATGGTGAAAGGGACGCCAAAGATTAACGATGGCTGAAGGGATGGAGGTAATTCAAAACTTTCACCTCTTCCTCCAGGGTTCATAAAGATGCCGCCTTCTTTAATGAAGAATGAAACCACCCAGAATGTCATGAAATTCAACATCATCGTCACCACGATCTCATTGACGTTGTATTTTCCTTTTAGGAATCCTGCGATCCCGCCAATAAACGCGCCTCCAAGCATTGCCGCGATCAACATCATCAATATCACCAGCGTGGCGGGAAGTTCGACGGATTGAAATTCTTTAACCCCCAGCGCAAGCAGCACAGCATAGACGGCTAATGATCCCGCGTAGAGCTGACCGGCCATACCTATGTTCCATAATCCCGCTGTGAATGGGATGATGAAAGCATACGTGCAAAGCAAAATGAAGATGAATCTATTCATCGTCAATGGGAGGCCGAAGGGATTTGCAAACGCGTAGGAGAAGATTTCAGCGTAGGCGGTGAGCGGATTGATCTCGGCGAGAATAAAAATGATGCTGAAGATGGCAAGAGCTACGATGATGGCAAGGATGGAGATTCCTGCTGCCTGCCAGCCCGATAGCGATACTCTTCTCTCCAGATTAAGTTCGTGGCTGCCTATCCTCATGCTGATTCCTCATCCAGATGGATTCCTGCCATCATGGCGCCGACAAGCTCACGTTTTGCATCTTCTCCGGGTAGGATGCCCATGAACTCACCCTCATAGATCGGCGCAACCCAATCGCTAAGCGATAACACCTCATCCAGGTCCTCGGAGATGAGCAAAATACCCGCTCCTTCTTTTTTCGCGTCGATGAGCTTATTGCGAACAAACTCTGTAGCCCCAACATCGAGCCCTTGCGTGGGTAAATCCACAATCACAAGACGTGGCTTTCGGGAAAGCACACGCGCCAGGATGAGCTTCTGAAGATTCCCCCCAGAGAGACATTTTGCCACGATGTCGGCGCTTGGAGTGACAACGTCGTACTCTGCGATGATGTCGTTGGTGATCTCGCGGATCTTCTTAGTATCAAGAACGCCGCGCCGGTAATATTCATGATCGAAGTAATAATTCATCGTGACATTTTCGACCAGGGAGAAATCTGCGATCGATCCCATGGCGATACGATCCGCGGGGACATACCCGATTCCCAGCTGCCACCTTTTTAAGCTGTCGGCAAATGTGATATCTACATCGTCCAGCGAAACGCTACCTCTCTCTGGCTTGCGAAGCCCGGCAAGCACCTCCACCAATTCGCGTTGCCCATTACCAGAGATTCCCGCTACCCCGAAGATCTCCCCTTCACTGATCGAAAAGGAGACACCATTCAGCACCATGACATCTTTATCGCTGAAGGCAGAGAGGTCGTCAACCTGAAGGATTGTCTCTCCCTTCTCTACCGTAGCCCTTTGAGTCCGAAAAATAACTTCTCGTCCAACCATTTCCTTGGCGAGACTCTGCTCTGTAGCTTCAGATGTGTCGATGCAGGAGACAACCTTCCCTTTTCGTAATACCGTCACGCGATCGCTTATTTGTAAAACGATGGGAAGTTTATGAGTGATGAATGGGACGATGGCAAGGTCGCCTGCGGACATAGCTTTGATGGAGATGAGAAGTTTCTCGGTTTCAATCGGGGTTAGGGCGGAGGATGGTTCGTCAAGAATAAGAACTTCTGCGCCACGATAGAGCGCCTTAATAATCTCCACCAATTGTTTCTCACCTTCAGAAAGCTGCCAAACTTTTGCGTTCAGGTCCAAGCCGAATCCATACTTTTCGCAAATTTCAAGGACCTCTTGTTCAGCTCTCTTCAGATCGAGTATTTTCCCGGCGCGTGGATGTCCGAGGATGATATTTTCGATGACACTGTGAGCAGGGATGAGTTTGCGATGCTGATGAACCATCCCAATTCCAAGGTCGATAGCATCGAGAGGGGATTTGAACCTGACCTCTTCTCCACCGATGAATATCTCACCCTCATCAGGTTGGTACTGACCGAAAAGGATTTTCATCAAGGTGGTTTTTCCAGCACCATTTTCCCCTAGAACGGCGTGAATCTCACCCAACCGTATTTTAAAATCGATCCGATCATTGGCGACCACGTCTGGGAACCGCTTTGTAATTCCTCGCGCTTCCAATATTGTGTCACCACGTTTTATGTTTTCTGGTAGCACCTTATACACTTGTCCCTTTTTAACTGAACAACGCTAATCCAACAACTAAGTTTAGATGGGTCTTCTTACAGGAAATGGGAATTCGATACGAAGGGTATCCGCATTCGCCACAGGAAATTGTCTCCAATCAGACCTGGTCATAGGCATGAGTCCCCCGCACTCTGGGTTTTCCCTAAGATTGGGAGACTCATGCTTGCAGTTTACGAAAACTCACTATGCATCGACGGCGGCGTAAGGGTTCACTGGTTTCTGATCTACTCCAGAACCGTTACTCCAGCCAGGTCGAAGTTGAAAAGTGACAGGAGCCACTCATCGGTCTGCATCTTATTGGCAGGCTTGACCTCGGTTCCTTCAGGCGGAACCGGTGTGTCTGTAAGGTCCAATCCAGTCCCATTGCTGATGAAGGCATGCATCTCGAATGGATCCCAATCCCCGTCGATCATCTGGGCTCGTCTTTCCTCAACGAGACTTACAATCTCAGCCGGGATCAATGGGAGCGCTGCTGGGCTGATGGCGTCGACACCGACTTTGTTGTCGTTCATGATGTCCACAGTGGGGATTTCGGTGCCATCTGCCAGGACGATTGAATCGTTCATGCCCAGGTAGAGAACAGTTTCTGGGTTCTTCTCGCCGGCGAGGAACTCCGTAATCATATGGTCATAGAGGACTTCCCAGCGGGTGTCAAAAGAGACGGCCACGGTGTCTGTGTCCGACCATCCGTAGAAGCCCACAATGTCCATGTCCTTACCGATGAACCAAATCCCATGCTCTGAAGCAACGTCCAGAGGGGATCCGGAATCCGTTTGTTGGGTTATGACATCCACATCGTACTGCGTGATCAGAGTTTCGGCGATATCGCGCTCCTCTGTGGGGAGGTACCAATCCCCTACGTACTTCACGTAGATATTGATGTCTTTCCCGAGCAGCTCAGCCGCATCCTGTACACCAAGGATAAAGCCATTCTGCCGCCTGATCACCTGAACGGATGGGAATGCCGAGACGATGCCGATACTACCCGTTTCGGTCAATGCTCCAGCAATGAGCCCTTCCAAATAGAGCGCCTGGTACTGTCGCGGGAAAAGTCGAATGAAGTTTTGTTTTGTGGTTAGATCACTGGCGATGATCGAGCCGAAGTAAACATCCGGGTACTTATCGGCGATATCCTTCAAGGGCATCCCCATGAATTCTGCATTGCCAATGACGATGTCAGCGCCGTCCGCGATCATTTCCTCTGCGTAGGGATTCGTGAGGTCCGGTCCAACTTCCTCTCGGAAAGCATAATCCACATTGGGGTATTTTTCTGCGAGTCGTTTGCCTGCGCGATCGTGAGCGCCAGACCAGGTGGTCCCCTCGATAACACTGAAGTGCAGTATCGCGAGAGTCGCACCTTCCTCTACCGCTGGTGCTTCTTCCGCTGCTGGTGCGCACATTGTTATTCCAAGTACGACAACGGTCATCAATACCGCGATTCCGACCGCCCTTAGTACTGCACCATTCTTCTTTGGCAAGAGTTTGCTGATCATCTGGTGTCTCCTCCTCGTCATTCCTTGTTATTCGTAGCGACTCAACCGTAAATAATTCTACGCACGACGTCCTGCGAATTTTTTCCTATAGGTCCTCCTCTCTTAGACTGAGAGCCATTGTAGGGAATTCTATAGTGCCCGTCAATTTTGCACAGCCTTTGCATGAACAGTACTTCCATCTACAACGATGGACAGCGCTGGGGAGACTAGATTGGGAACAACAAGATGAGAGGATTTACAGGAGTGCAGTTGGTTCGGTTGACAACCGATTAACTCCAGCGTGTGGATGTTGGATATAAACAAAGCAGGTGAGTTTCCTCTTGGCAATGATCACCTATAGCACGTTTCACCCTAATAATAGAGGTCTCAACCGGAATCGCAACCGGGAGGCGGCATTCAGAAAACAGAATGTCCCTAGAAAACAACCCCACACCAGCGCGGGGACAATCACAATGAATTCCCCGTGAGCACTGCTAAATGTTCCTTAGAGACGTCCCAT
>Ga0255368_10356_pt1 | contig 10673 bp, 9 predicted proteins | sample ANMaggSeSYBR01E6_FD_182094 | JGI IMG/M metagenome (GOLD analysis project Ga0255368, IMG submission 182094) | Sediment cell enrichment communities from methane seep in Santa Monica Basin, California, United Staets - ANME aggregate JGI... | ecosystem: Environmental > Aquatic > Marine > Cold seeps >...
TAGTGATAAAATTTATGAAGCTCTTGAAAAGAAAACTGCTGGATGCATACGAGGAAATATCTCAAATGTATCTCACCTAAGCCAGGCAATCCTTTTAAAATCAATGAACCACGAGGATTATCCTGATCTGAAGCAAGAAAAATTTGATTTGCTCATGGAACGGTGTTCTGCAATTAAGAAACTTTTACAAGACCCTAAGTATAAAGATGGCTTTGATGCCTATCCATTTAATTCAGGATATTTTATGTGCATACGCCTGAAAGAAAATAATGCTGAGGAAATGAGAATACACCTTTTAGAAAAATATGGTTTAGGGCTGATTTCCATTGGAGACAATAATTTAAGAATAGCCTTTTCATGTGTTGAGGAAAAAGATTTAAAAGTTCTTTTTGATATAATTTTACAAGGTGTAAATGATCTTAGACAATAAGATAAAATTTAAGGGTATTTAACATTCATCAGAAAAAGTCCTTGGGGTGGAGCAGTTGGACCTGCGAGTTTTCTATCTTTTGCTTCTAGTATATTTCTGAATTCTCTCGTGTCAATTTTTAAAAGCCCTGTAAGTACTATTGTTCCAATAATATTTCTTACCATAAATTTTAAAAACCCATTTGCAGATATTTTAAATACAATTTTGTCAATTTTAGTGTTGTTTCTATCGATAGAAACGCTGGCAGAAAAAATTTCCCTTATCGTACTTTTTTTTGGACTCCCTGAACCTTCAAAGGATTTAAAATCATGTTTGCCTTTGATAATGGAGCAACACTCTTCCATAGGCTTTATATTAAGTTGTTTTTTGATATGCCATATGTAATTCCTTTGTATTGCACATGGATCAGGCCTGTTTAATATATGATAATGATATTCTTTACTGACAGCATTGTATCTTGCATGGAAACTTTGATGGATAATATCACATTTTTTTATAACAATCGGGCCTTTTATGATACTGTTCACACCTTTTTTGATTGTTTCGCAGGATAAATTTGTATGTGCAATGAAATTCGCAACTTGCCCATAGGCGTGAACACCGGCATCAGTCCTGCCGGAGCCTATGATTTTGATTCTTTGATTTAAAATTACGGAAATGGCTTTTTCAAGCTCTGATTGAATCGTGATGCAATTTTTTTGTATTTGCCACCCGGAATATTCTCTACCATCATATTCAATAACAATTTTGAAATTGGTGTTCATGGCTTGTTTCGGGAGATTTTTTTATAGGTATTTTATTTAAAATAAAATTCTAAGACTGATGACCCGGCTTTAATCTTATCATGTGCTTTTAATTTTACTGAACCTGTGATTGGCCTATTGTTAATTTTTGGTTTGATAAAACCTTGATAATAACTAAAGTAATATCCATCTGGTCTTTTTACAATTGTTGCCATTGTCTTACCTATAAAGAAGCCTTTCACATGGATCTCGCAGGCTTCACTTTTCCCAATTTTTATAATTCTATTGGTAAGTTCTAATTTGCCTGTTCCACCAGATAAATAAATCAGCACACCAAGAGATTTTTTCTTTTTATTAATTCGTATACGTGTTTTTGTTTTGTTCTGTTCTATAAGTGCTTTTTGTGTGTTTGTATCGAGGATCATTGTCTCGTCATTATATAAATTAGAGCCAATAAGAGTTGGGTCAGAGGCATTGTTTTGTTTACTGGTTTTTTGAGTATGCAGGTTTGAAATGATCAGTGTGTGTTTGCAGATTCCGATTTTGTCATAGTTTTGAAGCCAATGGGCATTAATTTTTTTTCTATTAACAAAGGTTCCATTCTTACTGTTTAAGTCTGTAACAAGAAGTCCTTTGTCAAGGTATAAGACCTCCGCATGGGTCCCTGAAACCGCGACATTATCAATTGTAACGTTGTTGGTGGTTTTCCTTCCTATAGTAAGAGATTCCCCTTTTTTAAGGGCATATTTTCTTAATTTTTTTTTCCCATAAATAAGGGTTAAAGTAACCATAGATTATTGTTCCGTCTATTTATGCATCATTTGCTGCGGAAACACTTTCTTCATTAATTTCGAAGCCCAATATACTAAGTTAAAACAAGATAGTCTACCTTTTTTTATTTTTATAACAATTACAGTGATATTGTCTTTTCCACCCCGGGTATTTGCCAGCTCAACACATAACGAACAAGCATCTTTAGCAGAGTATCGCTGGACAATTTTTGCGATTTCTTCTGGTGTGACTGCCTTTGAAAGTCCATCGGAACACAAAACAAATGAATCACCTTTATAAACAGGGATTTCACAAAGATATGGTTTTACTTTTTCTTCAATTCCAATTGCACGTGTTAGCATTTTCCAATAATTTTTCCCAAAAGTATTAAGTTGGGAAGATTCTGGAATGTCATGTTCCTCTTCTACAGTATGGGTTTCAGAAAGAGGATAGATTTGTCCTTTTTGTATCAGGAAAATGGGACTGTCCCCAACATTGGCAGAAATAAGGTGTTTACCTTTAAGACAAACAGCAGCAATTGTTGTACCCATCCCATTATATTTAGTAAAATTTGATGCTTTTAAGTGAACCAGCTGATTAGCTTGTTCGATAGAATGGTGCAGGGTGTTTGCAGTGGGTGAAAGGTTTGCATCAGTCCTTTTTGTTTCTGTGGATTTGCTGTTTTCAAAATTATTTTCAAAAAAATCTTGAATAGCTTTAGTTGCTAAATAACTTGCTTTTTCTCCGGCTCTATGACCGCCAAGACCATCAGCAACTATAAACAACCCCTTTTCTTTATCAATAAGAAAAGCATCCTGATTTATTTGTCGCTTTTTACCAATGTCAGTTTGCCCGGCGGCTTCGAAATCAATCTGCATTGCTCAAAACTTTCTTAGTTTTTGATTTTTATTGGTCATATTCTTCTATCTTTTCTTCATGTTCTTTAGGGCCATAAAGCTCTAAAGCCGTTTTAGCTTTCGGTTTTTTAATTTGTTTGATTGTTTTATTTTTACTATATTTATTTAGAAATATTTTAGGCATTTGTTCAAAAGTTTTCATATCGTCTTTTGGAATCCACACTCTGTCTCCAATATGGATATTATTGGGATTAATTTCAGGATTATGCCTTGCAAGCAGTTTCCAGCTTTCGTATTGTCCAATGTACCATCTGGCAATCAATGACATGGTTTCTCCGTCCCATCTGACTATATGAATATAATATATTTGTTTGATACTCTTCATTTTTTTTTCTTGTTCTTTTGTGGGGGTGAGAGGAGGTTTTTGTTGCGTTGGTTGTTTTGTTTCAATAGGAGGCGTTTTTTTGGGTACACAGCCATAGGGCAGGAATAATGATAAAAGACAAAACCACAGTATGTATTTATAAAGAAGATTCATTATGGTTATATTTTATCCTACTTCTTTTTCAATTTTAGAAAGAAGTAACTTGGCTTTTTTGTTGTTAGAGTTAGCTTGTAAAATTTTTCTTAAATTTTTAACTGCTTCTTTATTATCCCCTTGTAAATTTTGTACTACTGCTAAATTAAATAATGCTTCATTTTTGTAAGGCGGATTCAAGTTAATTGCTTTGATAAACATGTTCTTTGCATCTTCATATTCTCCAAGCTTGGTGTAAGCATATCCCATATTAAAATAGATAGTTGGTGAGCTGAATTCTAAGTTAAGTGCTTTTTTATATTCTTCAATAGCTGCTGAAAAATCTTTTAATCTGATGAACAAAAGTCCCAGTTGAAAATAATTACGTGGATTTGAGGGCTCAATTTTTACAGCTTTAGTTAAATATACTTTAGCTTGTTTTATATTGCTGTTTTGCAAATATATTCCCTTTTCCCGGAAAGAGAATGCATAGAACCTGGTGATCTCAGTTGAAAGAGCAGGGTGATTGGCAATAGCTCTTTCAAAGAGAGCAGTTGCTTCTTTGTATTTATTTGCATTTAATGCTAAACACGCTTTTTTTACTTCTAAGATAGTTTCAACATTGCTTTTTTTCGGTATTTTTTTTGTGATTACTATTGAACCATATAGTGAATTAGTATTTTCTAGAGGGTCTGTTTTTGATTCCAGAGTGGATGAATCTTTATCCTTAACAGGTGTTTCCGTTTTTGATAATTTTTTAGATTTTAGATTATTGACTGTTAAAACCTGTTTTTTATTTAGGGAAGATTCTGCTGTAATCGGTGCGGGATCACCAGATGAATTTAAGCTATTTGAATTAAGAGGAATTGCAACTTCAGTTTGCGGAAGATGACTTTCCTGCCTTTCTGTCATGTTTGGCATATAAATTAAAATACTGATAATGGAGGCTAATGCAAGTATTATAATACTTGCATACATGAAAGCAGGGGCTTTTGACCCTTCATGCCTTTGTATTAATTTGGTAACTGAATCATTCAGGTTTTCTGTATCATCAATATCATCATAGTTGTGAAGTTTAGTTGTATCATCTTTATCTACATTTTCAAAAATTATTTCACCAACAGTACCTTGATAATCAATTTCAGTTCCCTCTTGGTTTCTGCCATTAATGATTATGGTCGCTGTCTTTCGCAGAGCCTTTCCTTCTGCTATAATTTCATTCTCATAGATTGAATTCATTATTTTACTTAATCCGCGAGATGTTGGCCATAGAGCGAGTTCATGAATACATTCTTCAAGATCAGCTTGCATTTCTCCACAGGTTTGATAGCGTCTGTCAGGATCTTTTGCAAGGGAGCGATGCAATATTGAGTATACTTTTTGAGGTAGATCAGAAACAATGGATTCAGGGAGCTTAAAATTACAGTCACGAACTTTCGCTAAAATTTCCATAGTATCACCCTGGAACATTTTCTGGCCTGTAATGAGCTCGTATAAAATAATACCAGTTGAAAAAATGTCAGAGCGACTATCTATACTCTGCCCTGAAGCCTGCTCAGGGGACATGTGAGCAACTTTTCCTTTAATTGTTCCAATCTGTGTTAATGTGCTCCTGGCTGCAGCTTTAGCAATGCCAAAATCAACAATTTTGACATCTCCATCATAGGTAATAATAATATTTTGTGGAGTTACATCTCTGTGAATTAATTCAAGAGGTCTGCCTTGCAGATCTTTTAGATTGTGCGCATAGTCTAAGCCGGAACAAATAAGAGAAGTAATATAAAGGCTGTATCCGAGATCAAAAAAAATGTTTTTTTCTTTAGCTTTGTCTAACACTCTGCGGAGATCTTTCCCGACCAGATACTGCATGGCGATAAAAAATGTCCCATCAATATCTCCAAAATCATAAATCTGGACAATATTTTGATGGTTAAGTAATGCTGCAAGTTTTGCTTCATCTATAAAGCAGTTTACAAGTTCATTCTCCTGAGCCAGGTGAGGCAGGATTGTCTTTATTGCAATAAGCTTTTCAAAACCCTGGGCCCCTGATACTCTACTCTGAAAAAGTTCAGCTAGGCCTCCAGCTGCAATTTTATCAATAAGTAAATATTTCCCGAATTTTTTAGGTGTGAACATTTTTTTTTTATTTTTAGATTTAATTGTTGTAAATAAACCCAATAAAGTAATTGTTTCAATATATATCAATCTATTATTACTACGAAAATGAAAATAATGCCAATGAATTTTTTTTTTAGTGACCCTTAAAAAATATTTTAAAGGTGTTGTAAAACAGGGAACCATGGTATTTTTTTATTTTTTATAGTAATTGATAGTAAGTATATTCAAAACATATGACACAAAAAATAGTTATTTTATTGCTAATATTCAAAACCTTATAGTGATAGGAGCGTAGTTGATGAAAGGATTTAAATTCCATGGAATAAATGCTGGGATTAAACCTGATAGCCAAAAAGACCTGGGTATTATTTTTTCAGAGAAACCAGCTTCCATGGCAGCAGTTTTTACGAAAAATAAAGTTATTGCGGCGCCTCTTATTTTAGGCAAAGATCGCCTGAAAAATGGAGTTTGCCAGGCTGTTCTTGTAAATAGTGGAAATGCAAACTGCTTTACCGGAGAACAAGGATTACAAGATGCAATAGAATCCTCAAACATAGTAGCAAAAGCATTTGAAATACCAGAAGAGTTAGTAATGGTTTCTTCCACTGGCGTTATTGGCCTGCCTCTCCCTATAGGTAATTTTGAAAAAGGCATTCCTTTGTTGATTAAAGATATTGATTCAGGAAGTGTTGATGATTTTGCCGAGGCAATTCTTACAACAGATACAACAAAAAAAATTATAAGAAAGGAATGTATTCATAAGGGCAAGGTATACACAATTGTCGGCATTGCAAAAGGTTCGGGTATGATTAAACCTGATATGGCAACAATGCTCGCCTTTATTTGTACAGATTTAAATATTTTATATTCCATGCTGCAATCAATTTTACAAAAATCTTGTAATCGTTCTTTTAATAGAATTTCAGTGGATGGCGATACAAGTACTAATGATACTGTATTATGCCTGGCTAATGGTATGTCTCAAGCTTATATAGAAGGTGAGGATGATATTATAGAATTTCAAAAAAATTTAGATGAAGTACTTTTTAGTCTTTCAAAAAAAATAGTTAAAGACGGGGAGGGCGCAACAAAGCTTGTAAAAATTATTGTCAAAGGTGCTAAAAGCCCTAGGGATGCATTTATGGCAGCTCAAACCATTTCAAATTCCAACCTTGTAAAAACAGCGCTGTTCGGAGAAGATCCGAACTGGGGCAGAGTTGTTGCAGCAGCAGGGAGATCCGGTGCTGAAGTTGTGATGGAGAAAATTGATCTTCTGTTTGGTGATGTTTTGATAGTTGACAAGGGTGAATGGTGTGGAAAGGGTGCTGAAATTAAAGCAAATAAAATTTTGAAAGAGCAAGAGTTTAATATTATACTTGATCTTAATATTGGTAAATTTGAAGATTATTTTTTGTTCTGCGATTTTTCTCAAGAATATGTAAGGATTAACGCAGATTACAGATCATGACAATGAGATTACAAAAATTTCTTGCCAACGCAGGCATCTGCTCAAGAAGAAAGGCAGAAGAGTATATCTCTCAAGGCAGGGTAAAAGTTAATAATAACATCATTGTTGAGCCCGGAATTAAAGTTGATCCTGAAAAGGATATTGTCTTTTTTGATACTGATCAGGTTATTCTTAACCAGACAAAAGAAAATATTTATATTGCATTAAATAAACCAGTAGGTTTTATTTCGTCATGTTCTCATTCTCACAGAAAAGAAAAAATAATTCTTGATTTGATTAACGTAGAAGAACGTATATATCCTGTGGGTAGGTTAGATAAGGATTCAGAGGGCTTGATTTTACTTACAAATGACGGTGATCTGCATAATAAACTTTCCCATCCTTCTTTTGACCATGAAAAAGAATATGATGTCAAAACTTATAAAATTGTTTTTGATGATGTAGTGAAAAAGCTGGAGCAGGGAGTTTTTATTGATGGTGAGAAAACACGAAAATCCAAGGTAACAAGACTTTCAAAATTCAGAATTAAAATAGTGCTTAAACAGGGAAGGAATCGTCAAATAAGGAAAATGTTGGAAAATGTTGGAAACAGGGTAAAGAGTCTTAAAAGAATAAGAGTAGCAAATATAACACTTGGCAAACTAAAACAAGGAGAGTGGAGATACCTTACTAAAAAAGAAATTCAACTATTGGGAGAGTGACTGAATACCTGTTGCGTGCCTGATTTTTGCAAGAAAGGGCACTGAATATTCTCTTGCCTTAGTCTTGCCTTTTTTAAGAATATTTTCAATATCACCGGGTGAATTAACAAGTTCGTTATATGTATTTCTTGATTCTTTCAAGATCTCGTTAATATATTCAAAAAGATATTGTTTCATTGTTCCCCATGCAATACCCTGGCTATATCTTTTTTTCATGGCCTTAATTTCGTTTTCAGATGCAAAAGCTTCGAATATAGAGAACAGTGTGCATGTTTTATAATCTTTTGGTTCATCAGGCCCCTGTGAGTTAGTTGTGATTTTCATGATAAGTTTTCTGAGGCGTTTTTCTGTATCAAAAAGTGGAATTGTATTATTGTAGCTTTTGCTCATTTTTCTTCCATCAAGCCCTGCCAGAATTGAACTTGACTCATCAACTACAACCTGGGGATAGGTAAAAAGTTTTTTATATTGGTTGTTAAATCTTGCTGCAATATCCCTGGTCATCTCAAGATGTTGGACCTGATCTCTTCCTACAGGGACTTTTTTTGCATTGAACATGAGAATATCTGCAGCCATAAGTATTGGATAACAGAAAAGTCCCATGGAAATGTTTTTATCAAGGTCTTTATTCCCGGTATTTTTATTTTCATCAACATTTGCTTTATATGCATGGGCACGATTCATTAAGCCTTTGGATGTTATACAGGTTAGAATCCAGGTTAGCTCGGGTATCTCTGGTATGTCAGATTGCCTGTAAAAAATACAATTATCAGTATCTAGGCCTAAGGCTATCCAGGCAGCTGCTATTTCAAGTGTTGATTTTTTTACACGATCAGGGTTCTGGCATTTAATAAGAGAATGAAAATCGGCAAGGAAATAATAGGAGATTAAATTTTTGTCTTTACTTGTCTGTACAGCAGGCCGAATCGCACCTACAAAATTTCCTAAGTGAGGTGTTCCACTTGTAGTGATTCCGGTTAAAAAATCAGCATTTTTCATTATTTATTATCCTAATCTTATAATCCTGTTGATCATCTTGAAACTTAATTATAATTTTCAGAAAGGAATTAACATATAATCTTATTAAGAATCAATTAATTTATTTTCTTTAATGTATTTTGCTGCATATTTTTTTTCATCTATTTTGGATTTGACCTCTTTGTCAAGCGTAGCATTTAGAACTGCACTAAGGGTTTGTTTAAAAGCAGGGCCTGGTTTAAGTCCCATAGAGAGAAGGTCTTCTCCACGAATAGATGTTTTTATAGTTTTTAATTTTGTGAAATAATGAGTAATGGCTTTTTTACTGTTTTTTGTATTTGCAGAAGCTATCATATATAAAATCAGTTCAGTATTAAACCTGGAAAGCAGCGAATAAAGCTGGCTGTTTTTTAATGGTAGATTTTTTTCAAGAATTGTTAAGTGCCTCTGCGCTTTAAGCCTGTTTTTCAGGATTATAGTTATTTCTTTTTTGGGAAACTGAAGTCTTGAACATAGTTCTTCTGCAACCTTGAAGGAGCATTTTTTTGTGAGCGTCATATAATATAAGGACCATCTTAAATATTTTTCATCAGTATAAAGCAGGTCGTGCCAGGATATGACTTTGTAAACTTCATCAAAAAGCTTATAAGTGTGATTGTCAATATTAAGTTCAGGGTGAAGTATTTTTTCAAGGCCATAGCTTTGGAGGCTCTTAATCGCAGGGATGGGGTTTTCCTCTTCAAAAATTTGTTTTAGCTCAGATAGCACCCTGAAACCGGTTAGGTTTTTAAAGCAGTCAATATTAATAGCATTTTTTATGAGAGATGATGTTACTTTTCCTATTTTAAAGTTAAATCTATTGGCAAACTTGATTGCTCGAAAAATTCTTGTGGGATCTTCCACAAAACTGAGATTATGTAAAATTCTGATAACTTCATCTTTAAGGTCTCTATGTGCTCCAAAAAAATCAATAATAGTTCCATAATCATCACTATTGAGGCAAATTGCAAAAGAATTAATTGTAAAATCTCTTCGGAAAAGGTCTGACTTAATGGAGCTCATTTCCACTATGGGCAGGGCTGCAGGGGTTTCATAATATTCATGTCTTGCAGAAGCGACATCGACTTTAAAACCTTTGCCAAAAATTATTACAGCCGTCCCAAATTTTTTGTATGCATGGGTTCTTAATCCATTGATCTCAGCAAATTTCTTTGCAAACGTAATCCCATCACCTTCAACAACTATGTCAATATCATCTATTTTTCTGTTGATGAGCAGGTCTCGTACAAATCCACCAACTACATATGTTTTGTAACCTAAATTGTCTCCGGTGTTTCCCAAGGATTTTAAGAGCTCTTGATGAAAAGTATCCAGCCGGCTGGAAATAATATTGTTTATTTTTCTTTTTTTTTGCTTCCTTGGTTGAGTTTATATTTCCCTGATCCGATTTTTTAATATCCTTATTATATTGGACAAGGAAGCTTAATAGATCAGTTTTTGTTATCACTCCTTTTATTACGTTATCCTTTGTGACCGGAATAATCCGTTGTCTTTTTTCAATTATTATATCTTCAATTTGCGAGAGGGTGACATTCATAGAAACGGTTTCAATCTCAGCGTTCATATATTCTTTAACAGGTACATGCTCAAGCTTATGATGCAATATTTTTTCAATAATCTGCCTTGTGATATAACCTTCAGGATGTTGAGAATGTTCTTTAATGATTAAGAGTACATTTTTGTTATACTGAGTCATGAGCCGGCCTGCATCCATGCATTTAATATCAGGATTAATAGTAATTGCAGGAGAACTCATGAGCCTTGCAGCTATGTTGTATGATTTAAAATTCTTTTTAAGTATTTTTAAAAGTTGCTGTTCAACCTGAGCGAGTGTTTTGTTATGCAATTTTGCTGATGCTGCGTAGGAATGGCCTCCTCCACCGAAATTCGTCAGTACTTTTCCAACATCTATATCAGGTAAGCGGTTTCTGGCAATAATGTTAACTTTAAAATAGGAAAAGTAACATCATCTCTCATAAAAAATGCTATTAATATTGACTGCTTTAAAAACCTAACCGGTTTCAGGGTGC
>Ga0255368_10365_pt1 | contig 10673 bp, 14 predicted proteins | sample ANMaggSeSYBR01E6_FD_182094 | JGI IMG/M metagenome (GOLD analysis project Ga0255368, IMG submission 182094) | Sediment cell enrichment communities from methane seep in Santa Monica Basin, California, United Staets - ANME aggregate JGI... | ecosystem: Environmental > Aquatic > Marine > Cold seeps >...
AGCTGTTTTTAACCCTGCTACCAGTCTCACAATGGGATGGCTTTCAGTTGCAGCAGGGGTAATTTTGGTGTTACTTATGATCATCTGGAACAGAAAGATCGAAGTAGCAGCACGTAAGGCATTTGGTCCTTACAAGGAAGAAGAGGAGGTCGCTGCATGATAGATGTAGCAGGAATTATCGCAGAGAACATTTTATACATCGCAATGGTGACCATTGGCGGTATGCTTATTTCATGGAGTGTTCACTTCGTGCCTGTAGGTGGAGCACCTGCAGCTATGGCACAGGCAACCGGTATTGGTACCGGTACTGTACAGCTGGCTGCTGGAGCAGGTCTCACAGGACTTGTGACCGCAGGAGCGGTCATGGCAGTATCTGATAGTCCCCTACTTGTTGTTGCATCCGGTGGAGTCGGTGCAATGATCATGATATCTGTAACAATGATCGTGGGGACATGGGTTTACGTATATGGTGTTGGTGTACCACCAGCATCCGCAAAAGTAGACTATGACCCTATCACAAAGGACAGGCAGGACATCTACGTTTCACAGGGTACTGAGGGACACGGACTTCCAACCGTCTCATACGTAAGTGGTGTTATCGGCGGTGCTCTTGGTGGCATTGGCGGTTCGATTATCTACTTCGCTCTCATGAGCACGAGCACTGGTCTCACCCAGAGTAACCTTGTAGCACTTGCAAGTATCTTCGCTGTAGGAATCTTTTTCGTGAACGCTGTTATTCCTTCATACAACATTGGAGGAACCATCGAAGGTTTCCACGACCCTAAGTTCAAGAAATGGCCAAAGGCAGTTCTTGCATCCTTTGTGGCAACATTGATGTGTGCTTTCGTTGGTATAATCACTATCGGAGGTCTCTAATATGTCCGCAGGAGGAGCTGGTGGAGAAGCCACAGGTGGCATTCCACAGAATAAGTTGATCGCTCTGGGAACTCTCGGAGGTCTCGCAGGAGCATACGGAGGTCATTTCCTTTCCGTTGCATCACCCGCATTCGCATTCATTGGTGCACTTGGCGCTATCTGTGCGATCGTTTGGGGAGGTGCAGCTGTCAGGCGTGTAGCAAGTTACGGTCTTGGTACCGGTGTTCCATCCATTGGTATGATGGCACTTGGTATGGGTGTTGTTGCATCCATGTTCGGACTTGCAGTAGGAGGCATTGCCGGACCTATCGTAGCATTTATTACAGCAGCAATTATCGGACTTGTCATTGGTGTACTCGCTAACAAGGTCCTTGGAATGGGCATTCCTATTATGGAACAGTCCATGACAGAGATCGCTGGCGCAGGTGCACTTACCATCATCGGCCTTAGTGTCGCAATGACAGGTACCTTCATGTTCGATGCAGTACTGGAAACCGTTGTTGCAACCGGATATATCGCAGTGATCTTCATCGCTGGTGGTATGGCAATTCTCCATCCATTCAATGCGAACCTTGGTCCTGATGAAACGCAGGACAGGACATTGATGACCGGTGTTGAGAAAGGTGCGATCGCAATGGTCGTTGCAGGTATCGTAGCAACCGTCGCAGATGGGGCATCCGCTGTTCCAACTATACTGATCGGTGTTGTCATATGGTACATTGCATTCAGTAAGTATGTCAAACTCGTTAACAGAGACGCATATAAGGTTCTTGGAACCGGTCTTCTGCCTACTGAGGAGGAATTAGAATGAGCATGGTACACGTAGCACCAGAAGCACATCTTGTATTGGACCCACTTACATCAGTTCTGGCAGCAGAACGTGAGGACATCATCTGTTACTCAATGGACCCTATCATGGAACAGGTCAATGAACTTGATAAGATCGCTGATGATCTGGTCAATTCACTTTCACCTGACATGAAGCTTTTGAACGCCTTCCCCGGAAGGGAAGACACAGCATTAAAAGCAGGTTTCTACGGTAACACTTTCTATGGTGTTATAGTCGGTCTTGTCTTCTCAGGTATGATAGCATTGACACTATACATCCTCAGTTTGATCGGAGGTCTATAATATGGTAGATAAGAGAGAACCAGCAGTAGACTGGCCAACCCTAAAAGGTGAATACGAGGTAGGGGACGTAAAGAACTGCGTTGCTGTTATCACCTGTGGATCACACATATCCGGCGGCCCACAACTTGAAGCAGGGGCTGCAATTACAGGTCCATGTAAAACAGAGAACCTCGGTCTTGAGAAGGTCGTTGCACAGATCATTGGAAACCCTAACATCAGATTCGTGATCATTCCCGGTTCCGAAGTCAAAGGACACATTACCGGTGAAGCGTTCATGATGGTCCACAAGAACGGTGTAAGTGATAACCGTATTGTGGGTGCAACAGGTGCTATTCCTTATGTTGAGAACCTCACTGATGAAGCGGTCGAAAGACTTCAGCAGCAGGTTGAAATGATCGACATGATCGGTACCGAAGATATGGGACAGATCGTTGCAAAGATCAAAGAATGTGTAGCAAAAGACCCTGGAGCACTTGATGTTGATCCTATGGTCCTCGAAGTCGGCGAAGCTGACGGCGAAGGTGAGGAAGAGGCTGGCGGACTTAAGCCAATGGCAGCTGAGATCGCAACTATCAGGAACAGGATCCTTGATATTGACAGAGAAATGGTCATTGCCGGTAACTGGAACAAGTACCACGCAGGCGTACACGCAGGTAAGGTCGAAGGTATCATGATCGGTCTTGCAATTACGCTGTCACTACTTGGCCTATTGTTATTCGGGAGGTAATTGACATGGCAGAAGAAATAGAATCTGGACAGGGAGTCCCAATGGTAATCAGCCCACAGATGGGTGCCATTGAAAACGTTGTCGATAGAATTCGATACAGGGCTCAGCTTATCGCAAGGAACCAGAAGCTCGACTCCGGAGTTAATGCCACAGCTGCAACCGGCTTCATTGTCGGGTTTGGATTCGCAGTTCTGATGGTACTGATACTCCCATTGATCATCTGGCAGTTAGGTGGTATAATATGAGCGACGCAAAGAACACAACACCAAGTGTTGTAACAGACCCTGCAGATTTCAATGAGGTTCTTGAGAAGCTCAATTTGATCGACGAGAAGATCGAATTCGTAAACAGTGAGATCGCACAGAGGATCGGAAAGAAATTAGGTAGGGATATGGGTATACTGTACGGAGCAGTAGCTGGTATATTGATATTCTTGATCTACATTTCACTCTCTCCTATACTCATCTGATAAGAGGTAATAACATGTTTAAATTTGACAAGAAACAGGAAGTATTCGAGGTTGGCGGCGTCAAGTTCGGCGGTCAGCCCGGGCAGTACCCAACAATTCTGATCGGTTCAATGTTCTACAACAGACACAAGATCGTGACCGATGAAGATGAGGGAGTTTTCGACAAGGAAGCAGCAGACAATCTCTGGAACCACATGCTTGAGATGACCGATGTAACAGGTAATCCATGCGTTAACCAGATCGTCGGTGAAACACCACAGGCTATCAAGAAATACATCGATTGGTTCGTTGCAGAAGATGACAAGACACCTTTCCTTATCGACTCATCCGCAGGCGAAGTACGTGCTGCAGCAGCAGAATACGTGACAGAGATCGGTGTAGCTGACAGGGCTATCTACAACTCTATCAACGGTAGTATCCACGACGATGAGGTCGAAGCTATCAGAAAGAGTGATATCAATGCTTCAATCGTCCTTGCGTTCAACGCAACAGACCCAACCGTAAAAGGAAAGCTTGAGGTTCTTGAGACCGGTGGTCCAGGTCAGACCATGGGTATGCTCGACATCGCAAAGGACTGTGGCATCACAAAACCACTCGTCGATGTAGCTGCAACTCCACTCGGAGCAGGTGCTGGTGCATCCATGAGAGCAGTAATCGCTGTAAAGGGTCACTTCGGTCTCCCTGTAGGTGGCGGATACCACAACCTTGCTTCTGCATGGGACTGGATGAAGGACTACAAGAAGGGCTTCGAAACAAAGGAACAGCGCAAGGCAGTTTACATGCCAGCAGATATCGGAACGAACCTTGTCCCACAGACACTCGGTTCTAACTTCCAGCTGTTCGGTCCTATCGAGAACACTGACACAGTCTACCCTGCAACCGCAATGGTAGATATCATCCTTGCAGAGACCGCAAAAGAACTCGGTCTTGAGATTATGGATGAGAACCACCCAATCAACAAGCTGGTCTAAACAACCAGCTTTTCATTTTCTTTTTTTTAACTTATTTCTAATTTCCTGATCAGTATTTTGGTTTCCTCTTCTGGTTCATAAAGTTGTAAAACTCCAAAAGTAATATTCCTGCATAAATGATCTTCTTTAGAAAAATAGTGACGGAAGTGGCATTTTATTTATACGGTGGGTTCAAATTACGCTTTATGAATCAAAAAAATTATCCTGCACTCATTTTTGCCATCATAATATGTCTTGCAATTATACTGTTACTTGGCCTATTGTTATTTGGGAGATAATTGACATGGCAGAAAAATAAAATTCGAAACGGAAGTCTCAATATTCATTAGCCTACAGACACTCGGTCTTGATATCATGGATGGGAACAACTCACTCAACAAGCTGATCTAAACAAGAAGCTTCTCATTTTTTAAAACCCCGCATGCTTTGTTCAAGAGCAGCATGCATGTAAAAAAGTGAGAATTAAGGTAGATCCTCGATCATCTCAAAAAAAGCTTTGTTCAATGTAGAATTGAGGTCAATGCCCAGTTCCTCTACGGTATATCCAAAAGCAAGCCCTAACAATTGTGTGTAATGTAGCACCGGTATTGAATGCTCTGTGCCATCTCTTTCATTAAGGTCGGTCTGTCCCACATCAAGCTGCATATGGCAGAACGGGCATGCATTGACAATACAATCAACCCCTGCTGCTTCTATCATTGACAATTTATGTTCTGTGAGAGCAAGGGCTTCATCGCTCAAGGCAGACCTGACCCCTCCGCCAGCACCACAACATTCCATCTTATCTGGATAATCCACACTTACTGCCCCTGTGGCCTCGACAAGCTCATCAAAGAATGAAGGCCTTTCCACATTCATGCCTGCTCGTCCCTTTGAAGGCTTCAGCAGGTGGCAGCCATAATGGACAGCTACCCTGATCTCCAGGGGGTTTGTGACAAGCTCACGTATATTCTCGGGCTCTATTTCCTGATATAAGAACTCCGTAATATGGCGGATATCCTGTGTACCTTTAAATTCTCTGTCTACGGCTGCAAGGTGGGAATTAACACTTTCCTTAAGGTCCTCGTCAGCTTTCAATTCATTATTTGCATCGGCAAGGGACCCATAACATCCATTACAGATAGTAAGCATGTCACGTCCAAGATCTTCGGTCAATGTAATATTCCTGCTGGACAGGGCAAGCCATGTGGTCTTATCGAACGACCGAAGAATTCCCGGTGCCGGGCAACATGAAGCCCCTTCAAGATCGACACAATCTATATCCAATTTCTCAAGGCATAGCTTTGTGCTTTTTTCAATACCTGGGTATCGATTAGGGATCACACATCCGAGAAACAGCGACAATTTGTTCATTTCGTGTTCCTTCCTTGCAGATTCACTCATTTGACATCAACTCATCGAATTTACAGTTGGCAAGCAACTTCTTTACTTCACTCAATGCATCCGGGAAACTGTGTACTGTGGGTGGCAAAGCATCCATCCCAAGTGCTTCTCTCTTTGCTTTGTTCTCAGCATTTATGGGCACCGCATGCCCATGCTCGACCAGCAATTTACCCACGGTGCGATGTTCTTTAAGTATGATTCCTTCATGTACTGCTATCGCACGTATCTCAAAAATAGCATCAACAATATCAATTCCCCTCGGGCAACGTTCCTGACAATTATAACATGTTGTACATGTCCAAAGGGTCTCATCAGAAAGCACAGATTCGCCTTTTCGAGCCTTCCTGAGCAAATTCCTTACATTCAGGCTCGTATGCCTTCCAGACGGACAACTGCCGGTACAAACGCCACAATGCATGCATTTGAGAATGTCAGTTCCCGTTTTATCCAGCCTGGATAGAAAAGTTGATCCATTTGTAGCAGACATTAAAATGATTTATCCTTTCATGCCTAATAAAAGATGTCGTTGCATTCTTACAAGCTGGGACTTTATCTCTATGATGTAATTTACTTACGTATCCATACTTAAATTACTTTCAACCCACTCGCTCTATATACTAATAGGAAAAAGACATAATCGTACGTCATGATGGAGACTTGAACAATGCCTGCATATACTGTTACAGAACTGAACAACCTCATCAAGAACACTCTGACTAACAATCCTAAACTTAATCAGATCTGGGTGCAGGGGGAGATCTCCAATCTTACAAAGCATAGTTCAGGGCATTATTATTTTACTGTCAAGGATGGAAAAAGTCAGATAAGCTGTGTCAGCTTCAAGTCTGTGAACCGGAATCTTCGGTTCGAGCTGGAATCATCCATGAAGGTTTTGGTATTCGGTTCAGTTGATGTGTATGTGGTACGCGGGCAGTATCAGCTTTATGTTCAGGACATTCGTCCCGATGGTGTGGGCGAGCTATACAAGGCTTATGAGCAGCTCAAGAACAAGCTTGAAAAAGAAGGTATCTTCAGTGATGTTCACAAAATACCAATACCTGAATATCCTCTGAGGGTCGGAGTTGTAACTTCTCCTACGGGAGCTGCGATACACGATATCCTGAATGTTATCGGGCGCAGGTATCCGGTCAATATCCTATTAAGCCCTACCATTGTTCAGGGTGAGAGGTCTGCGGAAAGTATTGTCAGGTCAATTGAACTGCTTAACCAGACAGATGTTGACGTTATCATTGTGGGAAGGGGTGGCGGTTCCCTTGAAGATCTGTGGGCTTTCAATGAAGAGGTGGTCGCAAGGGCTATCTTCAATTCCGAAAAACCGATAGTTTCTGCTGTGGGCCATGAAACGGATTTTACCATTGCTGATTTTACTGCTGACATGCGTGCTCCGACCCCCTCTGCTGCGGCAGAACTTGTAGTGCCGGATCAGAAAGGGGTAAAAAGGCATCTTGCAACATTGTCCTCCCGATTGGAGAATAAGGTGGGGCATGTTATTTCAGAAGGTAAAGGTCGGCTGGAAAATGCCCGGAAGAAACTGGAGCCACAACATATAATGGATATGCTGATGCAGGATTCACAGTATCTGGATGAGCTTACAATGAAACTTGCCTCTTCCATGGGGAAGACAATAGAGAATAAAGCGTTCGAACTTAAATTCCATTCGTCCAGGCTCAATGCGGTAAGTCCCCTGAACACGATCATAAGAGGGTATAGTATAGCTTTAGATCCTGAAAAGAAGGTATCTATCTCAAGTGTCAGCGAGCTGAAGGAGAAAGCGCAACTGGATGTTATTGTCAATGACGGGATATTTGAGTGTAAGGTTGAAAATATAATCCATGACAGGAAGAAATACCTGCATTACGAAGGGTGATAATATGGGAACTACAAAGAAGACCAAGTCTGAAAAAGAGGCGACAGAAAAAGAACAGACCTTCGAAGCCTCTCTGGAGGAGTTAGAACGTCTCGTGGATCAGCTTGAAAGAGGGCAGCTTACACTTGATGAAAGTATTGAGACCTTTGAGGAAGGTATGAAACTGGCGCTGCTTTGTAATCAGAAGATCGAGGATTCTGAGAAGAAGGTCGAGGTTCTGATGGAAAGGAGCGGAAAGCTTGTAACAGGGCCATTCAATGGGTCCGATCAGTGAGAAGTTTTTGCAATATATCGTGTTACTGGCAGTATTGGTGGTGACACGGGTGTGCTGAACTCGAGAAAGTATAAGTAATCCTTATGCATATAGAAAATTATAATGTCCGAACTTCAGAATTTGCCGTGTTGTATTGAGGGACTTGATGAGATACTTGGTGGTTTTAGAACCCCCTCGACTATCCTTGTTGCCGGTACAGCCGGGGTCGGTAAGACCACAATGGCACTTCAAATGCTTTCAAATGCCGCAAAGAACGGGGAGAAAGTGCTGTACGTACCGCTTACAACAGAGACATCTGAAAGATTAGAGAAATTGCAGTCTGTTTTCCCGTTCCTCTTCGAGAATGTCAGTATCCATCCTTTGAGCAGACAGGCTGCTGAAAAGGACCCACTGAGCACGTTGATCGAAATGGGGAATGTTATCACCTCAGAAAATCCTGATCGCATCGTCATTGATCCTATAACTCCTATGGGATTTGGTTTTGTTGAACAGGAAAGAAGGCGCTTTTTCTATACGCTTGACTCCATGCTCAAGGAATCGAACGCTCTTGTGCTGCTGACAGGTGAACTTCTGGAAGAACAGATACATGGGTCTGTGGTAAGTCATCTTACTGATGGTATCATTTACCTGTCAAAAGAGAATTCCGGTTATCATACTGCACATAAAATGAGAGTTATTAAGATGCTGGGACTCGATCTCCAAAAGAGGGGGATAAGCACTGCCAGGGATTACAGTTATGATGTAAGTTCTGAAGGGTTCGTCGTCTATCCCCGCCTGGTAAGTTCTAAAGTTGATGGGGCAGCTGAAATAAAGATAAGGTCTGGAATGGACAATCTCGATCTTATGCTCTACGGGGGCATAATTGCAGGGAGCAGTATACTCATTGCAGGTGAGCCTGGCTCGGGTAAGTCGATCTTCGCATGGAATTTCATGATGGAGGGTCTCATCAATGGCGAAAATGGGGTGATCATATCCTACGGTGAAAGGCCGGAACAGATCATCAGGGAAGCGGCAAAGTTCAGCTGGGATATGCAAAAGTATGTCGATTCCGGGCAATTACGGTTCATTCATTCCAATCCTGAGGAAATTCATCCTGCGGAACATGCAATAAGACTAAAGGAACTCATAGATGAACTTGGTATTACGCGCATTGTCCTGGACGGCCTTGTCAATCTGGAGATCACCTTCCCTGATGATATCAAACTTCGCGGATACCTGCTTAGCCTTACAAATTATCTCAACAGTATGGGCGTATCCTCAGTTTTTACAACAGAACTGGAACCGCAGACGGGCAGGATCATGAGCAATGATGCATCATTTATCATGGACACTGTGATAACCCTTACGCAGATACTCTGTTCCAATGAGTTCAAAAGGTATCTGAGGATACTGAAATCCAAAGGTTCTCGCCATGGTCTGATCATGCGGGAATACACGATCTCTGATACTGGCATCAAGCTTCAGTGTGATGTGTTGCCTTGAACGGCAGGATTGTAAAAAAAGGATATAAAAGCAGCATAAATACTACTTTCATTTTTATATTGATAGTACGGTCCTTGCGACCGTTGTGCCAATTTCTGTGAGTTTGTAAACTCCACTTTCCTCAACGATAAGCTCTTTTGCGGTGAGTTCTTCGAGTATCTTATCCGCAGATATTTTTGCAATATGCATGTTCTTAGCGATGCGTGCTCCTTCCAACTGTCCTCTGGATTCGAGTAAGGCCAATAATTTCTGTCTGTTCTTGTTTCCGGTAACAAAACCCATTAATTCTTCCATTTTCTCACCATATACAGTTTACTACTACATCGTATAACTATATTCGTACAGTTGTTCTTCCATTGTTGCATGCCGTGATAGGAATACTTTTATTACCTGTAAAGCATATCTATGCGTGGCGGGCTAGTCTGGGTAGGCCGGCGTTACCTGTAACCCGAAATCGCCGATATGCGGGAGACGAAGCCAAAAGAAGTTGTTTTGATCATATCCAAACCTGTGATCTCAACGTAGAAGCCCCGTCCTGCTTGGATGATGTTGGTAGGAGGACCAATTGGAGAATTGGTTCACCTATCTTTGCAGTGGGAACCAGTCGAGGCCCGGAAGGGAGCAGACCTACCATTGACATTTGTCGCTTGGAGGGCTGCGGGGTGGAGGAGAGGTCACAGATCATTTGGGTCTGTGATGTTCAGCAACTCGCGGTATGCCCGCCACTTTGCACTTCTTACAAAAAGCCTTAAATAATGCTATTGCCTTTATGGAATCGCATTGGCGTGAAAATAACTCTTAATGACGAGATAGCCAAGCCCGGTATGGCGCAGGATTGCTAATCCTGTGGTGCCCGGCACCTCGGGGGTTCGAATCCCCCTCTCGTCGTCCTTTTATATCTTTGTTGACTATGCTTTTTTTAATTATGATCTAACACGGAATGGTAGGCTGATATAATGGTCGATGGTAAACTGATAATCCCTGTGCTCAATGAAGTGCCTGTGAATAAAAAGGGCCATACGTCTGATGGTTGTGGCGGTTGTTCAGGTGGTACTTGTGGTGCATTCGGAATACGTGCAGGTTCTGAAAAGAAAGAAGTACTCAGGAACATCCTTATCTTCGCAATAATGGGAATTGGGATGCTCGTTGGAGTATATCTTATTGTTAAACTGCTGAACCTGGTTGCCGGGAACTGAACAGCTTATTCTTTTAGATGGTATGGTATCCTCACTTCTTGCCCGCACTTAAGGCATGTTATGGTCATATACCTTCCATGAAGTCTTACTCTTGAGCTACTTCCGGGAACAAGGTATGAGCTACATCCTCTGCACATCTTACGTTTAAGGGAAGCTGGGAATCGCAATCGATATTTCATGCCGATACGTCTTGCCAGCTGTACATATCTGTCGCTTCTTTCAGGGTTGGAACTGTATTCCTCGGCTGCCAGTTTGAACAGGCGCTCGATCCTCTCA
>Ga0255368_10334_pt1 | contig 10666 bp, 8 predicted proteins | sample ANMaggSeSYBR01E6_FD_182094 | JGI IMG/M metagenome (GOLD analysis project Ga0255368, IMG submission 182094) | Sediment cell enrichment communities from methane seep in Santa Monica Basin, California, United Staets - ANME aggregate JGI... | ecosystem: Environmental > Aquatic > Marine > Cold seeps >...
TACCCCGGATTTTAACCCATAATTAAAGAAGTTTTGTTTTTCCGAATCGCCATATGATTTTTCCGGGAATTTACCATTTCTCATGTGGCCGGTCCGCCAAAACTGATCACTCGAAACTGATGCAGACACAAAAAAAATCTACTTTACCATATGAAAAATCCGATTTAGCGAATAAAGAATAATTGTTGATGTTGCCGGTATAATCGTAACCGAACCTATCTCCCAGTCCTACCACAGGGTTTGGATTATTTAAGTCATTCTGTAATTGAGGGGAGCCATCATCAAAATCCCGTTCAGCATATTTGTCAATGTTAAGGTAAAAATCTCCACCTAATAAATCTTCAACAATTTTGTACTGATTGGTTTTATACCAGGATAAATTTAAACCCGATGAAAAAATGATGTTATCGTTAATCTCTTTTTTATAATTAAAATTAAATCCCAGGTTGTTTTTATCGTTAATCCGGTTTTCAATAATATATCCCGAAAGCATTCCAGTATGGGTTTGCCCTGCTATTCCGTCAACATCATCAATGGTGTACAGGTTTTTCCTGTTATAAAAATACATGGTATCAAAATTCAGTTGCCTGAATGTGGGATCATCTTCCCATAAATTAAGCTTCTCTTGCGGGGTCAGGCCGTTAAACTCATCGTCATAACTTGGTAATTTTCGTAAATTATCAAATGGTGGGAGTGGATAAGGTACACTACGGGACTGAAATTGGCATAGATGCAAAAGTGACACAAAATTTCAGCCTGTTCGGTGTGTTTGCTACTGGTGAGTATTTCTATGATTCACGGCCAACAGCAACCATTTCAGCCGACAACAATGCCAAGGTTCTTGAAAACCGAACCGTTTATTTAAAGAACTACCATGTGGGTGGGTTTCCTCAAACAGCTATGTCTGGCGGTATTAAATACCGTTCATCTAACTACATTTATGCAGGATTCAATATAAACTATTATGATAATATTTAAATTGATATAAATCCCGACCGGAGAACTGCAGAAGCCGTTGCTAATTATGCTCCCGATTATGACGACCGGGCGCTGGTTTTACAACAAGAAAAATTTGACCCCGGATTAACTGTTGATGCCCATATTGGTAAATCATGGAGGATAGATTATAAATATTATATATCCTTAAACTTTAGTGTAAACAATATATTTGATGTACAGGATTTTGCATTTGGCGGATATGAACAATACCGTTACGATCCTTTTGATATTGATAAATTCGCGCCAAAATATTTTTATTTATATGGAAGGCAATATTATTTCAATGTAAATTTCAGATTTTAATAAAAGTTAATACATATTCATAATGAAAAGAATACTAACATTCGTATCGTTGTTATTAGTTACAGGTACTATTTTACTTTTTAGTTGTATAAAAGATAAAGTGGATGACCCTCCTTTTACTACCATTAAATTTGACCCTGACAAAGTTGTTACCATTGGTGACCTAAAAAATGATTTTGAGGAAGCTGGCGGCCCCTATTATATCGAAGATGACGTTTCGTTGTTCGCTACGGTAGGAATGGCTGAGGAATCAGGTAATATTTATAAAGCTTCATTTGTACAGGATCAAACCGGTGGTATTCAATTAATATTTTTTAATGCCGGTGGATTGTACCTCGGTGATTCCATCCGTATTAACCTAAAAAATGCCATTGTTAGTAAATACCATGAATTGTATCAGATTGAAAATATTGATGTTGGACGCAACATTTATAAAATCGCTACCAATAAATTTATTAATCCCCGAAATGTTACTATGAATGAGTTAAAAGGTAATATCGGATTTTTCCAGTCAACAGTTATTGAAATGGATGATTGTCTGTTTACAGATTATGTTCTGTTTGAAAATGGTGTTTTGAGGGGTGAAACCTTTGCTGACTCAGCCGGGGAAATAACTAAAAATAATTATTTCAGGCAATGTTTCTGGGATTCGTTGATTGTAAGGACAAGCGGGTATGCCAGTTTTGCCAATAAGTTATTACCAACCGGCAGGGGAAAAATAATTGCTATTGCCAGTGTATATGATTCTGATGTGCAGTTGGTGATCCGTAGTTATAATGAACTGAATATGGATCAGTCCCGTTGCGCTATTGGAAGCGGAGGAACATCCATTTATTTTGAGGATTTTAATGATGACTGGGGTGGATGGACTACCATTAGCGAACAAGGTAGCCAGGAATGGGACCGTGACAATTTGAATGGCCCTGGTGATTCGCCATGTGCGCAAATAAACGGATTTTATATGGGTTACTATAATAACACCGATTGGTTGATATCCCCTGAAATTAATATCGAAGGATATACTTTCCTTTCGCTTAATTTCCAAACAGCTAAGAATTTTGATGGGGACCCGATATCTGTTAAGATGAAGGCAGTTGATGCACAATCCTGGGATGATCTTGATCTTTACGTTACCCTTTCAGAGGGTGGGTTCAACTGGACCTTTAGTAGTTACATTAATGTATTAAAGTTTTTTGAAAGCCCTTATCCTGAGAAGATACAATTAGCATTTCTATACACTTCAACAAATGAAAGTGGATCAGAATGGAGAGTTGACAATATTAAAATCAAAGCGAATTAAACATAAGTGTAGTTAGAAAGAACTTCTTTCTCCGTTTTTATACGAAACAACAAAGGCACCGTCGAGGCCTTTTTGAATAAGCTTTTTTCTTAGGTTCAGGGCGTCTTGTTTTGTAAGGCAATAACCTACGGTGTACTTCCTGAAATTATGATACACTTCTTCGTAAACATTTTCTTCGAGTTGGTACATGTCTTTAAGCACCGAGGGCGAAACCGATTTTTCTTTTAAAGCAAGAATTTGAATACGATAACACTTTCCTGTTTCTTCAAACTTAAGTTTGGGAGGTTGTCCACCCGGCAGCGTTTCCGGCGCTACATCTTTCAACTCACTTAAGGTATTCAACCTTTGATTATCAAAATAGGCAATGATAAATGCACCTTTTATCTTTTGGTTGCTAACCAGTTCCTTTCTGAATTCCCGGGCTTCCTGGTAGGTTTTAAAAGAGCCAACAGAATACTTATACCAACTTTTGATCTTTTCTTCATTAATGGGTTTGTCAATATTAAATAGTTTAGCCAAGCTGTCGGGAGATAATTTATGCTTGTAAGAAGCTCTGAGCTGTATACGAAACTCTACCTTTTCACTGGGTGATTTCATTTCCTCTTCTGTGGGTTTTTCTTCAATCACGGCAATTGGTTCGGCAACGATCTTTCGTTTGATAAAGACATCGGTCTTGAATTTATGCTCCTTTCCTGTCTTTTCAAAATATAAAATGCTTGTCATCGGGAGGTTGCCGTATATTTTATCCAGTTTCACATTGTAAGTGATCTCAAATACCGAGTCGGCAGGCACCTCATCCCAGTAAAGGCTAAGCGTATAATTTTTAAATTCTGTACGTGCACCCCCTATCAAAGTGTCGGTTACGTAAAATCCAATGGGGAGGATTTGAGTTAATTCTGCTTTACCCTCAATCTTTCCTTTAACTATACGGCATTTCATTTTAAATTCATCAAGTGAATTTAAATTTTTCGGAAAATAATATTTGAAATCAATAATTTCATTTTCGTATGGATTCACAGGTTTTTTAGCAATTTCCGGTGGAGGCTCAGGGATTCTTTCCGGTTTTCCGGTTATAAAGTTGTATGAAATGCCAAGGGATGTATAATAATAAGCATCACCGTGGCCCCCTTTTTCATAAGCATCGAGTTTGTCAGATGTACTTAGCCGAAGTCCGCTTTCGAGGTTCAGGAACCATTTTTCAGACAGTTTCAGGTCAATCCCGGCACCTAGCGGAAAGGAGATTGCAAATTCGGGGGATGACTTACTTCGTTCGCCATTTTCAGTGTAACCTATATCATTTACAATCTCACCAGTTGATAACATGTAAGCTTCGCTCCGAAAAAACATTCCATTTACTCCGCTAAATCCGTATATATTCAGTAATCGTTCCTTTTCACCAAAAAACAGGTTGGTTAAATTAGCTGTTGCCCCCAACTGAATTTCAACCATATTAGTAGAGAAACCTATATTGTTTGATTCTTTATAACCTTTAAATGCCAACCTTGATATTTGCAGATGGCCTGCAAAAACCGGTGAAATATATTTGCCTGCCCGTAATCCGAAACCCAGGTCTGTTTCGTCACTTAACTTACTAAGGTGGTTGTCTTCTGTTTGCAGGTCGCCGAACATCTGTGAAATCCCGGCATTCAAATTCAGGTACCATTCATTTGTTAGGGATGACTGGGCTGTAGTATGTTTTCCAAAAAACAAAAAACAAATTACAATGAATATAAACAGTATTTTCCGGGTTGTCATATACCAGATTCCATTTATGGATATTCCAACAAATGTACTTAGATAAACAAAGGTAATAGATTACAAGCGAAACAAATATTTAACAGTGGTTTGTTTATAAACCCACAAAAAAATTTAAATCTATTTTACTTAACTTTACACCTCCCAAAAACAAAAGACATGAAAAACTCAGGACTGTATTTATTTGTATTCATTATCAGCATTATTGCTGTTGGAAATTTGTTTGCACAATCCGACCCCTTTGCTGATAAAGCACCTCAAAAAATATCAAATACTGAAGTAATGGACAAAGGTCCAAATTCAAAACCTGTTCCCATTCCTTCCGATGCCCAGTTTGATTTGATATTTGAATACCCTTGTGCTGTGGGTGGTGGTGAAGCGGGGATTGAAACGGATGGTATTTATATTTATACAACCAAATGGAACGGTGACCGGTTTTACAAATATTCCAATGATGGTACCTTCGTGGATTCGTTAATAATTCCAGGTGTTTCCAATATCCGTGACCTGGCCTGGGACGGTAATTATTTTTATGGTGGTGCAGCTTCTCCCACGCTTTATGAAATTGATCTTGAAAATGCAACGCTGATAGGTTCATTTTCTGTTCCCACTGATGTGAGGGCCATTGCATATGATGAAGATGAAGACGCTTTTTATGCAAACAATTGGAGCAGTGAAATAACTAAATTTAATAAAGCTGGTTATAATCTTGGAAGTTTTGCGGTGGGGCCTGTTGGTGACAGTTATTATGGATTCGCATATGAAAATCCTAATCTGACAGGTGCAGGTCCTTTCCTCTGGGGTTATGCCCAGGTTGGAGCTACCCAAAATGAACTGATTCAAATTGAATTACCCAGTGGGAGCGAAACCGGTGTCTATTTTGATGTAGGTGCGGTTGTTCCTGTAATTGATGGATTTGCAGGCGGATTATCCATACACCAGGCCGGTAATGTAATTGCCTTGATCGGATTGGCTCAAAATGAATACGTATGGGGGCTGGAATTGGCTTTTGGATGGCTATTGAATAACGACATAGGTATCATTAGTATTTTGGAGCCGGCCAGTAGTGTTGGAGGATATACAACTACTGAACCGGTAACTGTAAGAATTGAAAATTTTGGATGGAATCCCCAATCCAATATGGTTGTTTCATTTTCTCATAATGGTAGTCCGCTCTATTTCGATACAGTTTTTACTATAATAAGTTTAGACGAGACATACGATCATACATTTGACACAACAATCGATATGTCGATGGGAGGAGACCATTTGATAGAAGCATGCACTCACCTGATCGGAGATGAGAACGTTTACAATGATTGTAAAACAAAAATGCTGACTAGTTTCCCGCAATCTCTTTGTTTACCAGAATATAGTAACGGCTGCACCGTAGGAGATGGTTTTACTGATTTTGCCCTGGAAGAGATCGAAAATTATGACAATGGCTGTGAGGATAATACCGGTTATCCCGGCTGGAGCGAATATTATGAACTGGGACCTGCCACCCTATTTTCGGAAAATACACATACATTTACCATGGCCACAGGTTATTCAAACCAGCATGTCAACATCTGGATCGATTCTAATGACGATCTGCTGCTTACAACAGATGAAATGATTCTTTTCGATTACCTTATGACTACAGCAGGAATACTGCATAATGTTGATATAACCATTCCAGCAGATGCTGCACCAGGGCTGCATAAAATGCGGATTATGGCCGTTTGGCCCAACTCTTTTACAGATCCCTGCGGATCCTATTCTTATGGAGAAGCTGAGGATTACAATGTGTTTATTGCTGTGCCTGATTACGGAAACCTGGAGGGTTCGGTTATTGAAAATACAGGCGGAGCGCCGGTGGAAGGAGCATTAATTTCAGTTAATAACGGTGGATGGACGACAATATCTTTACTTGACGGGACTTATTCACTTTCGAATATACTTACCGGTGATTGGCAGGTGGTCTGTTCAAAAGAAGGATATAACATTGATACAGCCTCTGTTACTATCACAATCGGAGATACCACCATCAAGGATTTTGCTCTGACATCTCCAACCATGAATATCGTACCGCTTTCGGTCAATGTTGTCCTGGATCCGAATACCCAGGCAACAGAAATTATTAATATTTCTAATACTGGGGATGGCCCCCTGGATTGGGCTTCTCAAATAGAATTTATAAATGAAGATTCTAAAGATTTTTTCGACCTGATATGGGCAAAACCAGTTGGAGTAGGTGGTGGGGAAGCCGGTATTGAGACTAACGGAAATTATATTTATACTACCAAATGGAACGGGACTGGCCAATATTACCGGTATTCCATGACGGGTGAATACCTGGAAGATATTATGGTGGAAGGTGCTACTGCGACAAGAGACATGGCATTCGACGGAAATTATTTTTATGGTGGGGCTGCGAACCCAACAGTTTTTGAACTTGAACTGGATAATGCAACACTTGTCAGCTCATTTTCGGCACCAACCGATTGTCGCGCTATTGCCTACAACGAAAACGAAGATGTATTTTACGCTAACAACTGGGGTAGCGATATTGTCAAATTCAATAAATCGGGAGCACTGTTGGGTAGTTTTCCAGTTGGACCTGTTGGCGACAGTTATTACGGTTTTGCTTATGATAATTATATGTCGGGTATTCAATGCCTTTGGGGATATGCACAAGTTGGTACTTCCCAAAATGAACTGATCCAAATAGAACTGCCCTCAGGTTGGGAGACCGGAACCAATTTTGATGTTGGTTCGATAGTTTCCATTTCTCCAGGAGGGCTGGCAGGAGGCCTGGCTATCGATAACCATATTAGCGGCTTGTTTTGTTTTTTGGGTATGGTCCAAAACGAATACCTCTGGGCTATCGGGGAAAGCGGCTGTCCATGGTTGTTCATGGGGCCGGTAAGTGGAGCACTTGATCCTGGAGCCTCGGAACAAGCTGATGTGTACTTTGAAGCTACTGGAATACCTATCGGAACGGTTAAAGAAGCAATAATTCATTTTGAATCCTATCCCGATGTCGGAACATTTGACCTTCCGGTTACCATGACTATCGGAGTACTGGAATTTGGCTTTATCGAAGGAAATATCATTCTTGATGGAATACTTCCCTATGATATCGGTGATGTCACTGAAGTATTGGTCGAAGCCGGAACCTATTCAGGATTTCCAGCCCCAGACGGTGATTTTTCCATACCCGTTTACCCGGGAACCTATGATGTAACATTCACATTATACGGTTACGAATCCCAAACTATACCGGATGTTGTTGTGGAAGAAGGTACGACGGTTTCCGACCTTGATGTAGTTATGCCCTGTATTCTGGGAATTATCTCAGGTACTGTAGTAAACATAGAAGGGAGTGCTCCTATTGAAGGTGCTTTGGTGGAACTTGAGGGAACAGGATTTGAAACAACTACCGCAAGTGATGGAAGTTATGAATTCCTTGTAGAGGCAGCTGTATTTAATGTTGATGTTACCGCAATAGGTTTTATTCCGCAAAGTGCAATTGGAATTATCCTAAATCCTCAAACTACTATAGGAGTCGATTTTTTGCTGCAACCTACAGATGGTACCATTGTCGTTATCGACCTGGATCCGACACCCACTGGACAGGATCTGGTGTCCATCCTTGAGAACTATATTTACGGGGTGTATGTTCATTATACTACTTCCGTTACCGGTTACCCGTTGACTGAGGATGTGGAGACTGTTTTCCTTTTTTTGGGTATTTATAGTAATAATTATGAATTAACCGAAGATGATGCAACGGTGATCACTGCATGGCTTGATGCCTATGATGACCGCAATCTGTATATGGAAGGCGGTGATACCTGGGCTTATAATGATCCTACTTCCTTGCACGGTTATTTTAACATCCTTCCGCTATCCGATGGATCAGGTGATCTATTTAATGTTTTAGGCACAAATAGTTATTGGAGTGGCGCTACCTGGACCTATACCGGAGAAAATAACTGGATCGACCGGATAGAGCCTATAGCACCGGCCATTGATGTTTTGGTAAATCCAGATATCGGATATTTTACAGCTGTTGCCTATGATGCCGGGAATTATAAGACCGTGGGTGCCTCCCATGAGATCATGGGCTTGGTAGATGGTAGCGGTAGTGAGGCTCCTGTTTTCAGTGTCCTGGTATGGTTCGGTTATTTTGCAACCGGATACGGTGCACTTGAAGGTTTTGTAACCGAACTTGCTACGGGATTACCAATTGAAGGGGCAACAATTGAAATTATGTGGACATCCGGAATGTCAGGCTCTGATGGATATTATTTCATTGACGATATGTTACCGGGCACCTGGCCGGTTTCATGTTCTGCACCCGGATTTGCACCGGACAGCATAACCGTAACCATAGAACCCGGAGAAACCACTCAACTTGATTTTCAATTGAGTGCACCGGTCTTCGTCGTGGATCCATTGTCACTTTATGTTGAACTGGAACCGAACACCCAGGATATTCAGTATTTGAATATTTCCAATCCCGGCAGCGCCAGCGTGGACTGGATGGCATCGCTGAACATTCTCGGAGATAACAACAGCGATGAAATATTTGACCTGATCTGGGAAATGCCCGTAGGTGTTGGCGAAGGGGAAGCGGGAATAGAAACCAACGGAAACTTCATCTATACAACTAAATGGAATGGAACCGGAGAGTATTACCGGTATGATATGGACGGAACTTTCCTGGAACAAATTTGGATTATGAGCGCTGCCGGAACCCGCGACATGGCTTTCGACGGAACTTATTTTTATGGTGCAGCTGCAAATCCTACCGTTTTTGAATTGGATCTTGATAATGCAACGTTAGTGAGCACATTTACTGCCCCGACCGATTGCCGTGCAATCGCATACAATGAAAACGATGATGCTTTTTACGCAAATAACTGGGGAAGTAACATTGTCAAATTTGATAAAGCGGGGAATATGTTGGCAAATACCCCGGTTGGACCTATCGGCGATAACTATTATGGTTTTGCATATGACGGGTACAGCTCCGGATCTCCGTACCTGTGGGGTTATGCCCAGGTGGGTGCCAACCAGTGCGAGTTGATCCAGATGTCCATTCCCGACTTAACAGAAACAGGACTTACCTTTGATGTGGGAAGTGTGCTTTCTGGTTCCGACCTTGCCGGCGGCCTGGCCATCGACAACCACATCCAAACCGGTTTGTATGCATTTTTTGGGAATTTGCCAGAATGTGAATCTCTGGGTCCTGGAGTTAACTTATGACCAGCAATGGATATACATTGATCCTTCACCGAATACATTGATGCCGGGTGAAGATATTGATTTCCCGGTTTATTTTGATGCTAACGATCTATTGCCGGGTTTCTATTATGCAGAGATCCAGTTTGAAACCAATCCGAATGTTGGGGAACCGGTGGTGGATGTCACCCTGGAAATTCTTGGATTGTCACCTCCGATCAATCTCTATGCAACCTGTGAGTGTACCGATGTGTGTCTTTACTGGGAAACAATGTCTGGATCACAGCCTGATTATTTTAAGATATACAGGGATGGTGTTTTTATTGATTCAACGATCGCAAACTTCTACTGCGATTCCCTTGTAATGCCTGAAGTTGAATTTATTTACGAGGTTACAGCGGTTTATGACGGAGGAGAATCAATGCCTTGTTCGGGAATGGGTATCACAGTTCCAATGCCGGAAGATTTAGTTCCCATAGAGCCGGTTTGCCAGTCGTTTGATGATTATAACGAGATCACCTGGTATGCTCCCACCGGATGTTTGCCACATAACGGTTATTATATCTACAGGGATGGACTACAGTTAAACCAGGTGCCTTATCCGGATGAAATTTATATCGATGAACAAGGTTCCCTTTTTAATGAATATTGGATCACTGCAGCTTATTATTTTGGGGAATCCGATCCGGCCCAAACATTTTGTTTTTATGATGCGGTTAGAAACATGCAGGAAGATGAGATTGAAGTGTATCCCAATCCCGTTGAATCCTGGTTTGTTATCAGATCGGGTTTACCCTTAAAATATGTTGAAATCTATAATAACCTGGGTGATGAAGTTAACAATGTCAATATCGCGATAATTAGTTTGGATAGCCGTATTGGATACCAGGTTGAATTTTTGGGTGTTGTAATACACCTGGTTCATTATTGGCGAATTGGAATAATTGGGAAGGTTTGTTTTGGCAAAATAATTTATCCCCCCGGTATTTAATGCTTCCGTCAGTATTAATTGGTGGTAATAACTATCGTCCGATATTTCGTTAACAGTAAGAATATCGGGCTGCACATAATCTACAA
>Ga0255368_10255_pt2 | contig 10640 bp, 11 predicted proteins | sample ANMaggSeSYBR01E6_FD_182094 | JGI IMG/M metagenome (GOLD analysis project Ga0255368, IMG submission 182094) | Sediment cell enrichment communities from methane seep in Santa Monica Basin, California, United Staets - ANME aggregate JGI... | ecosystem: Environmental > Aquatic > Marine > Cold seeps >...
CATCTTGCTGCAGTGTGCTGGTAATAAACGGCGGATAAGGCTTGCGTTCCCGGGTTCCCCGCCGGATTTTCCGCACTTCATAGTTGGCTGTGCCCATATCTTTCAAAATTGGCTCAAGGGATTCATTGGAACTGACCTGTAATTTATTCCCATCCAGGTGAGTAAGTTTGGCTAGGTAGGTCATGCTTTTATCATTATCCAGAGGACGAAGTTCGGCATCAATTGACCAGTATTCTTCTGCTACAAAAGCTTCAATTTCCCTTTCCCGGTCCACAATTAATCGCAGCGCGACAGACTGCACTCTACCTGCAGATAAACCGCCCCGAACCTTTGCCCATAAAATCGGGGTTATCTGAAATCCAACCAGCCGATCAAGAATCCTGCGGCCCTGCTGCGCATTTACCAGATTCATATTAAGCCCAATCGGGTCCGCAAATGCTGACTCAATTGCTGATCGGGTAATTTCGTGGAAAACAACCCTTTTGGTCCGTTCCGGTTCCAGTTCAGCTGCTTCCATTAAATGCCAGGCAATTGCCTCCCCTTCCCGATCAAGATCGGTCGCCAGGTAAATCTCCTCTGCTTCCTTGCCTAACTTTATCAGTTCTTTCACCACGTCCCGTTTTTCATTTGGAACCCGATAACGGGGTTCAAAATTATTCTCCAGGTCAACGGATAACTTGGATTTCAATAAATCCCTGATATGTCCGACAGAAGCTGTTACCTTGAAATCTTTTCCAAGGTAGCGGCTGATGGTGCGGGCTTTTGCAGGAGACTCAACAATCACCAATTTTCCACTGCGGGGCTTTTCTTTTTTTGTTTTCCGCTTGGTAATCTCTGGTGGAGTCATTCCTTCATGAGCTTCAGTTTTGCCCATCCGGAACATATTTGTTCCACAAACCGAACAAGTTCCCCGTGTCCCGGGTGTACCGGTCGCGGTAAACACCGCAGTTGGGGAAACCATTTCACATTTTTCTTTACACTTCACACAATACGCCTTCAAATCCGACCTCCAAGCTTAGTAAAACAATAAAATTTCCTTTCTCAAACAACAGGAGATGCTTCGATCACCTTTATGTTAGCTCTGAACGTCCCGCGCTTTCGAGCCGCTTAACAATCTGGCGGACTTCCTGGGCTCGGTCCCGATCACAGATAAGTAGAATATCACCAGTATCAACTACAATTAAATCCTGGGCACCGATGGTTACCACCGTTCTGGGATTATCCGCTGTATATAATAACACTCCGGAAGTATCCAGGGAAATGTGTTCACATCCCTGAAAAACATTTCCATCCGCATCAGCAGGCATTACGTCAAAGAGGGCTTCCCAACTGCCCACATCGTTCCATTCTAAATCAGCGGCAGGAATGACTGCCACCTTGCCAGCATTTTCCATAATGCCGAAATCTATTGTTTCCGGCTTAATATCAGGCCATACTTTCCTGATCACGCTGTCCTGGTCAGGCGTTCCCCAGGCTTCCGTTATAACTTTAAGTTGAGAGGAAAGCTCACTCATCTGGAGAGAGATTTCATTAAGTATGACCTCTGTCCGCCAGAAAAACATTCCTGAATTCCAGGCATACTCCCCGCTGGAAAGCATTCGTTCCGCTTCCGGGAGATCTGGTTTTTCGGTGAATTCCCGGACTTGAAAAACATCCAAATCCTGATACCTGCCAACCAAATCGCCGCGCCGGGTATATCCGTACCCGGTTGCGGGATATGTAGGCGTCACTCCCAGAGTGACCAAATAATCCTCTCCTGCAACCTGATATGCGGAGGTTAGTATCTGCTGGAAAAGCTTTAAATTACCAATAATGTGGTCAGCTGTCAAGACTGCCATGATGGCATCAGGGTCCCTTTTCCCTAGAACAGCTGCTGCATAACCTACCACTGATGCCGTTCCTCTTGGCATCGTTTCCAGTAAAAAGTTTTCTGCGGGGATTTCCGGACACTGCTTTTTTAACTCCGCGGCCTGTTCTTCCACAGTAACTACATAAATACGGTCTGAAGAAAATACTCCCTGCAGGCGATCCACAGCAACCTGGAATAATGATCGGTCCTGGCCAATCGCGAGCATTTGTTTGGGACGGCTCTTGCGTGAAAGAGGCCAGAGCCTGGTTCCTCCCCCGCCAGCCATGATAACAGCATAATAATTTTCGTACATGTTATCTTCCTTCCCTATTCTGATTTACATTTATATGATACCCGGCATTCAATTCCTGGACTGCCACATATTTCATCCCGAACGTTTTACGCACCATTCCTTTTAATTCCATCAGGGCCAAGGTTGAGGTTACCTCTTCAATCGGTAAATTAACCTGAGAGCAAATCTCGTCAACATGAAGAGGTTCTTCACCCACTGCCTGGTACAGGACAGCTTCTTTTGGGTCACTCGGCAGGGCTTTCCTGATCACTCTCTGTTCCGCAACCAGGGTCATATTCAGTAAATCCAGCACATCCTGCGGATCCAGCAAAGGGTGCGCACCCTGTTTGATCAACAAATTAGCACCTTTGCTCATCGGAGCAAATATTTTACCTGGAACAGCAAACACTTCTTTTCCCTGTTCAGCTGCATAGGTGGCTGTAATCAACGCCCCGCTTCTCTCACCCGCTTCAATTACGATGATGATTTTTGACAAACCTGAAATAATTCTGTTTCTGGGTGGGAAGTTCGAACCATCAGGGGGCGTTCCAAGCGGATAATCACTAATCAGCGCGCCCTCCCTTGATATCTCTTCTGCCAGAGAGCGGTGCTCCGGCGGATAAAGAATATCCAATCCACTTCCCAAAACCGCAATTGTCCTTCCTCCGGCATCTATTGCAGTCCTGTGGGCAATCCCGTCTATACCCCGGGCTAAACCGCTGATGATTGTAATCCCATTTCGTGCCAATGTGTGGGTTATATTTTCAGCGACCTGCCGTCCATAAGCACTGTATCGCCTTGTACCGACAATTGCAACAGCCCAGGCATCCTCTGTCAATATTTGTCCTTTTATATAAAGGACAAATGGAGACTGTACAATCTGCCGAAGTCTATCAGGATATGCCTGATCATCCCAGGTAAGAACCTGAATTCCCTGGACATGGAGCTTCTCTTCCAACTCATCCAGTGAAACCCGTTTTCGGATTTCGATAATCTGCTTTACCAGATTATCATTTAAACCTGCAGCCTGCAGATGATAAGATCTTGCCTCCCAGGCTGCCTGGATATCTCCGAAATATTGTAATAGCTTTTCCAGGCGAACTGGGCCTATTCCTTTTACAAGGTTAAATCCAACCCAATACTTGGTATTGTTTTTCATATCTAGCCCCCATGTTCTGCCTGTCCGGGTAACTTTTACCCAAGCCGGGCAAAGAATACCATAAATTTTTCGCTTATGTCAAGTGAGGTTTCCGGGAAGAAAATTTCCATTAATCATCCGGAGTAACTAAGTTGAAGTCCGATAACCTGCAAATTCCACTGGATTTTTCCCCCATCAACTCCCCCTTCTGGCTTAATCTTCCCGCTTTCTTAATTATATATCCAACAGCCCGGAGATGATATGAACCAGGATTTTTCTCTCTTCCTGGTTAATATCCAGGACAACCTGGTCAATAGCCGGAATCAGAATATCCTTTCCCTCAGCCGGTTCAACCAGGTAGACATCATTGGCTCCCGTGACAATGATCTCTTTCAACCTGCCTAACGTCAAACCCTGGTCTGTAATAACTTCCATGCCCACTAATTGGTGAATATAAAAATCCCCCTTGGGTAATTCAGGAACATCTTCTGCTTTCATATATACCATAATATTCCGAAAGATTTCCACAGCAGTGCGGTCTGGGAGTTCTATCAGGGATACCAGCATATCATCTCCATGCCAGCGAATACTATTGATAGTATATGGTTTATGTTGTTCCCCGGCAAATATCCTCTGTCCCGGCTTTACCAATTCGGGAAAATCTGTCAAGACAGTCATCACAATCTCCCCCCGGATCCCGTGCGGACGTCGAAACTTGCCTATAACTACAAACACAGGCTCATCTTTGGGCGACGAACCTGTGTTGTTATTCAAGTTATTATCGGAATTCATTGTGGTTCTACGATATCGAGATTCACTCTTTTACCAATTCCGGATGCCGGCACATTTAGCAGCGTGCGGATCGCATTGGCAACCCGGCCATTTTTCCCGATAACTCGGCCCATATCTTCCTGGGCTACTTCAAGCTGGAAACTAATACTTTCCCGGCGGCGCTGATGGGTCACTTTTACCTGCGTGGGATCTTCCACAAGCGACCGGGCAATATAGGTAATTAAATCTATCAATTCATTCCTCCGCAGATTCTAGAAGAGAGAATTTAACCTGAAAAATCAGGTTAATCCTTGATCAGTTTAGAGATATCCGATTTTAAGATTGCCCCGTCTTTTCCAGTACCTTTCACAGCAGACAGGTCAACTCCATTTTCCTCTGCCAGCTTCCTGGCAGCATCGGTGATCTTTAGCTCAGTTTCTACTTCCACAGCTTCTTCAACCGGGGCTTCTTCTACCTCAACTTGCTCTTCTTCCACTTCTACTTCAGCTTCAACTTCAGCTTGAGGTTCCTCGTCAGTAACAGCAGCTTCCGCGTCCGCGACTTCCTCAACCGGAGCTTCCGCGTCAACAACCTCTTCAACCTGAGGTTCCTCTTCGACTTCAACCTCAGCTTCCGCGTCAGGGACAGCAGCTTCGGTTTCCTGAACTTCCTGTTCCTCTACTTCATCTGCTACCGGTTCCGCTTCCGCGTCAGCAACATCAGCTTCGGTTTTAGCAACATCAGCTTCGGTTACCGCATCTGGGACATCAGCTTCCGCGTCAACGGCGACTTCCTCAACAGGTTCCTCTTTCTTCTTGGGAGAACCTACTTTAACGAGGTCATCCCTGCGGGTGCGGGGATCAACATTGCGGTCTTTTTCAACCTGTTTTCCTTCAGCAACCAAGACTTCGATGTCTTCGCCATCTTTATAACGCTGATAGCGCTCCATCAACCCCACAACCCTGAAAATTTGCAGGACTGCATCGGATGGCTGGGCGCCAACACTCAGCCAGTAATAAATCCGGTCTTCTTTAGTCCGGATAGTTGAGGGCTCAGTCCGTGGATTATAATCACCAAGGATCTCAATAAATCTGCCATCACGGGGGCTTTCTCTATTTGCAGCCACAATACGATGTGTAGGCTGTCCTTTCCCTCCGGCACGGCGTAAACGAATTCGAACCATAACTAGTACTCCTTAATCTTTTATTCCTGCTTCACTCCGCTGCAGCTATTCCACAGCGGTGACTATTATACACCATAACTCTCATTGTTAAGAAAAACGCGGCATATTTCCCAACCCTGATTTTTTCAACTGCTTAAACAACTTTTGTGCATCCCGGTATTGCTTCACCAGCTGATTTACATCATACACCTGGGTCCCCGATCCAGCTGCAATCCGTTTTCGCCGGCTGGCATTGAGGATTTTGGGGTTATGCCTTTCTGCCGGAGTCATGGATTGAATGACGGCCTGGCTTGTCCTCACTTTCTTCTCAGCTTCCTGAGGATCAACGGATTGGGACATTTTACCAAATTCTCCCGGTAACATACCCATTAATTTACCAATTGATCCCATCTTCATTACCTGGGATATCTGTTTGGAAAAATCTTCCAGAGTAAATTCCCCTGATAACAACCGTTCGGCCTGCTGCTGGGCAGCTTTTTCATCAATCGTTTCCTCAGCCCGCTCAATCAAGCCGATCATATCACCCATGCCCAGTATCCGGGACGCTAACCTGGCTGGGTCATAAGTTTCGAGAGCTTCAAGCCCCTCACCCGTTCCTAGGAATTTAATCGGTATACCAGTCACTGACCGGATTGAAATTGCGGCACCTCCGCGGGCATCTCCATCCATTTTGCTCATGATAAGACCCGTTATTGGCGCTGCTTCAATAAATCCTTCAGCAACGTTTACCGCCTCCTGTCCAATCATCGCATCCACAACCAGCAGAATTTCATCCGGGCTGCACGCTTCTCGGACTGCCCCCAGTTCTTCCATTAAATCCTCATCGATTTGGGATCTTCCTGCTGTGTCGAGAATTACAACTGAGCTGCCAGAAAGTTCGGCTTGCCGCAGGGCTTCCTTTGCTAATTGCGGCGGTTGGAGGGACTGATCAGAAAAGACGGGAATGGAAAGCTGGTCGCCGAGGCTTTGCAGCTGATCCACTGCGGCCGGACGATAAGGGTCAGCCGCAATCAACAGTACTTTTTCTCCCTGTTTTTTTAGTAAACGGGCAATCTTTCCCGCAGCTGTAGTTTTCCCGGATCCCTGCAGCCCGGCCAGCATTATTACCAAAGGCCGACTTTCGGCTGTTTTGAGCGGCGCGGGGTCTCCCAGGGTCTGGATCAACTCTTCGTGAACGATTTTCACTATCTGTTGACCCGGATTGAGCGCTTTGGAAACCTCCTGCCCAACGGCGCGTTCTTTCACCTGCGAAACAAAATCACGCACTACACCATACTGGACATCTGCATCAAGCAGCGCCAGCCGGATTTCGCGGGTCGCGATTTCAACATCTTGCTCGGAGAGTTTTCCCTTCCGCTTTAATGAATGAAAGATCTCATCCAGACGGTTCGTTAACTGATCAAACATAAAATTCCAGTCCTGCCAATAGCATAAAAAACAGCGGATGACAGGTCCAACAACGGAGCCATCCGCGAAGGAACATTTTAGCGTGCGGGATAAGATGAGTCAAGGGATGAGGGGCTTAACCACATTGCCTCTCTTTCTCAGCTATGGTAAAATCTTCCCGCTCGGAGAACCTTTAATTGGGAGGGATGGCCGAGTGGACGAAGGCGGCTGTCTTGAAAACAGCTGTGGGTGTTAAAGCCCACCGGGGGTTCGAATCCCTCTCCCTCCGCTTTTCAAGACTCCCCCGGGGAGGTGCCAGAGTGGTTGATTGGGGCTGCCTGCTAAGCAGTTGTCGGGCTATTGTTCGACCGTGGGTTCGAATCCCACCCTCCCCGCCATGTACGCCCTCGTAGCTCAGTGGATAGAGCACTTGCTTGCGGAGTAAGGGGTCGCGTGTTCGAATCACGCCGAGGGTGCTTTGAAATATGAGCGGATTTATCCGCTTTTTTTGTTAAGGATACTAAATTATTATGACCGAACTGCAAATCTTATTAACCAACGATGATGGAATTCAATCCCCGGGTCTGTGGGCTGCCGCGGAAGCGCTGGATGAGCTTGGTTTTGTCACCGTAGTTGCTCCCAGAGAACAGGCATCCGGGACCAGCCGCAGTATGCCAAGTATTTATGACAATCAAGTCCACCAGAAAAAACTTGAAGTTAACGGCAAGGACTGGACTGTTCATGCAGTCGGAGGAACCCCGGCAATGGCAGTTCTCTATGGGATTCATGTTCTCATTCCCCAAAAACCAGATTTGATCGTTTCAGGAATCAACTATGGACTCAATGTTGGCAGTGGTGTGACTATCTCCGGAACCGTTGGTGCCGCATTGGAAGGCGCCTCTGCCGGCATTCCTTCCCTGGCAATATCTCTGGAAACAGATACAAAATATCACTCTTCCTACTCTAGGGAAGTGGATTTCAGGACTTCAGGTCATTTTACAACCCTTTTCTCGCAGATGCTGCTGTCAAAGAAAATGCCCCCGGATGTGCATCTACTTAAGGTAGAAATCCCGGCGGGTGCAACTGGAGATACCCCCTGGCACACTACCAGCCTTTCTATGCTGCGCTTTTATGAACCCGTTCCGCCGCTAGAAAAAAACCCGGATTCAAGTGGGGAGGGAATCGGATACGGTATCGCCCCGGATTGGGACCAATCCCCAGCCGGAACGGATTCCCATTCTGTGATAAACAAAAAAGAAATCTCAGTAACCCCGCTTAGCCTGGACCTCACATCCCGGATTGATTTGTCTGAGTTGGAGAAATTTCTCCGGCAGGATAAATAATTAGCTTTCTGTCTCCCCCTGCACTTATCTTCATTTAAATTGGCAAATCAGGAATATTCGCCAATCTCTTTCATCCATGCCTCAAAAAACCTGACCATTAATTCATGTCTCTCAATCGCCAGGGAACGGCCAGAAGGGGTAAAAAGCCTGTCTTTTATATGGCGGAGTTTAAAGAGGTACTCATGGGCTACTGTTTGAGATTCTCCCGGTTCATATTTCCCTGAGGACAAATACAAATCTGAAGGGGGAGCATACACATCCATTCCTGCCCGAACAGCATAAGCTACCGCCCTGGCAACTCCTACAGCGCCAATGGCATCAATTTTATCAGCATCAAAGAGGACTTGAGCTTCCAGGGTCTGCGGTTTCTCAGAGTCGTCCCGAAAACGATGGGCCCTGATGCAGTGAACTACTTCTTTGATTCCCTCTTCTGACCATCCTTCTTCTGTTAAAGTTTTTTCAGCAAATCTTGCCGCCGCTAAATGATGATCTTCCCTGACATCCACGTCCCCTTCAACGTCATGGAGAAGTGCAGCTGCCCTGACAATGGGCAAGTCAGCATTCTCTTGCTTGCCGATTCGCTCACACAAACGGTAAACACGGAGAATGTGAGAAAACCCATGAACAGGATCATCATCCGGATAATATCCCCGGGCTTCTTCAATTGTCGGCATATTTCGTTCTCCTGGTATTAATGCCGTAAGGTCTGTCTGGGTAATTTAGATCAGGGAATATTAATCCCTGCCTAGATAAAGTATTGGCTGATGAACAGGTAAAGGGCAACAGCCAGAGCAATCATAATGCCAAGCTTGAGAATATTTTTAGTAACTTTTAGAAAAACCCGCAAGACAAATAAACCAACCACCGCAATGACAATCCAGACCATAAGTGAATTATCTAAAAATTCCATATCTCCTCCTAACCCTGATAAACCTGTCCCTGTTTGATCACCGTTTCAACCAGATTGGTGCCAAACCGATATCCAATATGCCTGTAATCAGGGATATCCAATACGATCAAATCTGCCTGCTTCCCTGTCTCTAGCGATCCGACCTTTTCCTCCATGCCAATCGCTGCCGCGGCATTAATAGTTGCCGCTGCAATTGCCTGGTTCGGGGTAAGTTTCATGTACCGGCAGGCCAATGCTGCCGCAAACTGCATGCTCTCACACCAGGCGGTTCCCGGATTAATATCTGTGGCAATTGCCAGAATCCCCCCGGCATCCAAGATGTCTTTTGCTGGGGAATACTCCGATTCTGCCAGCCCAAAAGGAGTGCAAGGCAAGGCAACAGCGACTGTATCTGACTTGCCCAGGGCTTTGATATCTTCCGCTGATGTCACCACCAGGTGATCCGCAGACGCTGCCCCTAATTCTACCGCTAAACTCACACCACCCAGGTTATCAAATTCGTCCGCATGTATCTTTAATGGAAATCCATATTCTTTTGCTGTTTCCAGGATTTTGCGACTCTGGGCCAGGTCAAATGCGCCTGTTTCACAAAAAACATCTATATAAGGAAAGGGTCTTTTGGTGTGTTCTGCCCACCAATCAGCAAGCGCTGGAATCATTTCCTCACACACCAGGTCAGTATATCCAGCGGTATCCCCTTCATATTCAGGAGGGACGGCATGGGCGCCCAGATAGGTAAAAGCGATATCCAGAGGTTCTTCTTGATCAAGTTCCAGCAAAGCTTGCATCATTAACAATTCTGTTTCTGAATTCAATCCATATCCGGTTTTCCCTTCCAGAGTTGTTGTACCATGGGCAAACATTCGCTTTAATCTGGGACGAGTCTGATCCTTAAGCTGTTTTAATGAAGCATTCCTGGTAGCCAGGACGGTGGATACAATGCCTCCACCAGCTTCCATAATCTCCAGGTAAGTCTTTCCCTGTAAACGCATTTCAAACTCTGCTGACCGATCACCAGCCCAGACGACATGCGTATGGGGGTCTACAAAACCAGGCATTACTACCTTCCCCCGCACATCCATTCTTTTCTCGTCCGGATATTTCTTGAGCAAATCCGGGGATAGACCTGTTTCCACAATTCTGCCATCCCGGAACAAGACCGCGCCGTCCTCGATCAGCCCTAAATCTCCCAGGCTAGTTCCCCGTTGAGCTCCCCCTGCTAGAGTTAATACTTGTGCGGCTGAATGAATTAACATCTGTTTTCCCTACCCCTTAAAATTTATATCTAAAATTGTATCATCACCCGGTGAAGTCCCTTTCAATTGGTTTACAAATACCTGGGCCCGAACAAATTGTCTTTTCTTAAGATAAAATGAGTTTAAAGTGATTATTCTTATTCCCCACCTAACTGCCCAGGGACTTTAATACTATCCTTTTTTGCCAAGCTTAACAAGAAGAGTGAATCTTAAAAAATTGTATTTGCTAATAATGCCCTTTCACGATATAATTGCCCATCTATCTGGTAGTTATTCTAATGCTTTTCCCGCTGGCGGATTTTAATGGATAAAAATTCTTCCCGAAAGAAAACAATACTCTGGGCTGGTAAGAGGAGAGCAGATATTCCGTCATTCGTTCCGAATTTGGAAGCCAGGGGTTATAAAGTCACCTTCGTTACAACCGGGAAAGACGCCGTTCTGAAGCTCAATCGAGTAAAACCCGATGTTATGGTCATTGATGCCGCCTCCATGAGGACACCCGGGTCACGCAT
>Ga0255368_10369_pt1 | contig 10601 bp, 9 predicted proteins | sample ANMaggSeSYBR01E6_FD_182094 | JGI IMG/M metagenome (GOLD analysis project Ga0255368, IMG submission 182094) | Sediment cell enrichment communities from methane seep in Santa Monica Basin, California, United Staets - ANME aggregate JGI... | ecosystem: Environmental > Aquatic > Marine > Cold seeps >...
AATAAATTTGTTAGTAAAATATTGAATTAGTGCGAAATAGACATCATGGGAGATGAATTGGCAGGAAATGTCTGGATCAATAAATATGCATTAAAAGACAGTCAGGGAAATATTTACGAGCAAACCCCTGATGATATGCATTGGCGCCTTGCCCATGAAATTGCCCGAATTGAAAAAAAGTATCCTAATCCATTAAGCGCAAAAGAGATCTATACATTAATAAAGGATTTCAAATACATCATTCCCCAGGGAGGCCCAATGTCAGGCATAGGTAATAATTTTCAAATATCATCCTTATCCAATTGTTTTGTCATAGGAAATAGTGGTTCTTCAGATTCATATGGTGGAATAATGAAAATTGACCAGGAGCAGGTTCAGCTGATGAAAAGAAGAGGCGGCGTGGGTCATGATCTCAGCCATATCAGGCCCGAAGGCAGCCCGGTTAAAAACAGCGCCTTAACATCTACGGGAATTGTTCCCTTTATGGAAAGATATTCCAATTCAACAAGAGAAGTTGCACAAGATGGCCGCAGAGGCGCTTTAATGCTAACAATATCCATCAAACATCCGGATGCTGAAAACTTCATTGATGCCAAGATGGAAAAAGGCAAAGTTACAGGCGCCAATGTTTCAGTTAAGATAGATGATGAATTTATGCAGGCCGTTATCAATGATCAACTTTATAAGCAGCAATATCCAATAGATTCTGACAAACCGATTTTTACTAAAAAAATCAATGCCCGAAACCTTTGGAATAAAATCATCCATAATGCCTGGGCATCTGCCGAACCCGGAATTCTTTTTTGGGATACAATTGCCCGTGAGGCAGTCCCGGACTGTTACAGCGATCTCGGATTCAAAACTGTTTCTACAAATCCTTGTGGTGAAATTCCATTGTGCCCCTATGATAGCTGCCGGTTAATTGCTCTTAACTTATATTCCTACGTTGAAAACCCTTACACAGAAAAAGCCAGCTTTAATTCTGAACTATTCTCAAAGCATGTACATTATGCCCAGCGAATAATGGATGATATCATTGACCTAGAAGTTGAAAAGGTGGATTCGATTATTAAAAAGATTAGCGATGATCCGGAAGATGAAGAGGTGAAAAAGATAGAAAAAAGTTTGTGGGAAAACATTCGTGAAAAGGCATTACAAGGCAGGCGAACAGGTATTGGTATAACTGCAGAAGGAGATATGGTTGCAGCGCTTGGTTGCAGATATGGGACAAAAGAAGCAACTGATTTTTCAGTTGAAGTGCACAAGCTGCTTGCCATTGAAGCTTATCGCTCATCTGTTGATCTTGCCGAAGAGCGTGGAGCATTTCCTATTTTTAGTTTGGAAAAAGAAAAAAACAATCCATTTATTAACAGGATTAAAAGTACTGCACCAAAAGTTTATGAAAAAATGGAAAGGGTGGGACGAAGAAATATAGCCATGCTTACCATAGCTCCTACCGGAAGTGTTAGTATTTGCACTCAAACAACATCAGGGATTGAGCCGGTATATATGATTTCATATAAAAGGAGAAGAAAAGTAAACCCGAACGATAAGGATGTAAACATTTCATTTACTGATGAAGTAGGAGATGCCTGGGAAGAATACAATGTATTCCATCCCAAATTTGAAACATGGCTTGAGATAAATGATTACGATGTAAAAAAGGTGAAATCTTATCCTGACGAAAAATTACAATCCATTATAAAAAAATCTCCATATTACAAGGCAACTTCCAATGATGTTGATTGGGTTGAAAAAGTAAGGATGCAGGGAGAAGTGCAAAAATGGGTTGACCATTCAATCAGTGTTACTGTTAACCTTCCTAAGGATGCGAATGAGGAGATTGTAAGTCAGGTTTATCAAACTGCATGGGAAAGCGGATGCAAGGGAATGACCATCTACCGGGACGGTTCACGTGACGGAGTCCTGATTGGTAACAAGAAAAAGGAAAATGATTCTGTATTTAAGGAAACCAATGCCCCTAAAAGGCCAAATACGCTGAAAGCGGAAATTGTCAGATTCCAAAACGATTACGAAAAATGGATTGCCGTAGTTGGTCTACTTGACAATAAGCCTTATGAGATATTCACCGGTAAAGCCGATGAATTTTATTTACCACCTTGGGTAAATGAAGGCTGGGTGATTAAAACCAAAGATAAAAAGGGAAAGAACAGGTATGATTTTGAGTTTGTTGATAAAGACGAATACAGGATAAACATCCCTGCCTTATCGCGATCTTTTAATAAAGTATTCTGGAATTATGCCAAACTGATCTCCGGTATTTTACGCCATGGAATGCCATTACCTTATGCCATCAACCTGGTGGATAACCTTACATTTGATATTGAATCAATAAATACATGGAAAAATGGGGTGGTACGTGCATTGAAGAAATTTATACCGGATGGCACAGTTGATAAAAAGAATAGTTGTCCTGAATGTGGTGCAGAAGGTTCATTAATGTTTAAAGAAGGTTGCCTGGTATGTAAAGAATGTGGTTATTCAAAATGTGGTTAGGAGCTGATTTTAATCTTTTATAATTTCAAATTCCTGGCAAACTGTCGGGAATTTTCGTTTAAAATGAATAGAATATGAAATCAGGAGTACATGCTTCAAAATCTTTGGCCATAGGAGTTAGCTTAATGGTTTTCATAGTTACAATTGTTCTTGTTTTTTATGCAGGATCACAGTTTAATCATTTTCATGTATTGTGGCAAATAGCAATCGCCGATTTAACAGGTACTATCATAATATTCCTATTCTCAATACTATTTAACAATTCCAGCATGTATGATCCATATTGGAGTGTTAAACCCATAGTTATTGCAACTTTCTATTTTATTACCATTCCAACAGGTGAAAAAACCATATTTCAAATTCTATTTCTTCTTTTGATCGGTTTATATGCATTACGATTAACAGCAAATTTCTATCAGGGATGGTCAGGGCTTAAACATGAAGATTGGCGCTATCGTAACTTCAGGGAAAAGTTTCCCGGTTATTACTGGTTAATAAGCTTTTTCGGAATTCATTTGTTTCCAACCATAATGGTATATTTAGGTTGTTTACCTATGTATGTAATATTCAGTCAGCAGGTTGCTTTTCCATTGTTAACCTTCATTGGAATTTTCATATTATTTGGCTCGGTTTTACTGGCTTATATCGCCGATCAGCAATTAAGAAAGTTTCGGTCAAATCCGGAAAATAATGCCTGTACAATGAATAAAGGATTATGGAAACAGAGCCGGCATCCCAATTATTTTGGTGAGATTTTAACCTGGTGGGGATTGTTTTTTCTGGCCTTGGGATGTGGTTTGGAATTCTGGTGGACAGGAATAGGCGCTCTTACAATTACGCTTATGTTCCTTTTCATTAGTATTCCAATAATGGAGAAACGTGCTATTTCCAAAAGGGCTGATTTTAAGGATTATCACAAAAGTGTGCCGATGCTTTTTCCAAAAATATTTTGAATGAAATATTAGGCTTGCTCCATTTTGTATTAAAATTATTTTGGTGGCCCGGAGTTGTTTTTCATGTACATTTTCCTTTTAAGGATTCCCCAAATAGCAGTAGAAGGAAAAACAAATAAAACAGTTGGAATAGTTGACTCTACAGGCCGTGGCGTTCCTCTTAGGCTATGAACCCCAAAGGTTAATGCAATAGCAATTATCGAGGGAATTAAGGATGCTAAAAAAAATGCAAGATATTTATAATTTATACTGATTGCCAAAAATTCGCATATCTTCATTATTAATCCACCGAAAAAGAAAGTATAAACTCCCTGTTTTGCCGCAGCAGTGAATGCCCCTGTTGTTTCTCCGGTAGCTCGGTAATTAATTATAAAAACAACTATTGCCATTACCGAACCGCCTGCCAAGCCAATTTTATAGTCGAAATATTTGTTTTTAGTAATGAATAAATTATGCATAATTTAAATTAATCCCGGAAAATTTGGCAACATACCCTTCGTTATCTCTTTCATCTCAAGTTCACCTTTTTGGGCTGCTTCATCAAGTGCCTTGTTAATGGTAGTTAATAATAATTTTTCAAAATCTTCTTTGTTGCTTGATTTTAGAAAATCATCATTTATTTCAATGCTTGTGATAACTTTATTTGCATTTGCTTTTATTTTGACAGCCCCATTATCAGCCTCAACCTCAACAATAATATTATTCAGTTTCATTTTAGCCTCTTCAATCTTTTGGCGTGCTTCCTGAAGTTTTGAAAATAAATCACCGATCATTTAAATAAATATTAAAGTTTATAAAAAAATATCATCAGCGAATGTGCATCAAATTTAAGGAAAATATAATAAACTGCAAATCTTTTTCAGTAAAACCCGGAAAGATCAGGAAATCAAAACGGTTATTCAGGCATTGAACTTATATGCTTTACACCTATTAGCTTATCATACAATGAGCCCAATTCCCGGTTGTATACATAAATTGTATAAGTGTTTTCTGTTACAGAATGATTCCCTTCAATAAAGGATACATCACCTGTTTTTTGTCCGTGATATTTTAAAACATAATGATAGTTGTAATACCCCTGCTTCAATAAAAGCGTTTTTTCATATCCCTTCCTTTTGAAGTTGTAATCCATTTTACTTGTTTCGGAAAAATTCCAATCAGTTAACTGGCCAATTATAAAAATATCAGCATCCACCATAGGAGCCTGGTAAGAAAGAAAAAAGTGAACATTTACATATTCAGCTTCCGTTTCTGTACTTTGATAATCCTCGGTTTTAATTTTCATTTGCCCATTTATATCATCCGCTGTTTTATATATCCTAAAAGTTTTCCGTTCGCTATCCTTCAAATAAACCTGGTATCCTTCATTGGTGTTTTCAATTCTACCGATGAATTCAGTATAATATGTCAAACTTTTTATATCAAAAGACCGGAATTCATTTCCGGCATCAAAAACATTCTCCCTGTCGTAATTATATTCTAATTTGTCATTTACAACCATTTTTGGTTTCAGATCTGAAATGGCATTATCCCATCGGCCATTTTGCTGCAATACTACTTTCAAATCCTGATAAGGATTAATGATCCTGTAACCTGAAGTGGTTATAGAAAAGTCAACCTCCTGCTTATAATTTCTGTCTTGTAGTAAGGTTGCCTGCTTTATAATTCCATCAATACCGACTTTTTGCTCAGTGATCATAAATCTCCTGGTAAAAAAAACACTGTCGATATTTTCAATAAAAACTTTCAATATGTAATTACCGCTTATCAATGGTTGTAGATCATCAGTCGGAAATATCAGTTCATAATGTGTGTATGGAACGACGGTGTTGTTTGAAAATTCAAATTCATAAATGTAATCCTCATAATAGCCATCAATGTATTCATTCTGTCTCAGATCAGAAGGCTTCCAAAATGCATCACAATGAACTATGGTAAAGGAGTAATCCTTGTAATCTGCATCAAGATCATCAAATGATAGTTTTAACTTATCGTTTGAATTCAATACCATAAGAGGGGGCGACATATCCCAGCCATCTCTGTGGAAAAGTACTGTTTTGATATTTGGTTTTACAATCCGGTTACTTTCATAGATATAGTCAATCATTATAATTTCTTCTTGTTCTACAAGGCTATCAGTTTGATCATAATTTGTGCTGTCACTATCAGTAATTTTAAGACTATCACTTTCTATGTTAATTTCAATAGTATCATTTTTGATTTTTAAAAGAGAATCTCTGTGTATCAATTCAGAATTCTTCTGCTTATCTTTTTTCTTTTTCTTTTTTTCGTCCTGCGCAATGGTTTCTCCTGCGAATAACAGCAGATAACTAAAAATTAACAGTAATAAGATTGAAAAACTTCTAATCATATTTAATACAGATTTTTTCAAAGGAGGATTAAGACATTAGGTTAATAATTCATTGTATGCAATCCATGCCATCAAACCCATTCCGGTTTCCAGGCTCGATTCGTCCACATCAAAAGTGGCGGTATGCAGGTTTGAATTGATTCCTTTTTCTACATTTCTGATGCCAAGACGATAAAAACAACCGGAAATTTTTTGTGTAAAATATGCGAAATCTTCAGCTGTGGTTCGTAACTCAAGGTTTACTACATTTTCCTCTCCCAGAAATTCAGCTGCATATTTCCTTGTATTTTCCGTAACATATTCATTATTAATGAGGACAGGATAACCCTTATCAAATTCAACTTCGCATGTTCCTCCCATACTTTCAGCTATGGATTGAGCCATTGTTTTTATCCTGATTTGCATTTCCGCTCTCCAGGCCTCATCAAATGTCCTCATGATCCCGGCCATTTTCACCTCGTCGGGTATAACATTGGTTTGACCTTCAGCGATAAATCTCCCAAATGAAAGCACAGTTGGCATAGCAGGATTTGCATTGCGACTGACAATTTGTTGTAAAGCAATAATAATGTGTGAAGCTATTAAGACCGGATCGATATTTTTTTGTGGAATAGCCCCGTGGCCACCTTTTCCTTTCACCGTAATAAAAATTTCATCAGTCGAAGCCATGTACTTCCCACTTTTCATCCCGACCATTCCTGCATTGAGTTCAGGGTAAACATGCTGACCAAAAATAACATCGGGTTTAGGGTTTTCTAATACACCCTCTTCGATCATAACTTTAGCGCCTCCCGGGTATTTTTCTTCCGAAGGCTGGAAAATAAGTTTTACCGTTCCTTCAAATTCTTCACTAATACTATTTAAGATTTTAGCCGTACCTAATAAAGAAGAAATATGCACATCATGACCACATGCATGCATTTTCCCTGAATTCTTTGATTTATAATCTGCATCGTTTAACTCAATAATGGGTAGTGCATCCATGTCAGCCCTTAAAGCAATTGTTTTTGAGTTTGGATTTTTTCCATGAATAAGACCAACCACACCTGTTTTTGCAACACCTTCCTGATATTCAATCCCATTCTCTTTTAAAATTTTTGCTACTAATGCTGCTGTTTCAAACTCTTCAAATGCCAGTTCAGGATTGCTGTGAAATTGTCTTCGAAGTGAAGTGATTTCGAATAAATATTCCTGTGCTAATTGCTTGATTTTATTTTTTATTGATTCCATGTGAAAGCTATGACATATGCGCAAAGATACATTATTTGAAAATAATTCATCCAGTTAATATATGAATTAAAAAGTCGAAGACGAATTAAATTCAATAAGTCGAATTGATCATAAATAAAATCATATCACATAAATATAAAATTAAATGGATGATTTATAATTATTTAACAGGCAAAATTATGTGGTCAAAAATATTTTATGCTGATTATCAGAATAAACATTGACACATATCAATTATTTAAAATACTTAATTCCTTAAGTTTTTATACTTTAGCCCCTTAAATTTACAGACTGTTTATTAATTAACAATAGATTATTAACAACATGTCAAGTGTTATTAAAATTAAGAAGGGATTGGATATTAAGCTGTTGGGTGATGCAGAAAAAAAAGCGTCCAAAATCTCTTCATCGAAATTTGCTTTAAAGCCTCCTGATTTTAATGGTGTTTTTCCAAAGTTATTTGTGAAGGAAGGGGACACAGTCAAAGCTGGCACACCTGTTTTCTTCAATAAATACAAAGACAATATCATTTTTACTTCTCCGGTAAGCGGTAAAATTACCGAAATACACAGGGGAGCAAAAAGGAAAATGCTGGAAATACGCATTGAAGCTGATGGAAAAATGGAATATGAGTCATTTGGAACAGGTGACCCAGGTTCAATGACAAAAGAGCAGATCACTGAAAAATTGCTTAAAAGCGGTATCTGGTCTTATATTCGTCAACGTCCTTATTCCATCATTGCCAATCCGGAAGATGATCCCAAGGCTATTTTTATTTCAGCATTTGATTCATCTCCTTTAGCGCCTGATTTTGATTTTCTGATTGAAAATGAAGCAAAAGCATTTCAAACAGGTTTGGATGTAATTTCCAAACTTACAAGCGGAAAGATTCATCTGAATGTCAAGGAAGGAAAAACTGCATCAAATATTTTCCTCCAGGCAAAAGGTGTTCAGGTAAATCAATTTGCAGGCCCGCATCCGGCTGGAAATGTTGGAGTACAAATCCACAAAATCGATCCTATTAATAAAGGTGATATTGTATGGTTTGTAAATCCACAAGCCTTAATTATTATTGGCAAATTATTACTGGAGGGGAAATATGATGCCTCCAAAATGATTGCTTTAACCGGTTCTGAAGTCACAAATCCACAATATTATAAAGTGGTGAGTGGTTGCTCCATATTGCCAATGCTTGAAAATAACCTGAAGTCAACAAATTCAAGGTATATCAGTGGTAATGTATTAACAGGTAAAAAAGTTGATAAAGACGGATACTTAGGATTTTATGATAACCAGGTTACTGTGATACCTGAAGGAAATTATTATGAGTTTTTAGGCTGGGGTATGCCACGATTTGATAAATTCAGTTTTTCAAAATCATTCTTTTCATGGTTAACACCCAGAAAAAAGTATAATTTGGACACCAATTTAAATGGTGGCCACAGGGCATTTGTACTCACCGGTGATTATGAAAAGGTGTTTCCGATGAATATATATCCAATGCAATTATTAAAAGCAATCATGGTCAAAGATTTCGACCTGATGGAAAACCTCGGTATATATGAAGTTGATGAAGAGGATTTTGCACTTTGTGAGTTCATTGATGTTTCTAAAACAGAAATGCAAGCAACAGTGCGTGAAGGACTTGACTTCATGTTAAAAGAAATGTCATAATAGATATAAGATATTAGAAATTTAGATATTAGATTTGAAACTTCTGCCGAAGGTATCCTCCCGAAGGGATTCCTACGGGTCTTCGGGAGAACATCGAACATCAAACATCAAACTAAATAAATGAAGGCATTAAGAAAATATATTGATAAAATAAAACCGCAATTTGAAAAAGGGGGTAAGTTTGAGAAACTCCATTCCACTTTCGGTGCCTTTGAAACATTTTTATATGTACCTGATAAGGTTACATTTAAAGGCAGTCATATAAGAGATACGTTTGATTTGAAACGTGCAATGATAGTTGTAGTAGTTGCAGTGATTCCTGCTTTACTCTTTGGAATGTGGAATACGGGCTATCAGCATTTTTTATCGCTTGGCGAAACCGTTGGATTCTGGGACCAGTTTTGGTATGGCTTTTTAAAAGTTCTACCTATTATTATTGTGTCTTATGTTGTCGGACTTGGAATTGAATTTGCTTTTGCCCAGTATCGAGGCCACGAAGTAAATGAAGGTTACCTTGTTTCCGGTATGTTGATCCCTTTAATTGTACCCCCGGAAATAGCATCTACTCCATGAATTTGTTGATCCTGAGGCATTGTAACAATACCTCCTTTTACAACCTTAATTGATGTAAAATTGTACTCATCATCAAAAATTGTTTTACGAGAAAATTGCTCCTGAAAATTTGTCGTTGATATTTCAGCGCCAAGTCCCGGAGTTTCACCCTTGTGCCCGAAAGTAACACCAAATACAGTTTTAAAATCCTCCTCCAATGCAATATTGCCCCATATAGGTCCCCACAATCCTTTTCCTCTCAAAGGGATAATGTAATATGTTTTACCGTCTTTATTGCAAATATAAAGTGGGAAATTGGGTTCTTCTGCTTCTTTTCCTGCATCTAAAAATTCTTTCTTATTCAGTTCCGTGTGCAGTTTTATTTCGAAAGGCCTTAAAGTTCCTTTTTCAAAATTTTGGTTTTTATAAATACTGGTTTTTTCGCCTGCCGAATTCAGAGCCAGTTCTTCAACAATAAATTTATCGTAAAGATCTTCGGCTTCATTTTTATCAGCATCAATATTCACCGATTTTAAAATCTCCATTATTTTTTCGGTACGGATATTCCTTTCCTGGTATGGTTTTAAAAATGATGCAGCAGAAGAAAGAATGGCAGCTACAATAATAACCATCACCGAGGCATAAATAAATATATATCTGTTTGTGAACATCTTATATGGTTTTTAATTACTTAAGCTTTTATTTTAATTCTTTTCAATCTTCTTTTAATATTAGATTCAACCACATAATGATCGATTAGTGGAGCAAATACATTCATAAGCAAAATAGCGAGCATCATTCCTTCGGGGTAGGCAGGGTTTACAACACGAATAATTACCGCCATTATTCCGATAAGGAAGCCGTAAATATATTTTCCTTTATTTGTTTGTGCGGCGGTAACCGGGTCGGTTGCCATAAACACGGCGCCAAAAGCAAAACCTCCCAATATCAGGTGATAATATGCCGGCAGGTTCATATAATCGTTAGCGCCGAAAAAGTTAAATATCAGTCCCATAATATATCCGCCTGCAAAAACCGAAAACATTACCCGCCAACTTGCAATACCTGTAAAAAGCAAAATTACAGCGCCTACTAAAATTGCCAGGGTTGATGTTTCGCCAACTGAACCCGGGATAAACCCAAAAAACATATCGGCTGCCGAAGGGAAATTATCAAAATTACCCACAAGGGCATCGCCAAGCGGTGTAGCTCCTGAGTATGCATCAGCTTTATCTGATATCCAAACTTTATCACCTGACATGTCCTGCGGATATGCAAAAAACAGGAATGCCCTGGCTGTAAGC
>Ga0255368_10370_pt1 | contig 10594 bp, 8 predicted proteins | sample ANMaggSeSYBR01E6_FD_182094 | JGI IMG/M metagenome (GOLD analysis project Ga0255368, IMG submission 182094) | Sediment cell enrichment communities from methane seep in Santa Monica Basin, California, United Staets - ANME aggregate JGI... | ecosystem: Environmental > Aquatic > Marine > Cold seeps >...
CATTCACACCCAATACAATATATTGTACCCCATCACTTTCTCCTTTGGCCGGTGCTGAAATAATCACTTTTCGTGCACCTGCCTCCTTCACATGTTTCAAAGCATCTTCTTTCGTTGTAAATTTCCCAGTTGACTCAATCACCACATCAATCCCCAGATCTCTCCAGGGTAATTTTCCAGGGTCTTCTTCCGTGTAAACATTTATTCGGTGACCGTTCACCATCAGATGATCGGAATTGAATTCAATATCCCCTTGAAATTTTTTATGAACAGAGTCATATTTTAAAAGATGAGCAATGGTGTATGGTTCCATCACATCATTAATGGCAACTATATCAAAATTCTCTTTTGCATGTGCAACCCGCAGGAACATTCTTCCTATTCTTCCAAAACCATTGATGGCGATTTTTATCTTTGACATTTAATATAAATTAATTTCTTTGATATAATGTTTGAGTATTAAAATCCTAAAAGGTATAGGGGATATAAGGTAGTTACTAACTACTTCAATTTTTCTTTTTCTTTTTGTGCTTTAACATATTTGATAAATCCGTTGATACTGATCTTCGCTTTTTCAATTAATTCAATCCCTTGATTATACACATCTTCAGAAATATATTCAAGGTCAAAACAACTGATCAAGTGATCTTTTGACTCATAAGTTGATCCTCTTGATATTCTATAGAATTGAATTCCTTCTTGATAATGATATCTCCCGTATCCCTCAGCAATATTAGCTGTGGAGCTTACTGATGTCTTTCTTAGCTGGATATCCAAATTATATTTTTCCTCATTAGAAAGTCGAGGCAGTACTTTCTTGTATAAAAATAATTTAACATTTCTAGCATCCTGCCAGCAAACCAATGACGTAAAATCCCTATTTTTATTATAAGCTCCTTTAGTTTCTTCAAAAATGTTTTCCATTATAAATACTTTTGATTATGTATAGATAAATCAATTTATTTTTGCATAGATTCACCCTATTCCCCTATTCCCCATTTTTTCAATTTGCTATATTAATGTATAAACTTCATTGTCATCACAAAATTATAATTAATTTTCTACTGACAACTCCTAACTTCATTTAGATTTATTATTTTTGGCAGCCCTATTTGTAACTATTTAAAATTCAACATAACAAATTATAATATGGAAAACATTAAAGAATACATTGAAGCCAATAAGGATCGGTTTCTTGAAGAATTATTCGGATTGATCAGAATCCCTTCTATCAGCTCACAATCGGAACACAAAGACGATATGCTAAAAGCAGCTGAATACTGGAAAAAGATGATTTTACAAGCAGGTGCTGATAAAGCTGAAATAATGCCCACCGAAGGAAACCCAGTGGTATATGGTGAAAAGATCATTGATCCCAATGCCCCGACTGTTTTGGTTTACGCTCATTATGATGTAATGCCGGTTGATCCGATCGAACTTTGGGACTCACCTCCTTTTGAACCCGTTATCAGAGATGGAAAAATCTTTGCCCGTGGCTCTGATGATGATAAAGGTCAGGCATTTATGCATGCCAAAGCATTTGAGTTTATGGTTAAAACCGACAAACTTCCTTGCAATGTTAAATTTATGATTGAGGGAGAAGAAGAAATTGGTTCACCCAGCCTGGGGAAATGGTGTGCTGATAATAAAGCCATGTTAGAAGCCGACATAATCCTGGTTTCTGATACAGGAATGATAGCAGAAGATATCCCAAGTATTACAACAGGTTTAAGAGGTTTGGCTTACTGGCAGGTAGAAGTTACCGGTCCGAACCGTGATTTACATTCAGGTATTTTTGGTGGAGCCGTGGCTAATCCAATCAATATTCTGAGTAAAATGATTGCCGAAATGGTTGATGATAAAGGACGTGTTACTTTTCCGGGATTTTATGATGATGTATTGGAAGTATCAGCTGATGAACGTGCAATGTTAGCCAAAGCACCATTTAACCTTGAAGAATATAAAAGTGCAATTGAAGTGGATGAAGTAGCTGGAGAAGAAGGATATTCCACCATGGAACGCACAGGTATCCGTTCTTCATTTGATGTATGTGGTATCTGGGGTGGTTATACTGGTGAAGGAGCAAAAACAGTGCTTCCTTCAAAAGCATTTGCAAAGATATCAACACGTCTTGTTCCTAACCAGGATCATGAGAAGATCGCTGATTTATTCAAAAAACATTTTGAATCTATTGCACCAAAATCGGTAAAAGTTGAAGTTACGTCTTTACACGGCGGACAAGGATATGTTTGCCCCATCGATCTGCCCGCTTATAAAGCTGCGGAAAAAGCATATGAAGAAATTTATGGACAAACACCGGTACCTGTTCGCAGTGGTGGCAGTATTCCAATTATTTCAACCTTTGAAGAGGTTTTAGGGATTAAATCGGTTTTAATGGGGTTCGGGCTGGAGTCGGATGCCATTCATTCACCCAACGAAAACTTCCCGTTGATCCAGTTTTTTAATGGGATTAATACAATTCCATATTTCTATAAGTACTTTGCTGAAATGATGAAGTAAGAGTATACTTGCTGAAAAGTATAAGTTATAATGATTCAAGATTAATTTTTCTTGGTGCGCCTTTGTGCTTTGCCTTAGTGTCCTTTTGTGGTAAAGTTATCTGTTATTGTAGTACAAAGTTGGCACAAAAACTTTTATACTGACCTCTTTTTTCTTACTAGATACATTTTTGTATTTTACCTTGCCTCAGATTAAACATGGGTCTAATTTAAATTTGATTTGGATTAAAACAAATTTTGTCTTATTTTTGTTAATCCTATAAACCAATATTTTACAGACATGAAAAAAGTCATCATTTCTTTGGTTACACTTTTAATTCCATTTATAATTACAGCACAATCAGTTTCCCCTGAAGTAATATCCTCATCTGGAGATTACTATGAAGGAGTAAATGGATCCATTAGCTGGACACTTGGAGAAATTGCCACTGAAACATATACAGCTGGTAATGTTATCTTAACACAGGGATTTCAACAACCTATCACCGTTGCCATTGCTGGTATCAACCTGGATGTCCTGGTCTATTTGGAAGGCCCTTATGCAGGTACAGAAATGACCACCAACCTCAATCTTGCAGGAGAAATTCCATTGGCACAACCTTATAATGTTGCACCCTGGAATTATCCTGGAACTGAATCAGTGGCATCTATTCCAAATCCTGATGTGGTTGACTGGGTAATTGTTGAATTGCGTGATGCATCTGATGCTGCATCTGCCACCGGAGCTACCCGTATTGCACAGCAAGCAGGTTTTATATTAAAAGATGGAACAGTTGTAGGATTAGATGGATCTTCTAACTTACAGTTTGGAACTTCTTTCTCCAGCGGATTATTTTTAATCGTCTGGCATAGGAATCACCTGGGTGTACTTTCTGCTACTGCCTTAACAGAAACAGGCGGTGTTTATTCATATGATTTTTCAACTAGCCTATCTCAAGCACATGGTGGTGGTGCAGGCTATAAACTAATTGCCACTTCCGTATATGGCATGCCAGGAGGTGATGAAAATGGTGATGGGGATATTGATGCTACTGATAAAGCTTCATGGACTATCAATGCGGGAACCGAAGGATACCAATCCTCCGATTTTAATATGGATAACCAGGTGAGCAACCCGGATAAAAATGACACATGGGTTGAAAATACGACACAATCAAGCCAGGTGCCGGATTAATCACAACTTTCTGTACATCCTTATGCAACTATTTTCCTTTTACAAACCTGATTTCTGTCTTGAAATAGTTCAAGTATATTTGGTATTCACCTTTTCCAATAACCAACAATCAGATTCTTTTGCAAATTTTTTATGATGTATGCTATAAAATCAATATGTTTACACTCTAAAACAATTTGTATCTAATTCATTGAATGATGAAAAGTAAAGGTTTACTCTTATTTCTATCTGTTTTTCCTATCGTTGTTTTTGCCCAATCAATTTATAATAACAATTTAACCAAGTCAAATAAAAGTGCGGAAGTAATATTTCATGTTAATTTAAATGTATTGTTGGAAGGAGCCTTTGATGGAGGTAAAATGCTCACCGATTTGAATAAAAGCGGACTTTTACCTTTGAACCAGCCTTTTAATATTTCACCATGGAACTATAATGGATCAGAATCAGTTGAAATCATCCCAAATGGTAATGTTGTGGATTGGGTTTATGTGGAAATTCGGAACGGTTTATCTCCTGAAGAAGCAACTTCTGAAACTACTTTTGGAAAGCAGGCAGCTTTTCTGCTGAGTTCGGGAAAGGTTGTAGGGACCGATGGAAGTAGTGCATTGGTATTCGACACAACTTATACATGATGTATGTATGTCGTAGTCTGGCACCGAAATCATTTGGGAATTCTGTCAGCTGACCATTTAATTAATACTGGAAATGGAATATACAGCTACGATTTCTCTACCGATTCAAGCCAGGTTTACGGAGGAATAATGAATCATCTGGAACTTGCACCCGGAACATGGGGAATGGCAACCGGAGATGTCAATTGTGATGGGGAAATAGACTTGTTGGATAAAGAAATCTGGGAAACTGATGCCGGAATATTTGGTTATTTCTCTTCAGACTTAAATATGGACCGGCAAGTTGATAATCGAGACAAACTAAATTTCTGGCTTAAAAATGACTCTTTAAATTGTCATGTACCTGATTAATGGTTTATTTGAAATATCCTTTTTTCAAACAAATCAAACAAAAATACCTTTTCAAATTTCGTATTGAATTTCCAGTTATTCATTTTATTTTTGATGTTATACGATTTTGAAGCTTCAATAAAATCAGTATGAATTATCAACCAGATAGCATTAAACTTATTTCGCTGATACAATTTAAGTTTATTGCTTTTGTTTTGTAAAGTGGCTTCAACTCTTTCCTTTAACGAATCTGAATTATTATCCAGCCTGGTCAATTCAATTCCGATCGACTTTTTAGGGCTGACCTTCAATATAAAATCAGGAGATTCGGATTTGATCAATCTGCCTTTTGGAAAATCCATAAAAGATTCCCGGAAATAGTTCAATATAAAAACCTCCTCCTCTTGCTGATTCATGACAAACCGTTTACAGCCTTTTTAAGTCTTTTCATTCCTTGTTCAACAATACTCCTTGGACAGGCCACATTCATCCGCTGAAACCCTTCGCCACCAGGGCCAAATACAGGCCCATCATTAAAGCCAAGTTTTGCCTTGTGAATAATGAAACTCTTTAATTCATTATCAGATAATTTTAATTCCCTGAAATCAAGCCAGATCATATAAGTTGCTTCCGGTCTCATCATTTTTACCCGGGGTATGTTTTCCTGTATAAATTGATCAACAAAGTCAATGTTCTTTTGTACGTAATCCAACAATTGCTTACGCCATTCAGCTCCATGTGTATAAGCAGCTTCCGAGGCAACAGCACCAAAAATATTTCCCATCCCGATATGTACCCTTTCAAGCATGGTATTAAACGTATTTCTAAGATCAGGATCGGAAATGATCACCGAAGATGTAGCCATCCCTGCAAGGTTAAAGGTTTTGCTGGGGGCCATCATAGTGATGGTTTGTTTTACATATGCTTCTGAAATATCAGCCAGAACAGTATGCTTAAAACCTGGCAACACCAAATCACTATGTATTTCATCGGAGATGATCAACACTTTTTTCTCCATACATATCTCAGCCAGTTTAGTAAGTTCTTCATTTGTCCATGCACTTCCACCCGGATTATGCGGATTGGAAATAATAATCATCTTAGTACGGTTATCAATCTTTTTTCTCAGATCATCAAAATCCATGTTATACCGTCCATTCTCCAGCTTCAACCGGTTATAAACCAATTGTCTTCCATTATCCCGCACAGCTGAAAAAAACGGGAAATATACAGGCGGTTGTACAATTACCTTATCTCCCGGATTAGTATAGGCCATTACCGCAATGTTAACAGCTGGTACAATACCGGGACTAAACAATATCCAGTCCTTTTCAACCTCCCAGTTATGCAATGTCTTTACCCAATTAATAAATGATTGGTAATAACTATCAGGCCTGACGGTATAACCATATATCTCGTGATTGGCTCTATCCTTTACAGCCCTTGTAATAAAACCGGGTGTTCTGAAATCCATATCGGCTACCCACATGGGCAGGAGTTCTTTTCCACCAAAAAACTTTTCAGCCAAATCCCATTTCACACAGGAAGTTCCGGTTCTGTCAATGATCTCGTCAAAATTGTATTTCATCTATTGGTATAACAAATTAAGCCAACAAAAGTCGGAAAAATTGGGTGTACGACAAAATTCCACTAATGGATAATAATTAGATAAGAATAATCCGGAAATGATTAACTGGCAGAAAACCACCAAAATAAACTATCGCTGAATTCTGCTATGAAATTAAACCAAATACGTATTTACTTTATCCTTATATTTACAGAATGGATAAAAAGACTAACTCACAATTTACTATTTACCATCACTAAACTGACTTTTTAGGAATTATTAAAGTTCCGGTCAGCCACTCAAAGGGGTCAACTATCCTTAAAAACGGTCCGGTTATACATTTTAGCTTGCTTTATATATATTTTAATCATATATTTCGAACGATAAATTACTTTGAGCACGCTTCAAACAAAAACGAGAGGATTTCTTAAGATGACGATCAATATGATAAACATATTGGTTGTTCAGTGCATCATTATATTGTCCTGTTTTTTCCTTTCAATATTTAAGCGTTTACAACTTCAAACCGGGCATTCAAACAATTTTTCCCTACGTTCACACATCTGTTTCATTTCAGGCTTTACGAGAATGTATCTTTATATTATTGAAAATCGATTACTAACTAACAAGAGGTTATTATGAAAAAACTTACACTTATTACAGTATTTATCCTGGCTATGTCTTTTTTATACCAGGACGCACAAAACCAAAACAAAGTAGACAACCAAAGTAAAACGGATCAGATTAATCTGAATTCACAAGGTACGGGAATGCCCCTTTATCTTGACAACGCCATTACCATAAAATTAAAAGAGGGTATTAAGGGATTTACGGCCCAAAAAAGTAGTGTGACATTTAACATACCTTCTCTCGACAAACTTGTTCCGGAATTTGAAATCAATGCGTTGGATAAGCGTTTCAAATTCAATCCAGAAAAACAAAAAGAAGGCTTACCTGACTTATCCAGGATATATAAAATATCTTTTCTTGAAAAATACCCGGTTAACCGTGTAGTAAAAGCATTCGCAAGTGATCCAAACATTGAATATGCCGAACCTATTCCCATTAATTATCACTGCGAAGTACCGGACGATCCATATTATTTTCAGCAACATTTCCTCCCACAGATACATGCCGAAGAAGCCTGGGAAATCCACAAAGGTGAAAACGGGACCGAGGAAATTATCATTGGGATCATTGATACAGGCGTGGATTGGCACCATAATGACCTAACAGACAACATCTGGCAAAACCTTGGTGAAGATGCGGATGGTGACGGACATGTTCTGGAGTTTGATGGAACAGAATGGGTTTTCGATCCGGGGGATGAAAATGGTGTGGATGATGATGGCAATGGATACATAGATGATTTTATTGGATGGGATTTTTTCAATAACGACAACAATCCTTATCCTGAGCCGGGTGAAGATCATGGAACACATTGCGCCGGCCTGGCAGCAGCAACTACGAATAACGCTGAAGGCATTGCCAGTATTAGCTGGAACCTGAAAATTTTACCGGTAGAAGACCCAACTTTTAGCGAATCCTATAATGGGATTATATATGCTGCCGAATGTGGTGCCCATATCATCTCAAATAGTTGGGGGACATATTTTTATTCCATGGCCAATCAGGAAGCCGTGGAATATGCGCAAGTACTTGGCAGCATCCTGGTGGCTGCTGCCGGTAATGAGGAACAATATGGAAACCTTTATCCAGCATGCTACCCGGGGGTTATTTCTGTTGCATCTGTATCTTGGTTTGACATAAGGGCCTATTATTCAAATTATGGCCCTAACATCGATATCAGTGCACCAGGAGGAACCAGTGGACCTTCAGGCTTATACAGTACAATACCCAATAATACTTATAACTGGAAAATGGGGACATCAATGGCTTCACCGGTAGCAGCAGGTCTGCTGGGTTTGGTAAAATCATACCATCCTGAATGGACCAATGACCAGGTCATTACGCAGGTTCTTGCGACAGCCGATGATATTGACACACTCAATACTAATTTCATCAACCAACTGGGTTCGGGCCGCATAAATGCCTATAGGGCATTGACCGAGACCGGGGCAAACCTCCAGCAAGAACTACGGCTTGATCTGTTCAGCGTTACCCCAAAAGATCAAAATAATATGGGCATTCTTGATCCAGGGGATACCATCAGTATGGATGTTAGGCTAAGAAACTTCAGTTATGGGATAAGTGATGATGATGCTACTTTTGAGTTAATTTGTGAGGATCCCTCCATTATCATAATGGGAAATATGCATACAGAATCTATTCCTGCCGATGACTTCTTTTATTTAACTGATGCATTTCAGTTTAAGATCAACGATAATGCAATAACACAAATTGTAGAATTTAATATAGTGACAAATTCAGAAGTTCAGATTGTTTATGGCGATACCATTTCTTTTGAAATTTTAATTGCGCCTTCTGGGATATTTATCTTCCAGGGTGAAGGTAGCGGCAATGCATATAGTGGTGACTATTTATATAATTTTCTTTCAAGTCAGGTTCAGGATGTTTATTATTCAAGTCTTTTCCCTTCCGACTTGAGAGGATTTGATATTGTTTTCATGTCGTTGGGCAACTATGGCGAAACCCTCGACGATGGAACACCCATTTCAGAAGAAATGGCAGATGCAATGATCATATATCTTGAAAACGGTGGTTATTTGTATGCTGATTGTGGAACGTTTCTCGGACTTATGGAATATACCAGCATGGTTCAGACTGTTGAATTAATGGATTTATTCAGTATTTCGGATGTTGAAACACCACTTGTGGCTAACAACATTGATACCTTATCCGGTTTAAGTGGATCACTGGCCGGTGGTTTATATTTTACAGGAAGCTATCAGAGCCCAAATTACTACATTGATAAGCTCATTCCTAACGACAATGGAACAGCAGTTTTTGAAGAAAACAACTACGGGGTGGTTGCTGTGCAAGGTGAAGGCGATTTTGGACAAAAAACATTTCTGTTTTCTTATGCCATTTCAAAATTGCAAAATGGCGAACCTGGCATGAAGGAGCAACTGATGGTAGACATTGCCCAGTTTTTCGACTTAGATGTTTACACTGAGGTCCAACCCAATCAACAAAGCACAGTTGAAAATATTTCACTATTTCCAAACCCGACCTCAGCTGATGTTCAGTTAACCTTTTATTTAAAAGATTCTCAAAAAGTTGAAATATCCATTTATGACCTTACCGGCAAAAAAGCAAAACAGATCGGGCACGAGGTTCATTATCCGGGAAAACATGAATTAATAATCAATATGGATGAATTAGAAGAAGGGATATATTTCTGCCAGGTCAAGATTGGAAATAAAATGGTAACAAAGAAAATAATTAAAATCAAATAATCATGAACCGTCATTGCGACGCATCAAAAGGTTAGCCTTGTGGGTGAGAATGCGGTGGCAATCTGTAAATTACATAGCACCCAAATTTAGACAGATTGCCACGTCAGCCCGCGCACATGCTTCCCTAATGACTCGCAATGACAGCAAAAACAAAAACATTATGAAAAAGAAAATTTTACTCTTAGTTACATTAATAGGCTTAACAAGCCTTGTAAATGCTCAAAACCCACAATGGATTAATTACGCGAAAAGTGATGATATTTATGCTCTGGCAGATGAAGGTAACACGATGTGGGTAGGTACAAATAATGGTGGACTTATCGAACTTGACAAAACCACAGGTATTCCAACTTTTTATAATAAAGCAAATTCAGGTTTGCCTGACAACTATGTTAGGTCAATAGCCATAGACGAAAGCGGGACGAAGTGGATTGGGACTAAAGGTTTGGCAAAATTTGACGGAACAAACTGGACAATATACAATACCTCCAATTCAGGTTTGCCGCATAACGTAGTCCGGTCAATAGCCATAGAAGAGAATGGAACTAAGTGGATTGGGACTTATGGTGGCGGATTGGCAAAATTTGATGGTACAAACTGGACAGTTTACAACACTTCAAATTCCGGCTTGTCTGTGAACAATGTCATATCAATAGCCATAGACGAAAACGGGACGAAGTGGATTGGAACTTGGGGAGGCGGATTGGCAAAATTTGACGGAACAAACTGGACAACCTACAACACATCAAATTCGGGCATACCTGAAGACTGTGTCCTTTCAATAGCCATAGACGAAAGCGGGACGAAATGGATTGGGATCATATTTAGCGGATTGGCAAAATTTGATGGAATCAACTGGACGGTTTACAACACCTCCAATTCGGGTTTGCCTGATAACGATGTTGGGTCAATAGCCATAGACGGGAACGGAACCAGTTGGATTGGCACCTTGGGTGGTCTGGCAGCCTTTGATGGCATCAACTGGACGGTGT
>Ga0255368_10371_pt1 | contig 10577 bp, 9 predicted proteins | sample ANMaggSeSYBR01E6_FD_182094 | JGI IMG/M metagenome (GOLD analysis project Ga0255368, IMG submission 182094) | Sediment cell enrichment communities from methane seep in Santa Monica Basin, California, United Staets - ANME aggregate JGI... | ecosystem: Environmental > Aquatic > Marine > Cold seeps >...
AAAGTTGGTTTTCCTTAAATTGAGGCCCTATGAAGGTACCCTCATGGAAAAACCTGCCATCCAGGTCAAACCTTACTGATCTGATGATTTTTAAGAACCGCTGGTGGCAACACATCATTTTCTGGGGTGTGGCCCTTCTGATCCTCTTCAATATTTTCAAAGGCTCCGGCGAGATACCTCCTGTTTCAATGTGGTAGTGTCCCAAAAAATGTGTCTGGTGTAGGATAAAAAAAAGGCTCCCGTTTGCTGAAAAATTGTTTTACAGATTTAAAAACTGATACTTCCCTGCAGTCCTACCCACATCTGAACATTGGTCTGCTTGTAACTGCTGCTGGTGTGGTTGTAGAAGGAGTATGGAGCAATCTCATTCCAGGCCATCTCTCCCATATCGGGATTGGTATGGGCCACTGCCACATTGAAGGTGGGCCCTATATGGATATCCACCTTGTTATCCATGTTCCAACCAAAAAGGAATTTTACAGAATTATAAAGGTTGAGGCGATCAATGTAGAGGAAATAGGGATTCACCCTGTTTCCGATCCACAACTCCTGGTGTACCGTCCCCTCTATATTGAGCATCATCTTTTCGGTCAGACCAAACTCAATACCCAGTCCCCCACCAAACATCCATCTGCTTCCAGGGCCAAAAGGTTTCCCGAATGAATATATGTTATAGAGGTGTCTCACCCCCATTTTAAAGGAGAGGTTGGCATATTGTACCTCGCTGGCAGTGAATCCAAATTTTCTGTAGCCATTCTGTTTGACCACACTGATAAATGCAAGGGGTGCCCCTTCAATAGAGTCACAGATATTCAGGAAACCCGCCAGCTGGGTGCCCTTTACCACCCCGGCAACATTCATAAAACCTGCCAGCTGGGCACCCTTCACCTCTTCAGCCACATTAAAGAAGCCGGCACCCTGGAAATGGGTTTTTCCACCTCCGGCCACATTGCCAAAGCCAGCAGCCTGTACCCCCTTTTTAGCTCCTCCGGTAACATTCATAAATCCTGCTCCCTGGAAACCCTCCAGGGAATCGCCAGCAACATTGACAAAACCTGCAGCCTGGGCACCCTTCACATGACTACCGGCAACATTGACAAAACCCGCAACCTGGGCACCCTTCACATTACCACCGGCAACATTGATAAAGCCGGCTCCCTGTAATCCACAGGCATCTCTCCCGGTCACATTATAAAAACCTGCCAGCTGTGCACCGGAAACAGATCCTCCCACCGTATTTCCAAATCCTGCCAGCTGAATACCGTTCATATAATACTGGTCAATATTGATAAAGGTGGCAGCCTCAAAGGCCTCAACACCCCCGGAAACACCTATGAAAAGGTTCAGTGAAACATCGTTGACAATGTGAGCATTTTTGGCCCCATTGGTGCTCAGAGGTGGAAACAGAAAGGTGAACTGGAAAGGACGGCATTCATACTCCGTGGAATCGCCCTGTGCCTGCAATGTCTGCAATGCCAGAAGGGAGATCAGTAAAAGGAGGATTATCTTTTTCATTGTTTATATTTCTATGAAGAGTAAAACTGTTTTAATTTCAAAGACAAGAAAACCCCCGCCGGGTTGTCTCACAGAAAAAAATAGTGCTAAATTCATCCCGTATTAAATCCTGTAAAATTCCTGGAAAATGAAAACCATACAGACCTTATCCCTTATTGTACTTATTGCATTTATGGCCACGGGCTTCACAAAGAAGGATCCCGGCCTGCCCAACATCCTATGGATCACCAGCGAGGATAATAGCCCCATGCTGGGATGCTATGGAGATGAATTTGCCACAACACCCCACCTTGACCAGCTGGCATCTGAAGGGTTTCTCTATACCAATGCCTATGCCAATGCCCCGGTGTGTGCCCCTGCACGAAACACAATCATCACCGGGGTCCATGCCTGCTCCAATGGAAACGAACAGATGCGTAGTTATTATCAGAAGTCGGAAACGGTCCGGTTTTATACCGAATTCCTGAGAAGCAAGGGTTACTACTGCACCAATAATAGCAAAACCGATTACAATACCCGATCGGCCGACCCAAAGATCATGTGGGATGAGAGCAGCAGGAGAGCACATTACAGGAACCGCGCAAAGGGACAGCCTTTCTTTGCCATATTCAATATTGGCACCAGCCATGAGAGTTCCATCCACAGATCGATTCCTGATGAGCAGCTCAGGCACAAGCCTGAGGATGTTACACTCCCCCCGTACCATCCTGACACCCCTGAGATGCGGCATGACTGGGCTCAGTACTATGACAAGGTAGAGGATATGGATACAGTGGTTGGCGCTTTTCTGAAGGAACTGGATGAGGCGGGCCTGGACGACAATACCATTGTATTTTATTACGCCGATCATGGAGGTGTACTGGGAAGAAGCAAGAGGTACCTCTATGAGACCGGCACCCATGTGCCCATGATTATCCGCATTCCGGAGAAGTATAAACACCTCTATCCCTCTACAGCACCTGGAGAGAAGGTGGAGCGACTGGTCAGCTTTGTGGACCTGGCTCCCACCCTGCTGAGTATTATCGGGACAGAAGCACCCGACTATATGCAGGGAGATGCCTTTCTGGGGAAATACCAGCAGGAGGAACCCGAATATGTCTATATGTTCCGCGACCGGATGGATGAACGCTACGATCTGACCCGAGCCATTGTGGACCGACAATTCAGGTATATCAGGAACTACAACTCCAACCGTATCTGGATGCAGCAACTGGAATACCTCTGGAAAGCTCCCTCCATGCCTTCATGGGAAGAGGAGTTCCTGGCAGGCAGGTGCGATGAGGTACAGGCCCGTTTCTGGAATACGAAACCGGTGGAGGAGCTATACGATACAGAAAATGACCCCTGGGAGATCAATAACCTGGCCACCGATCCGGCCTATGCCGACCGTCTGGCCTCCATGAGACTGGAAAGCCTGGATATGGCCCTTTCCATGAGGGATGCCGGTTTTATCCCTGAAACTGACAGGGCCATTCGTGCCGGTAAGACCGCTATCTATGATTATGTGAGAAGCGAAGCAGTTCCCTTTGAGGAGATCCTTGACGCTGCAGTTATTGCTTCCCTGAAAAAACCGGCTAACCTGGATAAGTTGAGAAAAATGATTGAGAATGACGACAGTGCCATCCGCTACTGGGGAATCCAGGGATTGCTTCTGTTGGGCGAGGATGCCAAACCGGCCCTGCAGGAGATCGGGAAGGCCGCTTTTGACGATTCCTGGAACGTGAGTGTGCTGGGAGCCGAGATCCTATACCGGATGGGAATGAAAGCAAAAGCCATCAAAGCATACCATCGGGTGCTGGAGTGTGATTATGATATGGTAAGAACCATTGCGCTGGGCAGCATTGATAATATCGGTGGATCCGCTGAAGATTTCCTGGATATCTGCAGGACCGTTCCCGGTAAGTATAAAAAACCTGGAAACCAGTATGATGTGAGGGCTTTTCAGGGCTTACTTAAGAAGTGGGAGATAGATCCTGCCACCCTGGAGATCTGATCCTGCCACCCTGGAGATCTGATCCTGCCACCCTGGAAATTTGATGGGTCAGGAGAAGCTGTCAGGACTTCTGATCCAGTAGCCACCCGATCCATTGTTCCATTCCGTCGCCGGTTTGGGCCGACAGCTCCATGATATGGAGGTGTGGATTCACCGATAGTGCGTATTTCTTCACCAGCTCCGGATCGAAATTCACATAAGGCAGCAGGTCTGTTTTATTAATGATACAGGTATCGGCATGTTCAAACATGGTAGGGTACTTCAATGGCTTATCCTCTCCCTCGGTAACACTGATAATCACAATCCTGTTTCTCTCGCCAAGTTCAAAGAGTGAAGGGCACACCAGGTTTCCAACATTCTCTATGAACAGGAGACTATCCTCCTGCAAATCGAGCTTATCAACGGCCTGCCTGATCATATCTGCATCGAGGTGGCACCCGTTACCTGTATTCACCTGAACCACCGGTGCACCGGCCCTCTGGATTCGGTCTGCATCGTTCATGGTTTGCTGATCCCCTTCAATTACCACCACCGGCCTCTTCCCTTCCAGGGCTATAATGGTTTTTTCAAGCAGGGTGGTCTTTCCCGATCCCGGGGAACTCATCAGGTTCAGTGCCACCACACCTTTGGCTTCGAAATAACCACTGTTCCTGCTTGCCAGCAGGTTGTTTCGCCCCAGGATATCCTCCTCCACCCTGAGCAGCCTTTGGCGGGAGGTATCATGGCTATGGTCACCGGTATGGTCATGGTGATGACCGTGGCTATGGGGATAATCATGGGAGTGGGGGTGATCATGATCGTGATGATTCTCCTGTTCCCCGGGACGGGTGATTCTCACCGGACTGGCCCCATTTCCGCATCCGCATATTTCACACATAATTATTCGTTTTATTCTACAAGTAAAGACTTTATCTGCAGTTCGCCCCCCCGGATTATCCTGACTCCCTGCTTATTGCATTCAGGACAGTGGCTGAACATTCCCTCCGGGGTATAGAGGTGCTGACAGGCCGGACATTCAGCGACAGCTTCCACACGGTTGATCCTGAAGAGTGTCTTCTCAAGGATGGTCGCTTTCGAAGCCACTCCCAGTGCAAATTCCAATGACTCATATTCAATACCTGAAAGGATACCAATATCAAGTTCAACTTCCGAAACAGAATCGGCCGATGCTATTTCTGCCTGGTTGATGACACTGTCCACAATGCTGATGGCAATAGAGAGTTCGTGCATCAATCTGTCATTAATATTATTTGTCATGCTGCAATTCCCTGGTCATTCACCCATGTAATTTAAAGATAAATATCCATATGGAGATACTTCTAATTATTGCTGCCCCAAACTGATTGGATTGATATTCACTATGTAATTGTCTACATTTGGAAAGAGATAATAACGCTACAGATGAATGGATACCCAACAAGACATTATTAAGCTTTTATCTAAGCTTGACGAGAGAATCGGACATCTCGATACAGTGAAACTGATCAGTGGTGTACTCCAGGTTCTCACCGAAGAAATGAAGCTTAAACGGGCATCTGTAGCAATGCTTGAACCTGACCATAGCGGATTCTTATTAAGGTCTGTAACATTTGATATTAAGGAGATGGAAGCCGGACGCTTTCTTCCTTTTGAGTCTTCTCCCCAAAGCCTCTGTATTCAAAATCTGAAACCTTTATATCGTCCGGATATAGAGAAAGCTAAACCAACATTTAAAGTTGATGCCAAGCTTCTGGCAGGAGGGCTGAGATCCGATTTTATTGTTCCATTGGTTATCGGGGGCAAATGCATCGGAACTGTGAATTCCGGCTGTGAGCAAGTGGACGGAATTTCAGAGTATAACCGCAAGCTACTTACCCTTATTGCCCCAAAACTTGCTCAGTCACTACAAAACGCGAAATTGCACGAAGACCTGCAGAAAAGTGAGAAGAGATACGAAAGCCTTCTGAACGCTATGGACGAACTTATATTTGTCCTGGATGAAAATAATCGCTTTATCTCTTTCTATGCACCTGAAGAGAAACTATTGGAGAAGCCTGATGCCTTTCTGGGTAAGACACATGGCGAATACATGCCACCCAATGTTGATAGATTGTTCAATGAATCGCTGGTAAATGTTAAACTTGGAAAATCAGTCAAATATGAATATCAGCTGACCAGCTCAGAAGGTGAATTCTGGTATACAACAACGTTATCTCCCATATTCGAGGGTGGTGAATACAGTGGATTGGTCGCTGTAGCACAGGACATTACTGACCGAAAGATGGCTGAAGAGGAGCTGAGACAACACCGCGTAAACCTGGAAGAACTGGTAAAAGTGCGCACCGCTGATCTGGAAGAAAAAAACAGAGAACTTGAACGGTATAACAAGTTGTTTGTCGGGAGGGAATACAGGATAAAAGAGCTCAGGGAAGAGGTGAAAGAGCTCCGGGAAGAGGTGAAAGAGCTGGAAAAAAGGCTACATCCTGAATAGGAGGCTTTTACTTCAAATATGAGGTGAGTCCGGAATGATCAAGGATCACCACCCTCTTTCCTTCGGTACGGAAGATCCCATCCCGGTTCAGTTCGCTTATGGCGCGTCCGATGGAGGGACGTGCAACCCCGAACAGTTCGGATAACTGTGACTGGGAGTGAGGAATCACAAAACTGTTGGAACCGGATTGTGCAGAGATATCCAGCAGGTACTGTGCCAGCTTGCCTTTAATGGTGGTGAATGAGAGAAACTTGATCTTGTTTGATAGAAACTGCCCCCTGCTGGAGGTAATGTTTAGAAAATTAAGAAGCACCTTTTCGCTCTCCTGCAGCATGATCAGAAAGCGGTCGCGGGGAATGGAGAGAATCATTACATCCTCACCGCTGGTAATATTGACCGGATACCTGTTCTGACTCCCAAACAGAAACGCAGGAGCCAGGGGACGAGGGGAGGCGATATCTTCAATTTTGATCACCTTTCCGGTATAATCGACCATCTCCCCTTTCACACTCCCCTGAAGAATAATATGAAGAGAACGAACCTTATCACCTGCCTGGGCGATCAGAACATCACGGGAATAGCTTTTGATCCTCCCCGTGTTGCCGGTTAGTACCCTGGAAATCTCCTCGTAACTCATTCCATGAAAAAGTGTGCACTCCCGGAGGAGCCCAATCATATTTTCTTCTGACATGACCATGCACTGATATAACTCCGGTTCGTCAAAAAAGTTTTGCTCCGTACCCGAATACAACCAAATGACTTCTATCTTTGTCCTCTTCTATAGCATATATAAACGAATAAAGTGACTATACGGACAACTGCACTCATGGGGGTGCTTCTCTCTCTTTTTGCGTTTCAAACAGCAGCGAGCGCCCAGGAGACCGACCACTGGGAGACTGTTATTCTTCCGGGAAGGCAATGTAGTTACCTGGTTCCCTCATCCTCTGTGGATCCTGCCTGGTCAAACACCGGCTTCAACGACTCCGGCTGGACAACAGGTACCGGTGGTGTGGGTTACGGGGATGGTGATGACAATACCACCATCGACCCGGCCATCTCAGTTTACTGCCGCTATAACTTCACGTTATCGGATCCGGCTATCATCACCGATCTGGTACTCGATATGGATTTTGATGATGGGTTCGTGGCCTACCTCAACGGTATCGAACTGGCACGGTACAATATGGGTGAGGCAGGAGCCTCTACCTCCTGGAACCAGCCGGCCGACGGACTTCAGGAGGCGGGAGTGTACCAGGGCTGGAACCCATTGCGGTTCACCCTTGATGAATCGGTAACCGATTTGCTGGTTGCGGGTGACAACACCTTTGCTGTGGAGGTCCATAATGAATCCACAACCTCTTCCGATCTCTCATCCAATCCCTATTTGCATGCAGGGGTCGGGGCCTCAGGCAACTATTTCCACTCCACTCCCGATTGGTTCTACCCACCGTTTTCGGAGGACAGCACCCTGCTTCCGCTGGTAATCATCGATACCGATGGTCAGCAGATTCCCAATGAACCCCGGATTACTGCCCTGATGAAACTGGTGGACAACGGGACAGGGAACTACAACTCCACTTCCGATCCCGGGAATGGGTACAGCGGACAGATATCCATCGAATTAAGGGGGGAATCATCTCTTTGGTTCTACCCCAAGAAATCCTATAGCTTCGAAACCCAGACTACAACCGGTGAAAACAACAATGTAGCACTGCTGGGACTTCCCGAAGAGAATGACTGGGTACTCTATGCCCCCTATTCTGATAAGAGCCTGGTGCGTAATGTGCTCAGCTACCAGCTGTTTACGGAGATGGGTCATTATGCCCCGCGAACCCGGTTTGTGGAGGTGGTGGTCAACAATGATTACAAAGGCATTTATATACTTACAGAGAAGATCAAGCGGGATAAAAACCGGGTCGATATGGCCAAGCTCCTTCCGGAGGATATTACCGGTGATGAACTGTCGGGCGGCTACCTGCTGAGGATCGATAAACTTACCAATTTGCCCTCAACCGATTACTGGGTCTCGCCGGTCATTCCTCCCCTGGCAGGTTACGACCAGGTAACCTATCAGTATTTTGATCCTGATTATGAGGAGCTTAACGGCCCGCAACGGAATTACATCAGGGATCATATGGTGGAATTTGAATCGGCACTGATCTTCGGAAACTACAAGGATCCTGATGAGGGATACCGGGCCTACCTGGATATCCCCTCCTTTGTTGATATGATGATCCTGAACGAATTCACAAAGGATGTGGATGCTTTCAGGCTCAGCCACTACTTCTACAAACAGAAGGACTCCAACGGTGGCAAACTGGTCACCGGTCCGCCGTGGGACTACAACCTTACCTTTGGCAACAGTGACTTTACCGAGGATATTCATCAAACCTATAACTGGGTACATACCCTGCCCATGACCATCTACTGGTGGGCCAGAGTAATGGAGGACTCCTGGTTCAGGAACCAGCTAAGGTGCAGGTGGGACACACTGTATGAATCGGTACTAAGCTGGGAGCACCTCAATGACATCATTGACAGCACCGTACAGGTGATGGGGGCCTCGATTGAACGCAATTTCAGGCGCTGGCCGGTATTGGGGATATACGTATGGCCCAACAGCTACGTGGGACAGAGTTACAGTAGTGAGCAGTGGTACCTGCGCAACTGGATCGATGAACGTCTGGAGTGGATGGATGGCAAGTGGGGCGGACAGTGCTGGCCGCTCTCGTCAGAGAGTGACCTGGTCATTCCCCTTCCGCAACCAAAGCGCATCTACCCCAACCCCTCAAACCTCTCCTCCACTTTTGTGGACCTGAATGGTTTTGGTGAAGCTGAAGTTTCATTCAGACTGTTTGATATGAGTGGAAGGGTGGTTCAACAGGGGGTTGCCCTTTACTCAGGGAGTGAATTTGCATATGCCTTACCCGATCTCTCTTTCCTTCCCAACGGGATCTATACCCTTGAAACGGGCAGTACAAACCAGAAGAGAGAGGTGTTCAAACTGATCAAGCAGTAAAACTATAAGTTACAGGAGTATCCCAGTACCAGGATATGAAGCTTCAGCGGATTGGGCATATTAAACTCATCCTCCAGGATATAACGCAGCGAAAAACGGGAATTAAAATTTGGCGAATATCTTACTCCGGCCGAATACCTTATGGCATAGGTGAGCCATTGTGATTCATTGTTTGAACTATGGTAACTCTCCACAGAGGCAAAACAATCTATCCTGGTTCCGAAGATATGATACCTCACCTTCAGTTTGTTCCGGTTCGCCGTAGATTTCAGCCTGAAATAACTGAGCGCCAGTAACTCCTCAAATCCATACTGTATCCGGGTCCGCAGTGAGAGGTCGAACCCCGACAAATCGTACCTCCCAGTTAAATCAATGTGGACCCTGTACCTGGCGCGCAAATGCTGCTCCTCCCCCTCCATCACAAAAATGGTCCTGGCTCCTCCGGCCAGTCTAAGGAAATCCAACAGGTCGTAGGAAGCACCCAGGGTAACCAGTGTGCGACTGTACTGCAGGCTGTTGTTCTGGAACCGCTGCTCAAGCTCTCCCTCCAGATCCAACTTGCCTGAAATCTCCTTGTTCAGTTCCAGCTCCCACCACGATTGAAAGTCCTTAACCTGGCCCTGCAGATCGGCAGCACCAATGAAAAACAGAAGAAAACAAAAAAGGGTATATGTCAGCCGATTAATCGTCATCATCACCCCCCTGGGGTAAATCGATTGTATGCGTCCAGTCCTGCTCAAAATAGTAGATATAGATCCTGGCAGCATCCCGCAGGTAATCGATCCTGTCGATCTCCACCCGGTGAATGGAGAGACCGGTCCGCTCCTCCAGATCAGCAATCAACTCAGCTCTCATATCTGGTTTGATCAGTTCAACCTTTTCATAGTTGACCAACTTCCTGGTTTCGGTCCTTAAAAGAAAAACCTTCTCCAGCAGGTAGGTGACCAGCACAATGGCACTATTGGTAAGCAGAAGTTCGGCATAACTGACCCGCCTGTTAGCCAGCGAGTTGATCACAGAAACCCCGATTACAAGGAAGAGGTAGGTCATCTCCCGGATGGGAATCTGCCGGGTTCTGTACCTGAGCATCCCGAATATGGCAAAAAGTCCCAATGCAAATCCAATCTCAACACCCACATTCTCAAGCAGGAACACCATAAAAAACACTACAACACTGATCAGGATATAGGTAAAAAGGTACTCTTTCCTCGGGGTAATTTTGTAATAGAGAACCCTGACCAGGATAAGGACCACTCCCAGGTTAAAAACAGAGCGAAGAACCAGGTCCCAAAAGTCCTCCCAGTTCATTAATTCGATATTCAGAAATTCAGGCATAATGCGTTTATTTTGATGTTAGTTGGTACTCTCTATTGAGCTGATTAACCTTTCGAACCTTTCTCTTAAACCGGTTCTGTTTTAACCCGGAGTGAAGCAGGGCCATCCCGATGGCATATTTACTGAACCGACCTGGCTTGATGTGAAGCTCTCTCAAGGCAGCATGAAGGGATGAACCCGCCAGATGATTTTCATATTTGATTTCAGCAATGGCGATCCCCGGAAAATTCAATGCTTCCCCGTTC
>Ga0255368_10330_pt2 | contig 10515 bp, 10 predicted proteins | sample ANMaggSeSYBR01E6_FD_182094 | JGI IMG/M metagenome (GOLD analysis project Ga0255368, IMG submission 182094) | Sediment cell enrichment communities from methane seep in Santa Monica Basin, California, United Staets - ANME aggregate JGI... | ecosystem: Environmental > Aquatic > Marine > Cold seeps >...
CTTTCCAATTTGTCGATTACGCAGTCTTCGCCTGTTATGCAATTGTTATTCTTTCAGTTGGACTTTGGGTTTCACGAAATAAAAAAGGTCAGCAAAAAACTGCAGAAGATTATTTCCTAGCTGGTAAATCCCTTCCCTGGTGGGCCATAGGTGCATCCCTGATCGCTGCCAATATTTCAGCAGAACAGTTTATTGGCATGTCAGGTTCAGGATTTGCGATTGGATTAGCCATTGCATCCTATGAGTGGATGGCAGCCATTACTCTTATTATTGTAGGAAAATATTTCCTGCCGATATTTATCGAAAAGAAATTGTATACAATTCCCCAATTTGTCGAGAAACGGTTTAGTACAAACCTGAAGACAATTCTTGCTGTATTCTGGATAGCCCTATTTATATTTGTTAACCTTACATCCGTTCTATTCCTGGGAGCCAAGGCCCTCGATGTAATTGTCGGAACAGGTGATGGATCCATCATTATTTATAGCATCATTGGCCTCGCATTGTTTGCAGCTGCTTATTCTCTTTGGGGTGGCCTGGCGGCTGTCGCATGGACAGATGTCATCCAGGTAGCTTTATTGGTTATGGGTGGAATGATTACCACTATTATTGCATTGGATCATGTTACACCCGATGGTGGGGTAATTAATGGATTCAGACATATTTATGATGTCGTTCCTGAAAAATTTTCGATGATCTTATCCAAAGGGGAAATTATAACTCCAAATGGAAAAGATGCATGGTTGGATTTGCCAGGACTTGCTGTCCTGATAGGAGGGATGTGGGTTGCTAATTTATATTACTGGGGATTTAACCAGTATATCATTCAGCGAACATTAGCTGCAAAAAGCCTGAAAGAATCTCAGCGGGGGATTGCGTTTGCAGGATTCCTTAAATTACTGATTCCGTTAATAGTTGTTATTCCCGGTGTCATTGCTTATGTTATGAATGCAGATATTTCTGGAATGGTGACAACAGAATCACTGGATCCGAGTTTTATTAATGCGGATGGAATGGTGATTAATGATAATGCTGCTCCCTGGCTGATCAGTAAATTTATCCCCACCGGATTAAAAGGATTGGTATTGGCAGCATTGGCTGCGGCCATTGTTTCTTCCCTGGCTTCTATGCTGAATTCAACAGCCACGATTTTCACCATGGATATTTATAAACCATATATTAATAAAAAAGCCAGTGAGCGACAAACTGTGAATGTAGGAAGAATATCAGCTGCAGTTGCCCTGGTCATAGCTGTATTGATCGCACCTCAGCTTGGAAGTCTCGGACAGGTATTCCAGTACATTCAGGAATATACTGGTGTTGTCAGCCCGGGTATACTCGCTGTGTTTTTGATGGGATTGTTCTGGAAACGAGCCACCAATAGCGGAGCTATCTGGGGTATTATCTTATCTATTCCCATCGCTTTATATTTTAAAGTTGGCCCAAATGGTTGGCTCGAAGGAACAGCTTTGGAAAGCATTTTTGTTATTCTTCCATTTATGCAACAGATGTTTATCACCTGTTTGTTGACCATTGCTGTAATAGCAATCGTTAGCTATCTTGAAAAAAGAGGTGCACCGGACAAAAAGGGAATTATCTTAACCAAAAAACTTTTTGAAACAGATCCGGTATTTAATATCAGTGCTGTTGTTATCAGTATTATTTTGGTCTTTCTTTATGCTTTGTTCTGGTAAGCTGTAGTATTTTATGATCGAATTATTTTTAATACCTTTTTTTATCTTTATCCACTCAAAATTAATTCTATATTATGTATACATATAAACCGGTTGATTATTTCGGTGTTGATGACCTTTTAACAGATGAACATAAAATTATTAGAGGTTCTGTAAGGGATTGGGTAAACAGGTCTGTTATACCCATCATCGAAGAAGCAGCGCAAAAGCATGAATTTCCGCAACATCTATTTAAAGAACTGGGTGAGATTGGCGCATTTGGCCCCTTTATTCCAGAAAAGTATGGTGGGGCAGGAATGGATCATATTTCATATGGTCTAATTATGACAGAATTAGAAAGAGGCGATTCAGGAGTTAGAAGTGCTGCCTCTGTACAAACTTCACTGGTTATGTTTCCCATTTTTGAATTTGGTTCGGAAGAGCAGCGAAATAAATATTTGCCTCGGTTAGCGACTGGAGAGATCATTGGCTGTTTTGGTTTAACAGAACCCAATCATGGTTCAGACCCGGGTGGTATGGAAACAAAATTTACGGATGAAGGTGATCATTACCTATTGAATGGAGCTAAGATGTGGATCACCAACTCCACCATTGCTGATATTGCAGTGGTTTGGGCGAAAGACGATAACGGAGTCGTAAAGGGTTTGATCGTTGAAAAAGGAATGAAAGGATTTACAGCTCCTGAAACTACAGGTAAATGGTCGTTACGTGCTTCGGTTACAGGAGAACTGGTTTTTGATAATGTTAAAGTTCCGAAAGAAAATCTCCTGCCAAATGTAAAAGGATTAAAAGGTCCTTTGAGTTGTTTGAATTCAGCCCGGTATGGAATTGCATGGGGAGCAATTGGTGCAGCCATGGATTGTTATAATACAGCATTAAATTATGCACTGGAGCGCAAGCAATTTAAAAAGCCTATTGCCTCTTTTCAGCTTACTCAAAAAAAATTAGCAGAGTTTTTGACAGAAATAACCAAAGCACAACTACTGGCGTGGAGACTGGGTGAATTAAAAAACCAGGGGAAAGTTACTCCTGCACAAATTTCCATGGCCAAACGGAACAATGTGAAAATGGCATTGGAAATTGCACGCGAATCAAGGCAAATTCTTGGAGCCATGGGAATTACTGAGGACTTTCCAATGATGCGGCATATGATGAACCTTGAATCGGTGATTACTTATGAAGGAACCCATGATATTCATTTATTGATCACAGGGCATGATATTACCGGGATTAGTGCATTTGATTAATGGTTTCTGGCAATTAAGAATTGGAGACCCTAATTTTTCTTAGCAGGTATTATCAACATTGGAATAGGTGACTTTTTTATTAAACCCTTACTGGTGCTGCCAACCATAATATAAAACATTCTTCCATGTCCATGAGAGCCTGAAACGATCATATCCACATTGAGTTTTTTAGCTTTCTCAATAATAGTTTCAACTGTTGGCCCTTGAACCAGTAAAGGAGTTATGTTAATTCCTCTCTTTTTAAGTTTTTCGGAAACTTCTTGAATTTTAACATGTTTATCGCGAAATCGTTTTGCCATAAAATTTCTTTCCGAATCGGGCCCAACTTCATACCCGATAAAATCAGGTTCTGGCCGAACAACATGGATCAACCAAACTTTTGCTCCGGTTTTTAAAGCAATTTCCTCAACTTTTTCTAAAATAAGTTCTGTGACTTCTGAAAAATCAATGGCTACTAATAGTTTCATGGCTATCAAAATTATAAGTTGGTATAAAAATACAAAAAAATTATAAGATTCACTATTCAATTTGAATTTTTTTAGCAATTACAGGTCAATTTCAGATTATATTATCTTTGTTAAATAAATGAAAATCTGATGCAGGAAGTGCTATTTGGTAAAACATTGGATCAGTTAAAACAACTGGTTATTAAATTTCAGTTACCTGTTTTTACAGCCAAACAAATTGCAGATTGGTTATATAAAAAAAACATCACTTCCATTGATGAAATGTCAAACCTATCCAAAAAAATGCGCACCGTTCTACAGGAGAATTTTGAAATAGGATTAGTTGCTCATAGTTCGGTAAGTGTTTCCACTGATGGAACAAAAAAATATTTATTTCCGGTTAAAGACAACCGTTTTATTGAAGCAGCCTATATTCCTGATAAAAACAGGGCAACACTTTGTGTTTCTTCCCAGGTTGGTTGTCGTATGGGATGCCGTTTTTGTATGACAGCGAAGCAAGGATTCCAGGGGAATTTAACTGCAGGTGAAATCGTGAATCAGATCAGAAGCCTGCCCGAAAGAGAAGCCCTGACCAATATTGTTTATATGGGGATGGGCGAACCTTTTGATAATTATCAGAATGTTATGCAAAGTCTTGAAATTTTAACTTCTGACTGGGGTTTTGCCATGAGCCCCCGCAGGATAACAGTTTCTACCATTGGGATCATCGGGATTATGAGCAAATATCTTGAAAGCAGCAATTGTCATTTGGCTGTCAGCCTGCATTCTCCATTTGATGATGAGAGAAGGGAGTTGATGCCTGTCCAGAATAATCATCCGATCGAAGAGGTACTCAAGGTAATTAGGAATTATGACCTTGGAAGGCAACGTCGTGTTTCGTTTGAGTACATCATGTTCAAAGATTTAAATGATACTCCCCGGCATGTGAATCAACTAGCAAGGATTTTAAACGGAATCCGTTGTCGAATTAATTTAATCCGGTTTCACCCTATTCCTGATGCACCATATAAATCTTCTGACGACAAAACTATAGAAGCATTTATGGCAGGGTTAAATAAAAAAGGAATTCGGACAACTTTAAGGGCTTCCCGTGGTCAGGATATTGAAGCAGCATGTGGGTTGCTTTCAACTATGGAATTGAATAAAAAGGCTTGATTTAATTATCTAGTTTGAATTCGATGGGCATCACAAATTGCACATTTACCGGCTTTCTTCGCTGTTCGCCAGGTATCCAATCAGGCATTGACTTAACCAACTGTAATGCTTCTTCATCACAACCACCTCCAATTCCTCTTTCAACTTTAGCATCTTCAATTTTACCCGATTCATTTACCACAAAAGAAATGTAGACTGTACCCTGAATACCTGCTGCTATTGCACTATCAGGATAAATCAGGTTTTGCTGCAAAAATATATCCAGCGAATCCAGTCCGCCAGGAAACTCGGGTAGCTTTTCAACCACTGTAAAAACCTGTTTGTATTCATCTTGAAGCGAATCTTCTTTAACCATATTATCACTGACTGATTCAGCAGAAAATCTACTCTTGCCTTTTTTTGCAGCAGCTGGTTTTGTTCCTAAAGCTTTGGAATTAAATTGTTCTTTTTCACTCTCAAGGTTTTCATCAAATGAAAGCCTTTCTGTATTCGTTCCTTTACCATTAAGTGCAATGCTTCCAATAACATATTCTGTTGGCTCTTCAGAAGAACCGGCAACAGACGGTTGTTCCATTAATGCTTCTTCAATAATATCAACTACTTCACTTTCATCTGATTCAGGAATTGATATTCCATCAATGACTATTTCTTGATCAGATTCTATTTCTTTTTCGGGAATATCATCCTTTATCTTGTCAGGAATAGCCATGTTATTAGCTTCCTCTTCGGCAGGAGGAACCGGAATTAATTCTTCTGCTTCTTCTTCCATTGCCTCGAACTTTGAATTTTTAGCAACTGACTTAAAATCTTCCTTTTGTTCGGGTTGAGTTTTTTCGGTAACAACTGATAATTCTGAATTCTGATCCTGCATGTAGAATTTGAAATAGGAAAAAATGCCAATAAAAATAAGCACTGAAGCTGCCGCAGCGATGTAATACATTCTGTTCTGCATCCGGATGGATCTGACAGTTTTATCAGGTTTTTTAGTTGTCAAGTCAGATTTGAGATTCCGGTTGATTTCTGAAACAATGGAATCAATCTTGTCAGGATCAGAAACAAGCAATAAACCCTCTAACGCATCCCTGCATAATTCACAATCTTCAAGGTGTTTTTCAATTTGAATCTTTTCCTCAGAAGATAAAGAAGATGCGTTATACCTTTTTATTGTTTCCAATGTCAGGCATCCCGCTTGTGTGAACAATCCTTCTATGTGTTCTTTATCTTTCATTTCTCCTCAAGGTAGATCTTCAGGTTTCGTTTTCCGTTCTGTATATAGCTTTTCACTTTTTTCATACTGTATCCGGTAATTTCAGTAACTTCTTTATACGATTTATTTTGTAAATATAGCAATTCTATACATTTTTTTTGTTCAGCCTTCAATAACTCAATCCCTCTTTTTAATTTAGGGATTTTATCATTCAGGTTCTCTTTGTTAATGGGATGAAATAAATCGAAAGATTCCATAAAATCCTGCTGAAAATTTTCATAAACTCCTTCCTTCATCCTATCTTCGGATTTTTTCTTTCGGAGGATCATCAGGCAGTGATTTTTTGATACGGAATAAATCCAGCTTTTGAAATTGGAAATATCATGGTCGGATAATTTATAGTGAAGGTCTTCAAAAATTTCCATCACCGCATCCTTGCTGTCTTCTTCGTTTTTCAGGTATTTCATGCACACGCCAAATACCAGGTGGGTGTAACGCTCAAACAGCTCTCCAATGAATCTGTTTTCTTTGGATTTCTTATAAGAAATGATCAGTTCCTCATCGGAAAACAAACGAATACTTTTTTCCTTATTTAGTTTGAATTTGAGGAACATGCCGATTTCTTTTTTTTCTAAAAAGTACAAACTTTATACCAAATGCAACTTAAACCTGCCAGGTATAAGATGGAATCTGCGATGGATACCTGGCAGGTTGAAACAAATGCCAAATTCTTCAAAATTTTTATGGAATTTTCATTTCAACAACATCCAATAAGAAACTAAACGAAAATTTGACTAAAAAATTAATTGTTATGAAAGTGAAAAGATCGATAAAAGCAAATCTCGAAAACAAAAGAGGTGTATTCTTTCAGATTGGTTTGGTGGTTTCCCTTTCATTGGTCTTGCTGGCTTTTGAATGGACTACCATACAAACAAACAGAATTGAATGGAATAAATTGGGACGAGGAGACATTATTGAAGAAATGGCTGAGGTAACTATCCATAAAAAGAAACTGCCTGAAATGCCCAAACCGAAAATTGTTCATACCATTGAAATTGTCGAGAATGAAACCGAAATTGAAGAAGAAATTAATATTTCCTCGGAGGTGAGCAATGAAACCTTTAATGAATTAGAAAAGATTATTGAAGATGAGCCGGATATTGAAATTGAGGAACCAAACATTTTCACTGTTGTTGAAAAGCAACCAGAATTTCCCGGAGGAATTAGTGCTATGAAACATTTTCTTACAGATTATCTGGTATATCCTGCTGACGCCAAACAGATCGGCATTTCAGGAACGGTTTATATCTCCTTTGTTGTCTATGAAGACGGCTCTATCAGAAATATATCTGTGAAACGCGGTATAGGTGGTGGTTGTGATGAAGAGGCTGTCAGAATTGTAAAATTAATGCCGAAATGGAATCCGGGAAAACAAAGGACTAAAGCAGTGTGAGTTCAAATGTTGTTACCTGTATCTTTTAAACTAATCAATTAAATAAGAATATTATGAAATCAATAAAAATGAACAATTTAGGAGTTGTTGTGATACTATTAATAATATTGTCAATGTCATTTGACATACGATCACAGCAGGAAAACAAGGATGACCAAACCCTCTCACCATATTTTTTTGTACAATCTGATGATCCGAAACTTGATCAGCTACCGTTGAAAGCCACTTCGGCAGTTGTTGATATTGCCGGAGTTATTGCGGATGTTAAAGTAAAACAAGTTTATAAAAATGAAGGCTCGAAAGCTTTGGAAGCTATTTACATCTTCCCCGGTTCAACACGGGCTGCAGTGTATGGTATGAAAATGACCATCGGTGAACGAACGATTTTAGCCAAGATAGAGGAAAGCGAAAAGGCAAGGCAGGATTATGAGGAAGCCAGACAAAACGGACAAACTGCATCTCTGCTTGAACAACAGCGCCCCAATGTGTTTCAGATGAATGTCGCCAACATTATGCCGGGAGATGAAATTATTGTTGAATTAAGTTATACCGAATTGCTGATCCCGGATGAAGGAGTATACGAGTTTGTATATCCAACAGTTGTCGGTCCACGATATTCAAACACACCTGAAGATTTGGCCAACTCAAATGAAAATTGGATTTCCAATCCTTATACAAAGGAAGGTGAATTGCCCTTGTATTCATTTGATCTGGATGTAAATCTGAATACAGGTTTGCCTGTTCAGGATGTGGTTTGTAATACACATGAAACCGATATTAAGTTTTTAAGTCCTGACAATGCAAAAATCGATTTAAATGATGATGAAAAATTTGGTGGAAACCGTGACTTTATTTTGAAATACAAACTTCAGGGCGAGCAGATCGGATCCGGATTATTATTGTATGAAGGAGAAAAGGAAAACTTTTTCCTGTTGATGGTTCAACCACCTAAGCAAATAAAACCTGAAAACATACCTCCCAGAGAGTATGTTTTTATCGTAGATGTTTCCGGTTCCATGTTTGGCTTTCCGCTGGATGTTTCAAAAACCTTGCTCAAAGACCTTATCGGTAATCTGAGGTCCACCGACAAATTTAATGTTTTACTTTTTGCCGGTGGATCTGAATTGTTTTCAAAAACATCAGTAGAAGCAAACAGTACAAACATCAAACGGGCCATTGATTTTATTGAAAAACAAAATGGAGGAGGAGGTACAGAATTGCTTCCTGCATTGAGGAGAGCATTAAGCCTTGAAGGGACAGAAGAATTTTCCCGGACTTTTATTATTGCTACTGATGGATATGTTTCAGTTGAGAAAGAAGCTTACGATTTGATCAGGAAAAATTTGGGTACAGCAAACTTCTTCACATTTGGTATAGGAACATCTGTAGCGAGGTACATAATTGAAGGTATGGCGCATGTGGGAAAAGGGTTTCCGTTTATTGCTACCAATCAAACCAATGCTTTAAAGATGGCAAAAAAATTCAGGAAATATGTGACCAATCCTGTCCTGACAAATATCAACATTGAGTTCAACGGATTTGATGTATATGATATTGAGCCGTTGGAAGTTCCTGATGTTTTTTCCGAAAGGCCTGTGTTGGTTTATGGCAAATATCACGGCAATGTGATAGGCTCAATTGAGCTTACAGGTAAAACCGGCGATAAAGATTTTAAATGGGGATTGGATATTAAAAAGTATACCCGTGATAAAACTAATGCTGCACTAAAATATCTGTGGGCAAGGGAACGGATAAGGATTTTGGATGACTATACCAACCTGGCTCAAAATGAAGCACATGTGGATGAGATCACAGCTTTAGGTCTAAAGTATAATTTGCTAACTGCCTATACTTCATTTATCGCCATTGATTCGGAAATCAGAAATGAGGATGGAAATGTAACGACAGTTAAACAACCATTACCATTACCGGATGGAGTAAGCAATTATGCAATAGGTGCCTCTAATTCAAAGGGAGGTGTATATAGAAGTGGTGGTAAAAGCGCTAAATTTAGGGGAAATGCCAGGACTGAATGTATGGCTATTGAAAGTGTGGAATTGGATTATGATGAAGAGCCAACTTTTGTTTCAATGGAAAGTTCACCTGAATTTAAAGGGGGAGAAAATGCATTGATGAAGTTCATTGAGAAACACCTGGTTTATCTTGAGGATGCAAAAGAGAAAGAAATCGAAGCGACGGTATATGTTGAATTCATCGTGAATGAAGATGGGACTATTGAGGATATCCTGGTTATTAGAAGTGTTTCTAAATTGCTAGATGCGGAGGCCATTAGGGTAATCAAACTTACCAGTGGAAAATGGAACCCGGGCGAACAGAATGGAAAACCGTTTAAAGCTTCGTTAATTGTACCTGTGAAGTTTATGTTGTAATAGTAAATTTGAATCATATTTTTCCGACCTGTTAGGTTGAAAAAAACCTAACAGGTCTCTTGCATGAAGGGAAAAGGAGCGAAGCAATCTAATAGATTTGTTTTGCTCTTTTTTTTAATACTATCGTTATTTCTTGAGTCCTTAATAAATATTCTTCTTATTGTGCTATTACACAGAGGTTCACGAAGTAGACACGAAGTTTCACAGAGAAATTTACTCTTGAATATATTTTCTCATCCAAGTAAAAAAACCTTATTATTCATAGGTGTTTATAAAATTCCCCCTACTTTTATCCGTCAATTGAAAACATGAATCTTTATGAAACCAACACATATTGAACATATAGGAATTGCGGTAAAAAGCCTGGATGAAGCGATTCCTTTTTACGAGAAAATTCTAGGACTGGAATGCTATGCCATCGAAGAGGTAAAGGATCAGAAAGTGAAAACAGCTTTTTTTATGGTAGGACAAACAAAAATTGAGTTACTCGAATCAACTGACCCAGACGGGCCGGTTGGTAAATTTATTGAAAAGAGAGGAGAAGGCATTCATCACATAGCTTTTGCACAACCCGAAGTTTCCAAAGCATTGACAGAAGCAGAGGAAAATGGTATCAGGTTAATTGACCGGCAGCCCCGAAAAGGGGCAGAAGGATTAAACATTGGATTTCTTCATCCCAAATCAACTTTTGGTGTACTAGTGGAATTTTGTGGAAAAGAATAACGATTCGATTTTATAAATTGCCAACAGTAAATGACCAGGTAATCAAAATAATTTCCACGGTTAATATCCATACATTGTGCAACCGGTCCTAAGCCGTGTGTTGGATAAAGGTCACCATTCCGTTTCATGGACCAATCCCTGCGCCAGACACCTTCTCCATTCATGTCATGTTTTACTGC
>Ga0255368_10376_pt1 | contig 10500 bp, 4 predicted proteins | sample ANMaggSeSYBR01E6_FD_182094 | JGI IMG/M metagenome (GOLD analysis project Ga0255368, IMG submission 182094) | Sediment cell enrichment communities from methane seep in Santa Monica Basin, California, United Staets - ANME aggregate JGI... | ecosystem: Environmental > Aquatic > Marine > Cold seeps >...
TCTCATAAGCTCCCATATCCACATTGCAATCCTCTACCCGATTATTCAAAGCCAGGTCGAGAGGGAGAGTCTCTGCTGTGTTTCCATCCTCATCCAGATCAGTGACATCAAGCGGCAGCAGAGTCAGATTCCCGGCATCTATCGCAGGACTGGTACCCTGGAGAGATAGATCACCAGCACCAGGATTCTCAAACTGGGGATCCAGATCAATGTTCCCCCCGTTATCGGTACCGCAGGTGGCTACCCATGATGCCCCGCTGCCCCCGCATCCCTCAATATCGCTGGAGGTGATAACTGGAGAGGAGCTTTGATTGTAAATCTCAGGAAATCCACTGGTACCTATGTTCCCCCATAAAATGGAATTATTCAGTTCCATTCCGAATGTCGAAGGTGCATACTTTATCGTATGTAAACCACCTCCCGCAACAGCAGTGTTCCCGGAGAAAGTGACATTGGTAAGAATCGGTTGGATCGTTGAGTCTATATTTGCCTGCACAGACATCCCCCCTCCATAATCAGCTGCTTCATTGCCATAAAACTCAACATTGGTTAAGGTGGGGCTGTTGGTGCCATCATTGGCAGTGATCCTCATCCCTCCCCCCCATCGTCCGGCATAGTTATTCCTAAAACTGACATTCACCAGCGCCGGGCTGCTCTCCCCGGCTGCATCGTTGGCAAGCCAACTGTAAAAACCTCCCCCGTCATCTGTTGCCAGGTTACCGATGAGAGAGACATTGACCATCAACGGGCTGCTTACCCCGGCATGATTCATTGATAATATTATCCCGCCGCCATATTGGGCACGATTTCCCTGGATGGTGAGGTTTCTTAAAGTCGGGCTGCAGACACCTGTAGTTCCTGCTGCGCATAAAATCCCGCCTCCGAATGGAGTTACTCCCGTAGCATCCGCCTGTCCTGCCGTGATCGTAAATCCATCCACACGAGTATAGTAAGATGTGATATCTGTGTTTGTTTCACCATCCAAAAAGACCACATGGAAAGCATTATTGCCCAAAATATCATTCCAATCTTCAGCGATGTTATTCCCGTCGGTATTGGTATCATTTCCGGTAATATCCCCGCTGAGAATGGTCGGGTTTGATTCCCAATCTCGCTGCTCCCGGCTGATTTCAACGCCCGAAAAACCGCCGTACATCCTTAAATTATTATATTCAATCCTAAAACTTTCAGTCTGGTCATTGTCCGTGTGATCAATACCGATATTTTCTTCGTCCGGATAATATACTCCTTCCGCGACCCAGATTTCGTAATCAGTTGATCCATTGGCATTAGTTACATCCAGCGCATCCTGCAAATGAACGTAAGCATTCGTCCAGTCGGTGCCGTTGTTAGAACCTGTTGCATCCGTATCCACATAGATTCGTGTAGGTCCTACAAGGTTTGGTTTTCTCTCTGAATTGGCCAGCAAAGGAAACATCAAAATGACTACGACAATTATACGAAATATCCTATTTGAGATAATTGACCTGTTCCTCATCTTTCCTCCTTGAGATATAGAAATATCCAGCAATTCCATCCAGATTATCAAGCAATAACTAAGTGACTGGAAATTTACGCGAATTAAAATGTTAAAAGGGATTTATTGAAGGTAGTCTCGGTTTCTTAAAGTCTATTTCCATTATACACAATATACATCAATATCAAGAGCAATGGCTGTATTACGCACTTATGCCTTTCTGCTGTAAGTTTAATTGAGAATCAATCAATCACAATGGCATTATTAGTTAATTTGGAAACACGATAGAACACATTCTCTACCAATTCGCTGCCGACTTTTTAATTAATCGGGGTATCTAAAAACGAAGAGATTTCCAATATCAAAAGAGCTCTTTCTTTAAAACAAAAAAGCAGAGATGAAATAGTCTCTGCTTTTTTATGTGTTATCTACGATTGATTACTGATACACATCCCCATCGGCGTTAGTGTCTCGCACCGGCAGCGGGTAATCTCCTGTGAAGTACCAGCTGAAATTGCCCACTCCCTGGATGTACCATCTTCCATTCGAAGGTCGCAGGATTGCGATCTCAGTAGCTCCATCTCCATCGTAATCCCCAGGTACAGGAATGTCATCCGGGTGTCCCCAGGAAATAGGAGAACTCCCCTGCACGTACCAGTTGCCAGTTGAAGGACGGTAGACAGCGATGTCGCAGCTCCCATCCCCATCATAATCCGCAGGCACCGGGATATCTCCCGACTGCGCCCAGGAGACCGGGCTGCTCCCCATTACATACCACTTGTTATTTGAAGGACGGAAGACAGCAATCTCATCCGCTCCATCTCCGTCATAATCGCACGGCACCGGGATATCTCCGCTCTGATACCAGCTGAAGTTTCCCACTCCCTGGATGTACCACCTTCCATTTGAAGGACGCAGCACCGCGATTTCTGTGCTCCCATCCCCATCATAGTCCGCCTGGACCGGGATGTCACCGCTAAAGCCCCAGGAGGTGCTGCCCTGGTCCTTGACGAACCATTTGCCGTTTGAGGGACGGTAAATTGCTATATCAGTTGTGCCGTCTCCATTGTAGTCACCAGGCACAGGCAGGTCGCCTGTAAGCGCCCAGGATACTGAGGATTGACCCATCATATACCAGCGGCCGTTGGAGGACCGAAAGACACTCACGTCCGTGTCCCCGTCACCATCGAAGTCGGCTACAGCGACGCTGCTAGGCGGCGCTCCTGTATTACGCCACCCAGAATCGTAGTTACTGTAACCGCCGCAGCCAACGCTAACGCATCCCCTAACCTCGTACCAGTAAGTAGTACCAGGAGTGGCAGTAGTGTCATCGAAGGATGTACTGGCAGATGATCCAATCAGAGAATACGTGCCGCCTGAGGACGTTGCGCGGTACACATCATAGGAGGTAGCCCCTGACGAGGCAGACCAGGTTACACGCACCTTGTCCGTGTATGTTCCATCAGACGCACTTACTCCTGATGGATCCTTAGGCACTACCTTAAACGTCCTGGTATCTGAGTTGGTACCACCATAATAAGCGGTCGTTCCCTTATATAGCCACTCGCCCATTGGAGGATCTGTAGGAAACTGGGCTTCGAGCCACCAATTCCCGGTACCGTAGTAGACAGTAAAATAATATTGGTCGCTAATCTCTGAGACATTACCAGGACTCCATACTTGCCACCAAAATAGGGTAGATGGGTTAATATAAGGATAACAGTCGTTGTCAACGGCCATGTAGAAGTAGATCCAGTCACCCGGTTCAAACGTGCCAGTTATACCGAGGTTGTTCTCTGTCCACACATCCCACACATATACGCATCCATTATAAGAAGGGATGTCTTGTGTATCTGCCCCACCTGATAGGGCACTCTCTACCGTACCTCCCTGAGCTTCGCCAGGTGTCAATCCTGACCCGGGGCCTTCATCTTGAGAAGGATCTTGTGCATATGTAAATTGTGTGGTCAATATCAGGCTGAAGATGACAATAAGTCCGATAGCACCGAATTTAAGATGAATACTTGAGGTATTTGAACGCATGGTTTATTCCTCCCATAATATTGCTGCCACCCTTTCGGTGACTTGGCTGAATTGTGCAGACAATTCTCTTCTACAAAAGTGTCTAATATCAAGTAACTATTGTTTTTTTGGATTCAGAGGAAAAGGGGAAACACTTATATAATATTATACACAATATTCTAATTCACATCAATAAAGTATGAGGGTCTTCATTAACATATAGATATAGATTGTTAAAAACACCAACAAATTAATGTTCGATCCATGTAGGAGTACCGCAGAAAATTTCTTTTATTCACAATAAATACTGACTTTCAATCAGTGGGTCAATCAAGATTTCTGCCTATACCTGGCTATATCATCATATCCAGCTGCAACGCCAAATTTGAACTAGGATACTTCTGACTTTCCGGTGATTTGGTCGCTCTTCAGGTACCATGTTATTCATATCGTTGTTATTAGCATAGCATCCACCATAAAATCAACTGGATCAAAACATGGTTGGATCACTCGACGTCTAAATCCAGGGTAATGGTCATCTTGATCAGGGCTCCATCTCCCGGGATGGTAGTTTGATAAACCGCGTCATCTTCCAGGGGGAACTTAAACGCGTACGCTGATCGATCTATTTCTTCACCCTCAATATGAAGTAACTTCTTCTTTATGAATTAATTGCTCATAAGAAAAAAGCGGTGATTTGCATCACCGCTTTTTTTGTTTTCTTAGTTCTTGTTATTACTACTGATACGGGTCCCCATCCGCGTTGGTATCTCGCACCGGCAATGGGTAATCACCTGTGTGATACCAGCTGAAGTTGCCCACTCCCTGGATGTACCATCTTCCATTCGAAGGTCTCAGGATCGCGATCTCAGTAGCTCCATCTCCATCATAATCACCTGGCACAGGAATGTCATCCGGGTATCCCCAGGATACAGGAGAATTCCCCTGCACGTACCAGTTGCCGTTTGAAGGACGATAAACTGCTATGTCGCAGCTCCCATCCCCATCATAATCCGCAGGCACCGGGATATCTCCCGACTGCGCCCAGGAGACCGGGCTGCTCCCCATTACATACCACTTGTTATTTGAAGGACGGAAGACAGCAATCTCATCCGCTCCATCTCCGTCATAATCGCACGGTACAGGGATATCTCCGCTGTGATACCAGCTGAAGTTTCCCATACCCTCGATGTACCACCTTCCATTTGAAGGTCGAAGCACCGCGATTTCTGTGCTTCCGTCCCCGTCATAGTCCGCCTGGACCGGGATATCACCGCTGAAGCCCCAGGAGGTGCTGCCCTGGTCCTTGATGTACCATTTGCCGTTTGAGGGACGGTAAACTGCTATATCAGTTGTACCATCTCCGTTGTAGTCTCCAGGCACAGGCAGGTCGCCTGTAAGCGCCCAGGATACCGAAGATTGACCCATCATGTACCAGCGGCCATTTGAGGGGCGGAAGACACTCACGTCCGTGTCCCCGTCACCATCGAAGTCGGCAACAGGAGCAGAAGTTGGTGGTGTTAGAACATCAAAACTGACGGTATCTGTTCCATCCGCTTGGTAGGGACCAAACTCTACCGTCACTTCGCCTTGCCACGCCCCCAGGTTGGTTGGATCCGGGATGTCAAATTCATAGGGAGCGGTGAAAGATAAGTACCCTAAAGACCCAGAAATTGGATTCGAGAGCGCGTCCTCGACCAGGTAGTCCGGCAAGATTGAAAACCAGGCGGATTGATTCAGATCTCCGTCAGAAGTTGAACTCAAATCGCTTCCGCTGGTAATAGGTACTAACCTCTTTTTATCATTATTGTGACCCGGGTGGGTTTTTTCTGATGCTGCATCTTCCTTAGTTCCACTACTTGGGTAAGCGACCCCACTATCATCCCGGAAATCAATGGCTCCAAGCAGGTTCGAATGAGCATCCTGGACAGCAGCCACTATGGCTCCAGTGTCACCAGGAACATAGGGATCACCAACTGCAGTAAGATTTGTGGTGAAAGTTCCACCGATGGTATAGGATTCATTTTCCCCTGGAGAACCGGCAACATCACAGCAGTCAAAGAACGAATAGAACCAGCTGTCTGCTCCAGAATCTTTTCTCAATTCTGCCCCTAAAGAATAAGAGGAGTCAGGATTGGAAACATAAATGGTATGTCCACTAGGAAAATAGCCCAGGATAGAATGATAGGTATCAAAAACTGGAATATAAGCATATCCCCAGGATACTCCATCCCAATAGAATGTCACCGTATCCAGCGGCAAATTATCAGCATTAAGAGTAAAACTCCCGCCCCCACTGCCAAAGGTAAGATTTTCCCACAAAAGTGCATAATCCACTTCCCACCAATCCTGGAGATAGACATCATAGGTGCCCGGTGTCGCATAAACAGTCAGGTTGTTCCCCGCGAGGAACCAGCCAACCCAATCATTTGTCTCCCCACTGCGCAGCCAGACCTCCCCGTCAATGGTTTGACTGCCAAAGCGATCCCTGGCTCTGATCACAAACGCTGGGAGAGATTCCGCAGATGCTGTCTGGTAACCCAGGCTCCATCCTGTTTTAGTGATAAAGGTACTCGTGCCCGTAAGATCTACATCATAGGTACCCGGAGACAGAGAATCTGATTCGACATAGCCTCCCATCACAGAGTTGGTATAACTAACTTTATTTCCCCCGCTGTTATAGACATGCAGATCCGGGTAAACCAGTGGAACGCCGCTGTGATCAAAAACCGTGGCGCAGATCGCATCTGCTGGGCAACTGTAGCTGTCTACACTCAAAGTGAGGTCCCCGCCTGCCCCTCCAATATCACCCTCAGTTTCTGCCTTTGCTTTGTCAACAGGCTGGTGGACAGCTCCCTCAGCTGACGACGACGGCGCTTCATATTGAATTACTCCGATGTAATACTCTGTTCCCGCTGCGCCGTAGAAGATCGATCGCGATTGCGGGCCAGAATAATCATCTCCGCAGGAAAGGGGGAAATACGCCCCTCCTCCTTCATTTTCATAGACATGAAGGACAGTGTCATAAGCACTTCCGAAGGTATCAACATCATAGAGACCAGAACTTCCGGGGGTAAATTTATACCAGACACTGGCAACTCCTGGTGCACAAACGAAATCAGGTTCACCCCCTTCCAGGGTCGCGTAGGACGTATCTTGAGTATTGGTATACGGCAGCGATGTGATTGAAAATGCGTCAATCAAATAATCATTTCTATAGCTTGGCTCCTCTCCCTCAAAAGCGCCGATATCACAATGTGCTCCCTCTGGACGGGTTATTCCTCGTTGGTCAGTACTTCCGCAGACCCCATCATTGCCACTGTCTACTGCTGGACTACCGAATATATGGGCATGGGTTAAAGTTGGTCCACCGTTATCATCAAGAGGATTAAGTCTGGGATCGACATCAGTGATATCACCAGTGGTGGGGGTAAAGGTACAATCAGTTGTATCTCCGATAAGGTTATAACCAGAACTGATGATTGTACCTCCACAATCAGGGCCATAACCACCAGTATTCTTTGCAATTATGGTATTTGAGATGGAAATAACCCCACTAGCCTCATTGCGAACTCCCCCCCCCATCCATTGTACCCAGCGAATTGGCGCTGATTGTCCCATTGGAAATAGTGACTGTCCCTCCCAGATTGCCTATCCCACCACCTCCATTGGCTGAATTGCCACTGATCGTGCTGGTTTCCATGACAAGCGTACCCCAGGCAAGGAAAATACCACCACCTGAGTTGGCATTGTTGGTGCTTACCGTACTATACAACAAGTTTGTAGTTGTTCCATTTTGGATAAATATTCCTCCTCCTTCATTTGTCGCATCATTACCATCGATGGTGCAGTGATCAAGGGTAAGTATTCCATTTGCAACAAATATACCTCCACCTCCTGTGGCACTGTTATTGCTGATTAAACAATAATCGAGGTTTAGTGTCCCATGGGTAAGAATCCCTGCGCCCTCGGTTGCATTCCCATTCTGAATAGATAAATGGTCAATATTCACTATGTAGCTGCCATCGATCTTCAACCCACGCCTACTATCCTGGCCATCGATAGTTGATACGTCATTTTGTAGAGTGAAATTCGAATTCCACCCACCAGATAGATCGATATCTTTGGTAATCAAAACCACATCAGAACCGCTTCCAGTATAAGTTCCTCCAGCTACATAGATGGTGTCCGAGGAGGAGGCTTTTCCAATTGCCCCGTTGATGGTCTCACAGGCGGTCGCCGGCGTGAGGCAGTCACTACTATCATTCCCTCCCGGTTTGACGTACCATGGACCGGCTGCCCCTGTCGGTGTAGTGAAGCCACCAAAAGCAAGCAGCAATACGCCTAGGATAACTGTTCTGCTGATGAATGTAGTCTTCCTCATGGCATAAACTCCTTTTTTCTCCATTATTGCTCTTTAAGATTTATTTTTCTCGATTTGAGTAATTCCGGGCATCACTTGTTAGCTCATCAAGATATGTAATAAGCTTAATTAGGCTGGCGAATCCTCTGCGTTTTCCTGTTTGAGTATCTTCAAGGGAAAAGCGCCAATTATTGCCATTTGATTGTTCGATCCAGAGCCTGAGCATGAAGGATCGATAACCAGGATTTGAATTATCCATAATCAGATTACCCCCATCCTAGCATTTACCCGTAAATGTTCCGTAAATCAAACGTAAATCAAGGGTCTGATTGTTGTGATTGACAAGAGTTATTCAGAAATGATGCTTACGCTGGGAGAGACTTATGACCTGGTAACGGGTGTGGAGAGGCTGGATGAAGGCAGACCTTTCATTCTCATCTAATCTGATTTATTCTCAACTTATGGAAATTATTAAATAAATCTGAAACCCTGAGAATAATCTTGAAATTAAACGTTGGAAATGCGTTGGGAAGGTTGCCTCAAGTAGTGTTTCCAATATTCACTGATTATATTAAAAAGAACACTGCTATAAATATTTAGCAGTGTCCGATGTACTGTATCCTTGTTTCTGTAATATTGTGATTATCAATTTATCAGTGATGTATCTAAACCATAATATTTCGATAATAGCATAATAGAAATACAATATCTACACTAAATTAATAAGGCTTTCTATACACCAGGTGACTCATATACAAAGGGGAAATTATCCGTTCTGTCCGGAGGAGAAAACAGCGTCCATTCTGTCCACCACGAGGGGGAAAATCAATCCAGAAGATCTATAAGTACTGTCCCTTATACTCTATTTGCACCCCAACTGCATGAAGATATCTAATACCAATTAAATTGGAAAAGCAACTCGAATTAAGTAAGAACCCCGGACTATCAGATATCTCGTCCGGGGTCTAATTGTTTATATTCTTGATTATCAAAAAACTCTACTGATACGGGTCCCCATCGGCGTTGGTATCTCGCACCGGCAATGGGTAATCCCCTGGGAAGTACCAGCTGAAGTTGCCCACTCCCTGGATGTACCATCTTCCATTCGAAGGTCGCAGGATCGCGATCTCAGTAGCTCCATCACCATCGTAATCACCAGGCACAGGAATGTCATCCGGGTATCCCCAGGATACAGGAGAATTCCCCTGCACGTACCAGTTGCCGTTTGAAGGACGGTAGACTGCTATGTCGCAGCTCCCATCCCCATCATAATCCGCAGGCACCGGGATATCTCCCGACTGCGCCCAGGAGACCGGGCTGCTCCCCATTACATACCACTTGTTATTTGAAGGACGGAAGACAGCAATCTCATCCGCTCCATCTCCGTCATAATCGCACGGTACAGGGATATCTCCGCTGTGATACCAGCTGAAGTTTCCCATACCCTCGATGTACCACCTTCCATTTGAAGGACGCAGCACCGCGATTTCTGTGCTTCCGTCCCCATCATAGTCCGCCTGGACCGGGATGTCACCGCTGAAGCCCCAGGAGGTGCTGCCCTGGTCCTTGATGTACCATTTGCCGTTTGAGGGACGGTAAACCGCGATATCGGTTGTGCCGTCTCCATTGTAGTCACCAGGCACAGGCAGGTCGCCTGTAAGCGCCCAGGATACCGAGGATTGACCCATCATGTACCAGCGTCCGTTTGAGGGTCGGAAGACACTCACGTCTGTGTCCCCATCCCCATCGAAGTCGGCAACAGGAGCAGAAGTTGGTGGTGTTAGAACATCAAAACTGACGGTATCTGTTCCATCCGCTTGGTAGGGACCAAATTCTACCGTCACTTCGCCTTGCCACGCCCCCAGGTTGGTTGGATCCGGGATGTCAAATTCATAAGGAGCACCGAAATATGAGTATGCTAATGAACCGGAAATCGGAATGCCCAGAGCGTCGGTAACAGAATACTCTGGCAAAAGTTGGTTATAAGCAAATTGATCCAGATCTTCCACTGGTCGCGAAACTGAGTCACTGCCTTGATGGTACAACGAAGCTGTTCCCGGGATTTCCCTTTGATCCAGGTGGAATATTCCTGATTTTCTATCTGGTCCTCCAGCAATTGAAATTGGATTGCTGCCGTCAGCATCCCAATGGTAGATTCCAGATAACACATGACCATAAGCATCTTCAACCGTGGTTTCCAGGTTTCCAGTATCACCTGGATAATAGCTGCTGCTCCAAGCATCCAGTTGAGTTGTAAAGGTCCCGCCTATATTAAAGGTGTTTATCTGCCCTGGCGATCCGGTCACCTCACAGCAATTGGTAAAGAAGTAGTCCCAGGTATCCAATCCATCATCGATAAATGGATAAGCACCCAGCGTATAGGAAGAGAAGGGGTTGGAAATATGGACTGTGTGCCCATCAGGTAAATAAGCAAGAACCTGCCAGTAGCTGACCAAACCCGGTACATAAACATCCCCGATACTGAATCCATCCCAATCGATAGTAATTTCATCAAGCGTCATCTGGGACGCATCAAGGACAACAGATCCTACACCCGGGAAAGATTGAGACTGTTCCGATAGCACATAATCACCCTCATACCATTCTGCTACCTCAACATCATAAGTACCTGGCGTTG
>Ga0255368_10381_pt1 | contig 10434 bp, 10 predicted proteins | sample ANMaggSeSYBR01E6_FD_182094 | JGI IMG/M metagenome (GOLD analysis project Ga0255368, IMG submission 182094) | Sediment cell enrichment communities from methane seep in Santa Monica Basin, California, United Staets - ANME aggregate JGI... | ecosystem: Environmental > Aquatic > Marine > Cold seeps >...
ACATGGGTACGAATCGAATCCATTCCTTCCATCATTTGGCCTGACTTTTTTATTAAAGCTCTTATACATATGCCTGTTAGGTATCCTCTACATCAGAACGCTTGAAAGACCGATCTTATGGGATTTCACAAGACACACAATAGTATTGATCGGAATATTTGCCACAGTGAACAATCTTATAGTCATTTATTATGGGTATTCACCCATTCAGCTTGTGATCTAATGACAAAGGTCAAGTATTGAATTCACCAGAAGGAGAATCGAACCTTTTTCAAACTTCCTCAAAAGCTTGCCTTTACATCAGATATTTGAACTTTTCGAGAATGGCCGCTTTGTCCGAAAAAGAGGGTATTTATCGGACAACAACATGAATTTTCTGTCAAAATCAGTATTATTCGGACAAAGTGTAAAAGAATGAGAACAAATTTCAGTAGATCACTAATTTTGGCAATATGTGATTATACATATGGTGCTGGATGTGGATTAACTGGTATAGCTACTTGCTTACTTGGTTGTGCAATATTCACAGGTCCTGCATTAGCTGCATGTGGACCAATCTGTGGAGTTGTATTCATTGTGTTGTGCATATATAGAACACAGAATAATTATCCACTTATTTGCACACAATATTGTTAAATATATTACAATGTTATATTTACCAATAGAATCCCATTGGAAAATATTATTTTTTTGTAAAACGCATGGTTAAATATTGGAGATGTAAACAATATGCTACTTGGTTCTTTATTATTGACCGTATTGATAATGATTTTACTAACTCAATACCCATTCTATGTTCAGAAATATAAACCAAAAAAATATGTTGGCATATGGTACACCTTTGGAGAAATAAACAGAACCCCGATTCGTGCATTAGTGTATCCACTTGTTTACTTGATTGTTGGTTTGATATATATTTTATTTATTCAATGACTATCCCATTTTCATATGGAGATTATGTATTATCAGGGCAAAAAGGTATTGGAATCAAGTGAAAGAAATTAAATCCAAGTTCTTAATACATAGCCTCAGTTATGTCAAGAGTTTAGTTTGGTTGAGGATTTCTAAATAGCTATTTGTCGGTCAAAAATATGAATTATCGGTCAAATCGATTTTTCGGACAAAGCGGAGAATGGCTACTTAAGAACTTTACATAAAGATCGATCACTTTGCGATATATTGATGTACTTATAAAAGAGATTCATTTTAATGAAGCATATTGGAATCATCATTACTGACCAGAGCGATCCAACGGCTCAGGCATTTCAAAAGGCCTGTGAGTCGAACGACATAAGGCCTCACATGATCGACCTTCGGAAAAGGAGCGTCACCGTTGGAGAAAGTCTAAGTTCACAGATCACAGATATTGACCTTCAACAATTGGATGCGATAATAGTAAGGGATGTTGGAGCAGGGGCTTTTGATGGGGTTTCATTCCGATTCGATGTACTAAGGCAGCTGGAACAGGAAGGTGTGCTGATATTGAATTCACCGGGATCCATACAGAGCGCTGCCAACAAGTATTATGCATCCAACCTCATGGCAAAGGCAGGGCTACCAATCCCCAAAACAATGGTATTTCAGGACACAGGAAATGCATTGAATATCCTTGAAACCATGAAAGATGCGGTGATCAAGCCTATTTTCGGATATAAGGGGAGGGACATCATTCGAATAAAGGATGGGGCGATCATCAACAATGATGGAACTATGAATGACTCCGACCTGGAAAGGACGCTCGATGCCATCCTTGAGCAGAGAGGGATGTTACACATACAGGAATACATTGTCAATCCGGGAAGGGACATACGTGCCTTCGTGGTCAATGGGAAAGTAATAGCATCGATCTACAGGACTGCACCTGAAGGTAATTGGATCAATAACCTGAGCCAGGGTGGCAGCGAGTCCCGCTGCGAACTGACATCATATCAGAAGGAACTTTGCATAAAGGCTTCAAGATCAATAGGCACACACTTTGCAGGGGTCGATCTAATAGAGGACGTGAATGGGAACGATGACAGTGACAAAAACCTGATACTGGAGATCAATGCCACACCTTCTGTGGCAGGCATTTATAAGGCATGGGGAATTAATGCTGCAGAATATATAGTCAGCGATATTAGCAGCGAGTTATAATAATGAAGATACCATATTCGTTGTTAACCGGAGAACCTTTAGATGGCAGAATATAAGCAGTGTATCATTATCAGGGATGACCTGAAACTTTCAAAGGGAAAACTTGCAGTACAGGTAGCTCATGCTGCTGTATCTGCTGCAGAGTGGGCAAGCCGATCAGACCTTGAGAGCTGGAAAGAAGGCGGACAAAAAAAAGTGGTCTTGCGTGTGGAGAAACTCCAGGACCTTTTCGAACTTAAAGAAAAGGCAAGAAGAGAAGGATTATCTACCGCACTGATAACCGATGCCGGACTTACCGAGATAGCTCCCGGAACAGTTACCGTTTTAGGCATAGGTCCTGCCAGAGCGGACTACATCGATAAGGTCACAGGTAACCTTAAACTGGTTTAAGAAAGAGGCTATAGAATGGTAGATGTGAGGTCATTGCTGACAGCATTGGCTACTGTAATGGTAGTTGTAATTGTTGCATTGTTCCTGACATTCACTTCGACCGTGGATATCACAGCTGTAAAGGACCTGTCTATCAACAGTTTATTTACAGGAAATGACAAGGACATTCTGGAGAACGGTGAACTGACCATCCCAACAGTGAATGGAGAACGTAGTACACCAATTGAGAATAAACCACATGCCAGCTCAACATTTTCACCGGGTTACGCAATATCTACATCTTATCAGCATACCGGACTTTACAAGGGGAGTACAGGGGTGGTGGACATCACGGTTGAGAATGGTGGAGAAACGACCCTTTTCATATACGAATACGGCATAGAACCCTATGGCGGAAATTTCAAGAGCTATTCCACAGGTTACACCATCGAGCCGGGAGATGAAGAGCACATCGGGTTCATTTGCATAGATGTCCCAACAAATACAGACACTGTTGAGATGAAGATAGGGCTGGGAATTCTTGCCAAAGGAAGCTCAGGTACATGGTACGATTACGGAACTGAGTTCTTCGAAGAGATCGAAGTGGATACCGAGCCCATCCCATCAACTCCCGATATAGAATACTTTTACAATACAGAACCATTCTTTACGGCTACCAATGACAAGATCGACCCACGCAACGAGGACGTTCGGGCAGTTGCTGCATCTGCCATTGCCATGTATCCGGGAGAATATAATGTTTATCAGCTCTGTGCTTTGTTCGATCATGTAAAGAACGATGTCAAATACATGAGCGATCCAAGGGGAAATGATTACTGGGCAACTCCAAATGAAACCCTTAAAGTCAAGGCCGGTGACTGCGATGATTCAGCGATCCTCCTTTCATCCCTTATTGAGGCCATTGGAGGCACGAGCCGGTTATATATCACCGACACCCATGTCTTTGCTACTGCATATATAGGAAAAGGTGAAGAAGTCTCGAAGATAACCGATGCTGTGAAAGATAAGTATGGTTGTGTGCCCGTATATTATGCCACCGATGAATATGGTTCTTGGCTTATAATGGACACAACATCAGGACTTTATGCAGGCGGTCTTTCTGCAGATGCCACGCCTTCCGCAGATGGCTGGCAGTTCACCGATACTGAAGAAGTAATTATCATCGACATAGTCCCCAAATAAAGGAGAGACACATGAATAACGTTCCAAATGTAGAAAAAAAGATAGGAATTGACCTATACACAACTAAAACTCCAGGTATTGGAGGTAAACTGCGCCAACAGACCGAGGACTTCGGGGTCATAGAGATCACGAACAGGGAAGAGGGTACCGAAGGAAAATATCTGATAGTAGAACTTACAAAGCGTAACTGGGAAACCCACCACCTTATCAGGGACCTGACACGAATATTAAGGATCAGCCAGAAACGCATTGGGTTTGCAGGTACAAAGGATAAGAGAGCTGTGACAACACAGAAGATCAGTATCTATGACGTGGATGAGGAAGAAGTACAAAATGTCCATCTTAAAGACACAGAGTTGAAGATACTGGGCCGATCAAATAAGGGACTGGAACTTGGAAATCTAACCGGAAATGAGTTCATCATCACGGTAAGAGATATCGACACCGATAAGAATGAGCTTGAGAGCAGACTTTCCCAGACCACAGCATCCATTAAGGAACAGGGCGGCGTACCTAACTTTTTCGGCATACAACGCTTCGGTGCATTAAGACCAATAACGCATGTGGTCGGCGAATCAATTGTAAGAAATGATATTGAAAAAGCGGCACTGGCATATATTGCAGCATCATATCCCGATGAACCCGAAGATACACAACAAGTACGTGACCGTGTGTTCGAGACAAGGGACTACATCGAAGGGCTGAAAGAATATCCCCTGCAATTAAGGTATGAACGTGCAATGATGCATCACCTTGTCTCCAGCCCTGAAGACTATGCAGGCTCCTTTGAGACACTGCCGGCAAACATCAGGAAGATGTTCGTCCATGCTTACCAGTCGTACATATATAACACCATAATATGTGCCAGGATAAAGAAGGGATTGCCTTTGAACCGCGCTGTCGTAGGAGATATCGTCTGTTTTAAGAACAAGGCAGGACTGCCTGACAACTCTCGAAATGAAAGGGTCACAGAAGACAATATCGATGGCATGAACAATCTTGTCAGAAGGAACAGGGCCTTTGTTACAGCACCTCTTATAGGACATAGCTCAGAACTTGCATCCGGAGTTCCCGGAGAGATAGAGAGAGGAATTATCGAGGAGTTGAACGTGCCCATCGAAGGTTTCAAGGTGCCTTCCATGGAACAGCTGAACTCAAAGGGATTGAGGCGAGAGATATTGTTATCAGCGGATCCGAAATACACCATCGGAGAGGATGAGCTCAACGAAGGGAAATACAAGGTGACACTTGATTTCAGTCTCCCAAAGGGCAGTTACGCCACAACCATACTGAGAGAATATATGAAGGTAGAACCTTTGAAGATGAGCTGAGCTTTAGCAAGAATAAATTAAGAGCATTTAGAGAAGACAGAGATAAATACAGAAATAAATAGAATTGTAACATTGATCAAAAGGTGTTACAAATAAGAAATACGAAAGGAAGAAAGAAAGATCGCTTACTGATCTTTCTGTCCTTCGCTCTTTTTAAGCATTGCATTCATAAAGGCCTTGAAGGGTGGAGAAGGTCTGCCAGGTCGGGATTTGAACTCCGGGTGGAATTGGGATGCGAAGTAGAAATCATTTGAAGGGACTTCTGCAATTTCCATCCTGTTCTTGTTCTTTCCGGAAAAGATCATTCCAGATTCTTCGATCCGGTCCACATAGTTAGGGTTTACTTCATACCTATGCCTGTGGCGCTCGGTAATGACCGATTCACCGTATATGGATTCAGCAAGGGAACCCTCCTTAAGAGTGGCCTCATAATCACCAAGACGCATGGTAGCTCCCATGTCCACTACATCCTCCTGTTCAGGCAACAGATCGATCACCGGATAAGGGGTGTTCTCATCGAACTCACTGCTGTTTGCACCTTCGAGTCCAGTGACATTCCTTGCAAACTCTATGACAGCAAGCTGCATACCCAGACAAAGTCCAAGATACGGGATGTTGTTCTCACGGGCATACTGGATAGCAAGCATCTTTCCTTCGGTCCCACGTTCACCAAATCCTCCGGGAACGAGAATTCCGTCAAACCCACTCAATTTTACGACCTCACTGGGATCGTCATCGAACGCTTCAGCATCGAACCAGGTTATATCGAAATTACAACCGGTTTCAATAGCTCCGTGTTTGAGGGATTCCACAATGCTGATATATGAATCCTCGAGGTGTGTGTATTTACCGACAATTGCCACATTCACTCTGCCCTTGCAATTGTTCATCCTCACGACCATCTCTTTCCATCTGGTGTCCTCGACCTCAAGTTTGGATTCGAGGAGGAGCTTCTTTAAGAGGAAATTGCTCATACCCTCATTTTCAAGCTGGAGGGGCACTTCGTAAATGTCTGCAGAATCATGTGCACTAATGACAGCCTCTACAGGCACATCACAGAAAAGAGCGATCTTGGACCGGGTACTTTCCATAAGTGCTTTTTTGCATCTTGCAACAATTACATGCGGAGTTAGACCCAGTTCCCTTAGTTCTTTAACAGAATGCTGTGTTGGCTTTGTTTTTTGATCCCCTTGAGAGTCAATGGGCACCAGGGTCACATGAAGGAATGCAATATTCTCAGGTGCTTCTTCCCTGTACATCTGCCTTACTGCTTCAAGGAAAGGCATACTTTCAATATCACCGACAGTTCCGCCTACTTCAATAAGACAGACATCAGCACCACTTTTAGCAGCGATCCTCCTAATACGACCCTTGATCTCGTTCGTTATATGAGGGATGATCTGTACGGTCTTACCCAGGTATTCACCTTTACGTTCCTTGTCAATGACCGTCTGGTAGATCTTTCCGGTAGTTAGGTTATGGTCCCTTGTGAGTTCAGTATCAAGGAACCTTTCATAATTACCCAGATCAAGATCTACCTCACCCCCATCTTTAAGGACATAGACCTCACCGTGCTGGTAAGGACTCATTGTACCTGCATCAATATTGATGTAGGGGTCGATCTTTATTGCTGTTACCTTATAACCTTTGTTTTTCAGATTCCTGCCGACTGAAGCCGTTGTGATCCCTTTTCCAAGACCACTCATGACACCGCCGGTAACTATGATATATTTCATATGGACTCAACTACCTCAATTACTTTTTCAACGTTGAAAGTTTGATGAACAGATATGCCATCAGTGAAGTGAACAATATAGATAATGCTATGGCGGGATAAAAGCCGATATTAATGCTGTAACTCGTATCGCCTGAAGGTAATGAACGTATTAACATGTAGATAAGAGCTACGATAACAATGGATGACAATACAACGATGATATGTTTTATATTAATGGACTTGTCAAAAGATGAAAGGAGCGTTGAAAACCTGTCTGAGAACTGCATATTGAGATCGTTCTTCCTTTGAACAGAAATTGCCTTCGAGGGTAACGAGAGACTTTCATCGATGTCAATTGGAGGAAGACCATCACCGGACCCTGAACCACCTATGCTCACAGAAAAGCTTTCGGTCTTTGAACCATAGCCAACAGTTACAGACACTTTGCCTTTGTTCACCAGGCGACCATCAAAGGGTATCCTTGCAATGACCGGAATATATTCTTCGTGTGAAACGTAAGGGTTGTCTTCAAGAAATGTCAGGTTGTCATAGAGATCGTCACTTGCAGACAGATGAACATGCGTTGGAGAGCCATAGTTGATTATAACTACCTCAAAACTTTGTTCACCACCAGGAGACAGGGGTATATCCAATATATCTGTTTCAAATTCAATGGAATTAACACCAAGACGGTTAATGTGTACCTGCTGCAAGAATTCAACCTCAGTTTATATTATTCCCGTAATTCTGGCGGGAGCATGTTAGGAATCCCATCCGTGATCGGGTAATATTCATTACATTTTGAACAATAAAGAGTTCCTGAAATAATCTCTTTTTCATCTTCTTTGGTAATATTCAGAACAAGGTCGCCTTTGCATATAGGGCACGCCAGAATATCCATGAGATCTTTCTTCATTTAATTTCACCAGACGGAAAAGCATTGCAATTCATATCAAGGTTTTGGTTTTAAACTATCCTTTATGATGCTACCTGATACCTGCAACTAGTAGAACACATGTTAGATAAACTTAATTTACATCTTCTATAATCATACATATATGTTCGATCTGTTCACCAGGGTTCTTGATTTTGCATTCCCCGTCATAATTACAATTTTCATTGGTCTTTTCGGGACAGGTGTTCTGATCGAGATGGGAATCATGCAAAAGCTTTCCCGTTTCACAGAACCCATTTTCAAACATACACATCTTCCACAGGCATGTGGATCCGCATTCATGGTGTCCCTCGGGTCTACTGTAGCTGCAAATAGTATGGTAATGAAAGTGAAGGAGGAAGGGTGTATTGACGATCGTGAAACGATGTTATGCGCGATCCTGAACAGTACACCTGCCTATATAAGAGAGATATTGACCTACCAGATCCCGATCGTCCTTCCCGCACTCGGCCCTATTGTTGGTGGATTCTACGTACTCGTGTTCATTATCAGTGCGTTGGTGAAAGTAAGTGTGGTTATGATCCTGAGCAGGTTCTGGTTCAAGGAACATAACTGTACATTAATAGAACCTGAAAAGATAGAGAGACCAAAATTAAAAGAGGCTATTCGAAAAGCATTCAATAGACAAAAGAGGCTTTTCACTAAAATAGCCATCATTTACCTTACGATGACAACGCTTGTCTTCGCTTTGAGGGAAAGAGGTGCGTTCGAGACATTCAACGTACTGCCACTGGCAGATATATTTGGGATCCCGGCAGAGAGCATAATTCCCCTTACGACCTATGTGGCAAGCCCTATCATTGGAATATCGTTACTGGGACCACTGATAAGTGACGGTGGGATAACATATCTTCAGGCAATGATAGTCCTCATGCTTGGAAGTATGTTCATGCTACCCATACTAAGCATCAGGTCGATCCTCCCACGTTATGTATCCATATTCGGACCCAAGGTAGGTTTTAGGATAGTGGCGTTCTCCACAGGAATGAGCATGTCGATAAGGTTCATCATTTTGCTAATACTATTATCAATAGCGAAAATGCAATGAGATAAAAAAGATAAAAAAGGAAAGGTCAGTATTATTACTGACCTTCAGTGATGTTCAGCACACAGTTCATCCTTTTTCTCAAAGGACTCACTGGATTCTTCAAGGCATTTCAGGCATATCTTTCTGGTTTTGACAATAGACCCTTTTGAAAATGAGGGAACATTTACCCCTACATCTTGCAACTGGGTCTTTGTACCACAAAGATCACATTTTCCAAATGTGCCTGCAGCCACTTTTTCACTAGATTCGTCATAGGCCTTTTTAGCAGCAGCCAGACAGCCGCCACAAAGACCTTTCCATACACCTTCAGGGTAGGATTGCTCAAACCTTGGTGAGAATACCCTTACAGGACATACGGTTGGAATCGATACTCCGCAAAGATCACAATCTGCCATATCTTATTCCTCCATTAGATCAATACACTTGCGGCTTCCATTGCCATGTTTACGAAAGGCTCTGGCCAGATACCTATTACCAATACACCTGCAACTGCAAGAAGCAGTGCAACGACGTATGGAAGTGGTTCTGAGACCCGATCCCCATCAGTTGGTTTTGCATACATGTACCTGACAACCCTTGCATAGTAGTACAGTGAAAGTGCGCTGTTAAGAATAGCGATCACTGCGAGCCATACAAGACCTGACTGGATAGTTGATGAGAACAAGATGAACTTGCTCATGTAACCTGCTGTTGGTGGGATACCGGACAGTGCGAATACGAACACGGTCATACTGAGAGCAGTTATTGGCATTCTTCTGCCAAGACCCTTGAAGTTGTCAAGATGGTCAGCATTTAGAATGTCCTTGTTCTCTGATGTTACCATGTAGACCACAGCTGCTGTTGCAATGAAAGCTCCTGCTTTCATGAAACCGTGTGATAATGCATAGAGGATACCACCAGTTAATGCCATAGGGGTCATGACCACAAATGCCATTGTGATGTATCCTGCCTGTGCAAGAGACGAGTAAGCAAGCATGCGTTTTACACTTGTCTGGGACAGAGCAACGATGTTACCATAGGTCATTGTCAGGACTGCGAGTATCGCAAAAGCGATCTGCCAGTCTGCCTGAAGTGCAATGAGAGCTCCTATGAACACTTTGAACGCTGCGATGATACCCATCTTCTTAGAACCTGCTGCCAGAAGCGCAGACACAAGGGAAGGTGCTCCCTGATAGGTGTCAGGTGCCCACATATGGAATGGCACAAGAGCTATCTTGAAACCGAATCCTGCGATAAGCAGTACAAGGGAAAGAATTCCCATTGGGCTGTTAAGCAGAAGATCGATGTTCTGAGCAATTCCTTCAATGTTTGTAGTGCCTGTTGCACCATAGACATATCCGATACCAAGCAGCAATAGAGCAGCTGAAAGGGAACCGATGATGAAGTACTTCATTGAAGCTTCAATGGAAGCAGGGTTCTTTTTCTCGAAACCTGCAAGAGCATAGGTTGCAAGACTTGCCAGTTCGAATGCAACGAACAGGACCATGAGGTCATTCGCAGATGCTACCATCATCATACCGATGGTCGCGAAGAGCACCAGTACATAGTATTCATCTGCATGGTCGTTGCCATCAGTGTATTTTACGGATGCAATACAGACAAGGGTCGTAACTGTAAGGAACACTATCTTAAAGAACTGCGATAGTGCGTCAATGCTCAGTGAGTTCGAGAACAT
>Ga0255368_10383_pt1 | contig 10424 bp, 9 predicted proteins | sample ANMaggSeSYBR01E6_FD_182094 | JGI IMG/M metagenome (GOLD analysis project Ga0255368, IMG submission 182094) | Sediment cell enrichment communities from methane seep in Santa Monica Basin, California, United Staets - ANME aggregate JGI... | ecosystem: Environmental > Aquatic > Marine > Cold seeps >...
AATTTCATTCGGGTGGCCTCCCCCTATATTTTTGTTCGAGCGAGACTGGGATTTTGATCAATTTTTTGATCCTAATGGTGTAGCTATGGATGAGATATACTTTGGGCCGATGGATCTGTATAATAGCTCATATTATGGAGTTACTGTATTTTTTGGACCTCCTTTAGAGCGAGGATTTTATACTGGGATATTTCACTCCCCCAATTATTGCAATATTATCAATTCTAAAATTAAATGGAATTAATGTGCCATACTTATCTGACCAAAGGTGTAAAACGAGGCTATATGTCTCTCCTGGTTTAAAAATGTTAGCACGGGGATAAAAATCAATCCATTCATCTAAGACCATTCTTGACTCATATCTCCATATAACATCTATTTCTTCTTGAAAATTCTCATTGTAGATGCGAAGTACCATATAATAATGGCTAAATTCAGGGATCGCCATCATACTATAGTTGAGATATATCCGTATATTATCAATTGCTATAAAATCTGGGGCCGTAAATTGTTGAGCAAACATTCTAGATGAAGTAGGGTCTAATTGCTTCTTAGTGTTGTTGGCTATTATATATTCTCCAGAACCCGACTCGTTTATTATATTGTCAGAATAGATTTCTAACCTATTCAAAACAAATTCTTTGTTGTTTACCGATTCATTATGAGGAATCATGCTTGTACTTGAATTTTGATTAAACCACGAAGTAAAGTCTGAATTGAAATCAAAGTAAACAAGTGAGAGATCTCCATCATAGCTTCCTGTTATATTTTCCCCAATTCCTCCTGAAGTAGATAATTTTGACATCGATGTAGATGGAGTTTCTAATTCATTTAAAGTAAAAGCTGAAGCAGAAATTACTATAAGAGTTACTAGTGTTAATATTTTAATTTTTTTTATCATATCTCATTTCCCATAATTCTCGGTAAGCTGTTATTAGAGTTACAACATTAGTGACAAATCTCATATAAATAGCTAGCTGTTATTCCAAAATAGTATTGAATTTTGCTGACAGTTTATAGGAAAAAAAGGAAACAGGGGTTAGAACGAAAGAATGCTTTGAAAAAAAATATAGAATTAAATCTTATTAATTTAAGAGTGCCCCCATTTCGGAGAGTTTTGCCACAAATTTCACATTTTTCATTTTAATTTTACGAGCCACTACTTTCTTTACGATATCGCTTTGAGACAGGTTTCCTTTACCGATCTCATCAAATAAAGCTAAAGTAGTTTGCATGTAGCCGTCCCAGCCGATTTCTTTCTGATCGAGGTTTTTTTTATCTTGGTTATCTAATCCTTTAATTGAAACTGTTCCATTATTTACAGTAATTAGAGCTGCAAACTTTCCATCTTTTGGGTTTAAAAGAATTTTAAAGCTTTTATCAGCATATTTCTCTTTAAACATCTCGTTGCTATTGAGTGGACCATAAGTATTTAGGATTGCTTCTGGGAATGTTCCTTCCTTCACATCATTAGATATTTTTTCAGACATATTTGTCAAATCCGTCTTAGAGTTAAAAATCAATCTTGTAGTTACTTCCACTGCATCTAATTTAAATATTTCACAAAAAAAACAAGCCGTTAAGAAATCAAATGGATAATAATGCATTTAAGGTGGTGTTTAGAGAGATAGTAGATTTGATCAATAAAGCACTAATCCAATTTTTAATGGAGCTTGTTCCTAGCACTGATGAAAACTCCTTTCTGAGATTAAGTTAAACGAAAACAAATCATACTCTATATAGTATGATTATAAACAATATATTTTTATTAGAAGATGATTTAAGTAAAAGATAAATCATCTATATTTAATTAATAGTTATTAAAATTTTAACCGTTTTTTAATAAACAATGAACTCTGACAACGAATTAGTAAAACGGATTCAAAACGGGACAATTCGAGGAATTATATTCGATTTTGACGGAACTCTCCTCGATATAAGAGAACCACTTCGAAACTCAATAGAAGAGGTTTTCAATGAGAAACAGATTAACTATGATGTCGAGACGACAATGCAAGAGATAGGAGCATTAATGGAGATAATTCAAGGAACTCCGCTCCCTAAAATAATATTAGAAGCGTTCGAATTGTTCAAATACATAACCTCACTTCACTCGATAACATTCTTAAAAAAACTACGTATTGCTACGAAAATATTTACAACTTATTTAACATACGCTAAAGAAGCTCCATTTTATCCAGAAGCAGATGATTTCATTAAAAAGTTTAAAAAATCTTACGATTTCTTTATTGTTTCTCATAACCAAACTAAAAATATTATCCCACACCTTGAAAGTAACAACGTGAAAAGCATGTTCAAAGGAGTGTTTGGCGCAGATCTTTTACCGGATCTTAAACCAGATCCTAACTCATTAAATCCTGTTTTTGAGAGCTACAAATCCTGCAACTTGAAAAATTTCATCATGATTGGAGATATGCCATCAGATATTCAAGCAGGAAAGGAAGCCGGAGTATGGACTATAGGAGTAGCAACGGGAGTTAGTAAGAAAGAGATGTTGGCGGAATTTAAACCGCATTTGTTAATTGATTCTTTAGACGATTTAAAAAGGCTAATTGAAAATAAAAATTTATCAAATTCAAATTCACAAAATAGTATTAAAATCAAATCCTAAGAGGATTTTACTTATGCAAATTAAAGAAGAATATAAAGCTTCAGAAGAAAGCAGGATAGCGAAAACTACTGAAGAAAAGGAACAAGAAGAGCTAGATTTTGGAAAACGTCATCAAAATGCGACTTACAAGTTTTTAAAATACAATCCGATTGATCCCTTAAACGACCTCTGGCGCCAAGCTATTGAGCGATTGAGCCTTGAAGATGTCGAAGGGAAGCTTCAGTGGTGGGCAGCATACGTATATATTAAATTTTTTGCTCGTATATTATGGAATTTTAAAACAGAATACCCGCAAGGGAATATGTTTCCAGAATATGGTGGAGGTATCCTCGTGGGCTCACATGAAAGCCACTTAGACCCATTTTTTTATGGAGCCGCTTGTCACAGAAGAATTAGATACATGAGTAAGATGGATAATTTTAAAACCCCCTTAGTAAAATCTCTCTTTAGCAACTTAGGAGCGTTCAAACTAGATCGAGAAAATCCTGAACTAGCCTGGAAAATGGCCAAAGAAATAATTGAAGAAGGTGAATGGGTTGGAATTTTCCCCGAAGGCACGAGATCTAGGGAAGAAACTGGTTGGGAGATTGGAGAATTTAAAACCGGCGCAGTTCGACTTGCAATTGAAATGAAGGTCCCTATTGTTCCAATGGCAGTAATTGGGTCAAGAAATGCTTTGCCAAAAGGTAAATTGGTCATGAAACCAACTCAAGTTAAAGTACGAGTAGGTGATCCTATTTATTATAACGATTACGACATTAATACAATATCGTACGATGAAATAAAAAGACTATCTGCAGAATTAAGACAAGTAGTAATGGACTTACGAGAGTATGTTATTGTAGATACAAGGAAACAAAAAAAAGTAGAATTATCAATCGGTTCTCCGGAAGATGCTCAAAAACCGAAAGAATCGTCTTCCCCTATGAGATACTTGAAAGATTTTGGAAAGGGTGCTTTAGGATTCGTCGATGATTTGTGGTATTCCTTATTAAAAAGTTTAGAAGCATTTGGATTACGAGCTAAATTTCAAGAAACAGTTCATAATTTCTCAGGATGGCTAGTTTGCAATTGGAGCAATTTAATGATGCCTTACAAGGTAATCGATTTTGAGAAGTATATCCCAGACGAAGGGGCGGCTGTTGTCTGTACTAACCACAACTCAGAATGGGACGTTCTTATCTTTGCAGCATCCTTAATCTACCATAGAAAGCGAGTTCTTTACCAAATGGCAAAACAATCTTTATTTAAACCTCCGCTTGTTAACGCGTGGGTAAGAAATCATCATGCATTTCCACTAAAGCGAGGAATGCACGATGTAGATTCGTATAATTTCGCAAAGGATGTGCTTGATAAAGGAGATTTAGTATGCATGTACCCCGAAGGAACTACTAATGCGGGTGGTGGCGAACTTTTAGAAGGACACACTGGTGCAATGCGACTGGCGATCGAAAAACAAGTACCAATTTTATTGGTTGGAATAACTGGCACGGAAAACACATATCCAAAGCATGCTAAGATGCTAAGTTTCTATAGAGGTCAAATAATGAAGGCGGGACCAGCATTCATGGAGCATAAAAAACACTGGGGTAAACCAATGCCTGACTATGAAGAACTCAAGCGTTTAACAGCCAATATGATGGCTCAAATTAAAGATCTACTCCTCTATGATAGCCCAGATGCATAAATTATAAGGGGATATCTCAAGATGGAAGTACCACAACAATCAATAAAGAAAAAACTCAAGGTAGGGATACCGAGAGCGCTTCACTTTTATAGGTATTTTCCATTTTGGAAAAAAATTCTCGAAGAACTTGGTGCTGAAATTGTTATTAGTCCCCTCACTAATAAAAAAATTGTTGAGGAGGGAGTTACTCACGGATTTGGAGAGCTATGTATCCCCGTTAAAATATATTACGGCCAAATTTTAAAACTCGTAAGTGAACACCCCGATTTAGACTTCGTTTTTGTGCCAAGATATGTATCTGAAGAAAAAGATTCCTATTTCTGTCCTAAATTTTTATCCTTACCTGATGTAATTAAAATTTTACCTGGTATTCCTAAAATTCTAAACTTTGAAGTAAATGTAAAAGAGTTTCCAATATCTACGGCAGCCATCGAGCTCGGAAAACAATTAGGAAAGAATCAAAATCAAGCGTTAAACGCATACAGAGAAGCCCAAAAGTATTTTGACGAATATCACGAATTTTTAAGAAATGGTTCTTCTGTCAATCACGCTCTAAGATTAACCGAAAGGAATCGACCTTTCACCTTACCAAAGAAGAAAAGTACTGGTGATATAAGATTCTTACTATTAGGACACGGTTATAACATATTCGATACATTCATTAACCTTGATTTTCAGAAAAAGCTAAAAGATCAGGGAGTTGAAGTTCTTACTATTGAAAACCTACCAGAATTTATCTTTAAGAAACCTGTTATTGTTAATCCAAGAGGGGGTAAACTGCGAAATTACTGGCGACACGAAGAAGAAATCATGCAAAGTATCCGATATTTTCTTACTGAGGGGCGAGACGAAATCGATGGAGTTGTTTTCTTAATCAGTTTCGCTTGCGGGCCAGATAGTCTCATCTCAGAATTAATCATGCGAGATATGAAAGTTGTAGGACTTCCCTTTTTAGAGATTATAATGGACGAGCATAGCGGTGAAGCTGGATTGCTCACAAGAGTGGAGAGTTTTGTAGAAATGATTCGGAGAAAAAAAAGAAGATTAGATCTTGGAAGAAAACACCGTCTAACAATTAAATCAAAACAAGAAGTATAAGCTCCAAATATATTTTTTAGACTTTTTTTATAGAAAAGATCATACGATTGATAATCTGTTTTTGATGGGTAATCTTATATGTAAAACTATGTTTATTTTTTAAAATAATTATCTAAGCAAAATTAAATATTCATATTTCATCATTTTACCATTAGTTTGCATAGCTTTTGAAAGATCAAGGAAATAATGAATAGATATTCTCAATTCGGGTTTAATTTATGTCTCATCCCGTCTTCGGAAAATTTAAAAATAATTATTCAAATAAAAAATTTTAATCAATGAACACCATGTCAGATGAGAGCTTTTATCAGGAAGTCCCGTTCAAATATAAATATTTTGAAGGATTAGAGATTGGTGCAGTCTCTGTAAAATGGGTGCGCAGAACACAAGACGGAACGATAATAAAAGAAATTATACGTCACGAAGGCTATCCTAAGGAAAAAATAAAAGAAATTTTTGAACGCTATAACAGCAATGGAAATTCAAATATTGTAATAACAGGTAATGTAGCAAAGAATTTCTACGATTTTCCCTATTATTCTGAAGCCGAATGCTTTGAGAAGGCATTATCGCATTACAACATAAAACCAGATTTACTTTTATCACTAGGAGGAGAAACATTTAGCATATATCCTATGAAGAATGGGATTATAAAAAATATTATATCAACTTCTAAATGTGCTGCTGGAACAGGAGAATTTATTGTCCAGCAACTCGAAAGAATGGGACTATCCATAAAGCAAGGAATTAAGGATAGCTCAAAGGGTCAAATTGTTCAGTTAGCAACTCGATGTTCGGTCCATTGCAAATCTGATGCGACTCATAAACTTAATAAAGGGGAATGTAAACCGGAAGATATCGCAAAAACTTTAATACATGATTTAGCGAGAAAAGTGAGTGAAATGATTGAAAGCGCTCAGTGGTCTACAGAATTAATAGTAATTGCAGGTGGTGTTGCGTTGAATAAGTATTTCATTGAAAGTATGCAAAATTTTCTTCCAAACTCTGAACTTAAAGTCTTACCTGAAAGTCCTCTCCTTGAAGTTTTTGGAGCAGCGTTATACGCATCTGAAATTCAAGATGATACCCAACAGCGTGATGAATGGAGCGTTCGATCCGATAATGAATTTGAAACCTTGAAACCTCTCAATAAGATCGAAAGCTTATTAGATTACCGCGTAGAATCGAATTCTAAAATGAAGATTATTAATAATGCTAATTACATTCTAGGAGTAGATGCAGGATCCACTACTACAAAAGCTGTTCTATTCAATGTTGAAGATAATTCGATTGGGGCGAGTTCTTATTTAAGAACCCTAGGAAATCCTATACTATCGGTAAAAAAGTGCCTAACAAACCTTACTGAACAAGTAGGAAAAGCTTCAATTAATATAATTCAATGTGGCGTTACTGGATCAGCAAGAGAAATGGTATCTGTATATCTAGACAATTGTCGGAGTTTTAACGAAATATTAGCGCACGCGAGGGCTGCTACGGAAGAATTACCAAATGTTGACACTGTATTTGAAATAGGTGGACAAGATTCAAAGTTTATATCTTTCTTAAAAGGTGTTCCAATTGATTATGCTATGAATGAAGGGTGTTCTGCGGGAACAGGTAGTTTTTTGGAAGAATCTGCTTCGGTAGATATGGGTATTCCAGTAGAAAAAATAAGCGAAATTGCTTTAAGAAGTATTCAACCAATAGCATTTGGAGAGAGGTGCGCCGCTTTTATCAATACAGATTTAAGAAACGCTCTCCAACAAGGTGCAAATCAAGAAGATGTTGTTGCAGGCCTAGTATATTCAATTGCAGACAATTATATATCACGGATTATTGGAGTTCGCCAAATAGGTGAAAATATTTTGTTTCTTGGAGGTGTTGCGTTGAATAAATCTGTGGCTTTAGCTATTGCTGATCGTTCTCAGCGTAAAATTATTGTACCCTCTCACCCAGAACTCATGGGAAGTATTGGTTCTGCTCTAATGGGATATGATCTTTTGAATAATGAGGAAATATTTGAGCGGAAATTTGTCTTGAAAGATCTTCTGTTAGGAGATATGAATGTAAAAAACACATTTAGTTGTAGCGCCTGTGAGAATAATTGCGAGATTCAAAACATATCCATTCGGGGGAAATCATATCCATTTGGAGGATTGTGTTCCAAATACAAGCTATTACGCCAAAAAGGTGTCAAGAAGAAAAGGGGTAAAAATTTAGTTGAGATGAGGAACAACATGCTTTATAATGAGTTCGGTCCTGTTATTCTTAGAAAACCACGTGGTACAATTGGATTACCAATGGCATTAACAACTCATTCACTCTTTCCATTATATACCAAGTTTTTTAATGAAATAGGTTTTAATATCACCTTATCTAAATCAACTAAATTTGGAAATACAAAGACCTTATCTCCGATCTGTTATCCTTGTGAATTGATGCATGGAGCTGTAATGGATCTCATACACCAAAATGTAGATTTTATCTTTTTACCACGGATTCTCGAAATGGATATATTTGACGGCTACTTACACGGATACACCTGTTCTTCTACATCAATCATCTCAGATGTTATTCGCGCAACTTTCGAGAAAGAGAGTGATAGGATTTTATCACCTCATATCAACACTTCAAAAAATTATATTAGTACGACATTGAAGGAATTTGGAAGAATAGCTGTTAAACTTGGACTGGAAAAGAAGAAAGGAGAAGAAGCTGGAAAAAAAGCTTTTTCTCATTATACAAATTTTATTAACAAATACCGCAACTTAGGTGCAAAAATATTACCAAAATTAAAAGAAGACCCATGTGTAGTAATCGCTGGAAGACCGTACGTAATATATCCTACTGAAGTAAATATTGCACTCCCACAAAAGATAACGAGCAGGGGTTATCATGTTATTCCAGCAGATATCTTACCGCCATTAGAAGCTAATCCTAAAAGAAATGTATGGCATTATACCCAACAAATAAGCAACGCGGTGAATTATGTAAAGAAATATCCAAACATCTATATCTGTATGGTTTCGTGTTTTTCTTGTGGTCCTGATGGTACAATGTATCATCATTTTCGGCAGGAACTTGCAGGAACAACATTCTGTTACCTCGAGATTGATTCCCACACGGCACATGCAGGTTTTGAAACGCGAGTAGGAGCATTTCTTGATATAATTGAAGAACGACGTAAGAAGTTTGGTCAAATTTTTTGATTTAGGAGAATAATTGAAGAGAACTATGTCAGATATAAAAAACTATACAATAGAAGATGTCAACGAAGTAAACCAAGCTAGATTTTTTAATGATTATATTTTGGATAGTGATGGACATAAAGTTGATCTCAACGACCCTAGAGTTGTCTATGTTTTACCAGAAGCTCGGAATTCTTATGGGAGACGTCTTGTTAAAGATTTATACGCTTCACATAACAAGAACGTCCGGATAAGCGAAGAAACTGATGCCGCTACCCTTAATTACGGTAAAAAAATCTGTTCTGGTAGAGAATGTCTTCCGTGCGTTGCAATAACAGGCGCTGTTTTTAAAAGATATTAATGAGTATCGAGAAGAAAACGAGATCACTATTTATTGTACTCCTTTAGACCAACATGGGCCGTGTCAGAATGGTGCTTGGCCAGTTATATGGAAAACATCTAGTAAAAGACTAAATTTAAAAAATGTACTGTTTTACCAAATAGCAAATTATTATAATAACTATTTGGGATTGGATAAGAATTTCTTATTACAGGAAAAACTCAATTTCATTATTGGACAATACATTATTGAGGCAAGAAACGCCTTACAATGCACTGCCGAGGTCAAATATGAAGCCTTAAATAACTTCGAAGAGATTACAGACAATTTCATTGAAAGTGTAAGATTAAAAGAAAAAACCATTAAAACAGGTTTGCTCAGATGGGCAAAAGAAGTTGCTAAAATACCTTGAGCTCGGAAACACATTTCGGTACGAGCCCATACTTTAAGGTTTCTCTTGCAAGTCTAACAAAAGTAATCCCTGCTTCTGCAATACATGTCCTTGTATCCGCGTTAATCTCAATAATGTCTGTAAGTGACTTCACATCTATCGGCTTGTCACTATAGATCGGGTTATCTGGCTGTGGAGCCATGTGGGAAACGCTCGCCTTTTTTAGAGAGAAGTATTCCCCTGGCTTCGCGTTATCGTACGCATTTCTAACCATTTCAGAGATCGCGTCTACTTTTCTTTTATGTATTGCTAGTTTTTCTTCGCTCATGTCAAACATAGGGTTTTTTCAAGAAAAATATAACAGCTTTTACAAACTTAGAATAAATCAAATAACACAGTTTAAAATAAAAATTTACCCCTTACAAACAGATAAGCATTTGTATGATATATTTATAAAATATAGCAATAAATTAGCAAGTAGAAATATTGGTTTTCATTTAGTTTTTAGTCTATTATAAATTTTTAAACTCAAATTTCTTCTCCAATAACATCTCATTTTTCTTTCTACGGAGCCTTTTAGCTTGAACTGCAATAGTTTCAAGAAGCCTTATTTGGTTTGCTGATATCCATGGACCCTCGCAATCCAGTGCTGCGTATGGAATATCGCTCTTATTTGCTAACGGTCGAATTATTGCTTGAGAATTCATAGCAGGTTGGCAATTAAACGTTCCAAGGTTAACCAAACCGTCGTAAATTTGTTCTTTAATAGAGTATAAAAACCTTCCGACAATCAGCGGGGTTTCAGTCATACTATTTGAGGAGGCGTATTTATTTCCTTCTTCCAAGAGTTTATCGATTTCGATGTAAGAATCGAACAAAAGACCTGATTTACCCATTATTCTTCGAAACATTTTACATTGCGTGTCTATAAAATTTATTATACTCTTACTTCGTTTGGCGTTAGTTGCTTCTTTCTGTTCTTGTTCATTTAGGTCAGAGAAATTCATTATAGAGTCATCGAATTGCTCTTTTGGAGTAAAGATCCCCTTTTTAAGTCCAAATCTTAATACACTTTCAGATAATAGTAG
>Ga0255368_10384_pt1 | contig 10398 bp, 10 predicted proteins | sample ANMaggSeSYBR01E6_FD_182094 | JGI IMG/M metagenome (GOLD analysis project Ga0255368, IMG submission 182094) | Sediment cell enrichment communities from methane seep in Santa Monica Basin, California, United Staets - ANME aggregate JGI... | ecosystem: Environmental > Aquatic > Marine > Cold seeps >...
TTTAATAACATGGAATCCACTGCACCAGTAGAAGCTGGCGAGACTTACGAAGTGACAATTGAAGATATCGCAAGGGAAGGAGACGGCATCGCAAGAGTAAGCGGTTTTGTAGTCTTTGTACCTAACACCTCCGTCGGTGACGAAGTTTCCATCAAGGTAACAAAAGTAATGCGCAAGTTCGCATTCGGCGAAGTCGCTGAGTAATTTCTCAGTGTTCATATCTGGTGTGAAAGAAAGAGTTATCTTTCTTCATACCATTTACTGACAATCTTTTGATCCTCTTGTAGTTTTGTTCTAATTTTCTTCTTATATCATCTTGTTTCGTTGATCTTGCTCTATCTATTCTAATTGTTCCCTTATATTTCCTGCTGAAACACATTTATAATATATCGCTACTATAGAACACATTCTCATGATGCCTGAAGAATTATACGATATTATTGTTGTCGGAGCAGGACCTGCAGGTTCAACTGCTGCAGCTTATGCTGCACAGGCAGGTGCATCCGTACTTCTCATTGAAAAGAAAAAGGACGTAGGAGTACCACTTCAATGTGGAGGTTTTCTCCCCCACCTTGATACTTTACAGGAGCTTGTGCCAAATGCACAACTTCCCTATATGCTTGAGAACATCCCTGCGGAGTGCATTCAAACTACGAGTAGTGTACAGCGTTTTATCGCTCCAAATGGATATTCCAAGGAATTTGAGGTTGATGCTGATGCCATTGACAGACGCAGATTCGACAAATATCTTGCAAAGGATGCAGGACGCTGCGGTGTGGATATGATGGTGGGCACAAATGTTCTTGAGGTCAATGGTACTTCCGTTAATGTGGATGGTGTTTTTGGAGCTCATACTATTGGTGCTAAAGTACTTATTGGTGCTGACGGTCCAAATTCCACTATCGGTAGGGCAAAGGGATTGGTGAGGGAGCATGATCCCATGGGGACTGCCACTGCATTCGAGTATGAGCTAAGTGGTGTGGATATTGACCACGATGCAGTTGAGATGTATTTTGGTAAGGATTACGTGCCCGGTGGGTATGCGTGGATAATCTCTCAGGGTGGGGATACTGCGAATATAGGTGTGGGTATAAGGGAAGTATTGTTCAGGAATGGTTTGAATGCAAGGGATTATCTTGAAAGGTTCATGAATAAGCATCCTACAGCAAGTCCGAAACTTGTCGGTGCTTCCATTGTTTCAGTTGTGTCAGGCCTTGTGCCAGTAGGCGGTGCACCCAAAGTAACTGCCACGAAGGATACGCTTATAGCAGGGGATGCAGCAGGTCACATAATAGCGACCAACGGTGGCGGGATATCGACTGCGATGGTGGGGGGTAAGATCGCAGGACAGACCGCAGCTGAATTTCTTGATGGTAAATGTGCTTTACAGGACTATGATGAACGCTGGAGGCGGGAGATGGGCCTTGAGATAAAAACGTCGATCTATGTGCGGAAGCTTATGGATAATCTCATGCGTTCCGATTCCATGATGTCGGCTGCTATCAGGATGATCTCCTCTGAGCAGATGAAGGCATTGCAATGTGGGCAGTTACCGGATGCTGTGCGTAAGGGTCTCATCAAGATGAACTTTGGGCTTAAATGAATTTCCTTTTTGTCTATGGCACTTTGAAAAAAGGACATAAGAACCATTATCTTCTTGCTGGATCTTCATTTGTTTCGGAAAATTGTACTGAAGATAATTTTCAGATGCTCGATATGGGTGATTTCCCGGCAGTCGTGAAAGATGACCCTGTGTCGAGTATCGTTGGTGAGTTGTTCAGTGTCGATGACAGTACATTGTCCGCTATAGATGGATTTGAGGGGAAATGGTTTTGCAGGGAGGAAGTCCTCCTAAAGGATAGTTGTGTTGCATGGATGTATTTTCTATCGGACAATGTGTCCTATGAAGGGTGTTCATCTATCGTTCCGGGAATATGGCTAAAGGATAAAGGAGGCAGTTACGAATGATCGAAGAGGAAGTCAATGGGGATGTTGCAGGTGTTGGAACTCTCTATTACGAAGGACATGACAATCTTTATCTTAACATTACTAACAGATGCAGTGCAAACTGTATCTTTTGTATCCGTGATATCTCGGATGGCATTTATGGATATGACCTTCGCCTTAAGAAAGAACCATCCATTGATGAGATCCTGGATAAACTCGGTTCTCTTGATCTTAATAAATACCGCGAGGTCGTTTTCACCGGTTTTGGTGAACCTACCATAAGGTTCGATGTTGTGCTTGAGGTGACTAGCTGGCTAAAAGAGCGCGGTATGAAAGTAAGGATCGATACCAACGGTCATGCTCAATTACTTCATCCTGAAAGAAATGTTATCTCTGAGCTTAAAGAAGCCGGTCTTGATGAAGTTTCAGTAAGCCTTAATGCCGAATCGAAAGAAAGATATGACGAACTATGTCAGCCTGATTTTGAAAATGCCTATGAGGCAATGCTCGAGTTCACAAAAGAAGCAGTAAATGCCGGAATAGAAGCTCGTATGACCGTAGTGGGGTTCAATGATGTCGATATTCTGAAATGTGAAAAGATAGCACATGATATGGGTGCCGCTTTTCACGTAAGATAATATCTTTTTTTAATTTCAGATATACTTGAAAAGGTCATCTCTTTTTTCTTCGTGGAGACGTTTTCTAAGAAGGCCTTTAAGGCTTTTTATATCTCCCTTTTTAGCACTGGTGGGTGCAACGATATAATTCCACTGTTTCCATGGTGCTGACAAACCGAACTTTTCAACGATGGCATCAAGTCTTTCATCATGCTCCACATCCTTTATGCGGTCCATCTTGTTGACGGCTATGATGGTGTCGAATCCAAGTTCATTGAAAAAGTCGAATATCTCAATGTCGATAGGTATTTCATTCCGGCTTTCCCAGCGTTCAACTACATCGACGAATGAAACGGGATCAGCAACTATCACTGCAATCTTTATCCTGTCAGCATTTGTCTCTATGTAGCGGACGATCTGGTCTTTAACAATATCCTGCTTCCTGTCCTTTACACCGCTCATGAACCCAAAACCGGGCAGGTCTGTTATCAGCATATCGGAAAAAAGGATCTGTGTCGGTTTTAGTGTAACTCCAGGGCGTTTTCCCACCTTTACTTGCTTGCCGGTGAGCTCTCTTATTATGGAAGATTTACCAACGTTCGATCTTCCTGAGATGATTATCTCAAATTTGACTTTATCTAGATTCTGCTCATATTTCATGTCATGCTCCCGCTGTCCAAACTCCTGAAAGGGCTAAATAGGTTTCGTTCAGTGAATTCCAATATATATCAGAATGAAAGAGCTTCGTTGATTATTTTAAATGTGGTGTCCACAAGGTCTCTGATCGATCTGATATTTCCATAACTGGGTATATCAGCGTTTATTGCCGCGTCTTCGGAAGGTCCGGTGGTAGTATTCATCTGTGCTGGTATGTTTTCATAATTCTCTTCGATGGAGTCTAATTCTCCATTTTCAAAGATATCATTAAGATAATATCTATTTGTCCTTACTGTGCCTGAATAGCCTTTCGCATCAGTAAATTCTATCACTGCTGAAGGCACGATCATATAGGAATGGATCGAGTTCATGTGGACGCTGTATGATAAATTAGTGGTGTTCTCCGGGAAAATCACAAGGTTTGCCGAGGTCTTACCATCAATAAATTTGGAATCGATGATCATCTCATCGTGAACCCTGATATGTGCTGCCCTATCACCTTCGTTCTTGACATTCACTGTAAAGTCGAGTACTTCCGGATCAGTTTCATTTATTTTAACGGTCTTTGTAGCGTTGATGTAAGGGCCATGAACTATCAGGTTGGTCGAATTGCTGTATTGGAAATAGGTGATCCCTTTATTGACAAACCGTATCTCTGTGGGGGGTATGGTATAATTTCCCGGATACAAGGCTTTTACCGAATACTGGATAACTTCCTTTGAGTAGGAGCTAAGGTCTGCAATATGTATATCTTCTATTTCCGGGTCAAGGATAAGGTTCTCTGGAAGGGTCTCATTGATAGAGATATCTTCTATATTGCTACCTCTAAGGTTATGCAACTGGATGGTGATGTATGCCCGTTCATCAATATTTGCATTCTTTAATTTTGTCTTCGAGACCTGAAGCGTTGTGTTGACCCAGCTATCAGCTTCGCTCGTTGTGACATTGAAAATTGAAACCCCTATTTTCGTATATGGGGATGGTATGTCATTACCGGTAACCACTTCCAGAGCAGTTATGTTCAACCTTCCCTTGATTATCTTGCTGTCAGGTAGAGCACTATTATTTATCGAGAGCATAGCATTCCATTCTTCTGAACTTTCAGAAAGGATTGTGAGCATAACATAGTCTGTATCAACATCAAATGGCTTTGCCTTTGAAAAATCATGTGCTGTTATCAATGATCCATTAACATCGATACTGTCGCCCCAGTACAGTGTATAGTTAATACGTTCTTCCCAGTTCCCATTCTCCTCTGCTGCTATGGGTGCATTCGCTAAGGCCAAGATCAAGATAGCTAGTATAATGCAAACGTATGCTTTCATCATATGACCCTTTTAATTTTTCCTTCTCAGCAGGTATACGCCTGCAATACTAGCGATAGCGAAAAGGGAACCAAATCCGGGTTGAACCTTTTCTTCACTTGTTTGTTCAAGGTTGGCTCCATAATTTCCAGAAGCTGAATGCGAAGCTGCCCAAGTGTCTGAACTATCTGAACTATCTGATGTGCCTGAAGTTTCAGTATCCACTGTTTCAGGTGGGATCTCTACTGTTATGCTGGGCATGTTCGATATCTTTTCACCTTTGAAACCTTCCATATCGATGAACGTTGCAGTTGCAGGAGGAATTTTAAATATGCCAAGTTCGTTCATTTTTAAGATGTATGTATAACTACTGGATTGATCTTTACCAAGAACCATGTCTAGGATCGTATCCCCACTAATGAATGTTGTACCTTCCGGGAACTGGGTCGAAATGACCCTGGTACTGGCGTCCCTGTTACCTTCATTCTTCACCGTAATTGTTACCTTCACTTCATTTTCGGGCTGTATGATCGACTTATCCAATGCCTGGGTTATTACGATATCCGGTCCATTGATGGTTACCTTCGGGCCATTTGACTCGTAGGTATACTCTTTGTCATTGGAAGCTACAAATGATGCAGTTGCCTTAGGGGCAGTAAAGGTACCTTCTTTAATTGGTTTTAATGAATATGAGAATACTTCCTTTGTTTCACCTGGTGCGAAAGAGAGGGTCTTTTCAAGGGTTATACTGTCCCTCAATTCAACACCATCGATCATGAAATCCTGTATGGTGACCGAATTAATAGTATATTTACCTGAATTTCGGACGGTGACAAGGACGTGTGCTGTTTCATCCATGTATATCTCCTTTGTCATGGATTTAGTAAGTATAAGTTCGACCTTTGGCTCTATCGTAAGGGTCTTTGTTTCGCTGTCCTCATTCAAGTCGTTGTTAATATCTTTGGCTTCGACCGTGGCCTTCAGGTCTATCTCTGTTTCATCCCATAGCTGAGGTGCCTTGAACTTGACCGTTATGGGTTCGGCAACTTCATCCTTCTCAAGACTATAAATGTCATATTTGAGCTTTCCATTTGCAATCTCCATTCCATCGGAATCGATGATGAGTTTAGTGTCCTTTCCTTCGGCATATCCGATGTTCTCTATGGAGAATGTCGCAGTGATCTCTTGGAGTGAGCTCATGGTCTTAGGATCGAATTCATCCTTCTCTGTATCGATCGTAATCTCAAATTCCGGCAATCCTCTTCTGTATATCTCTATCTCTGCGCTGGGATTTTCCATATTGCCGGTCCACTCATCAATGTTCAATGTCACTTTCTTTGCATGGACCTTTATATCCTGTCCGTCTACCTCATCCCTTAGTTCAAAGCTCTGACCGACATGTATGAAACTGAAACCCTTGATCTCATTGTTTCTTGTCAGTGAAACATGTACATATCCATCTTTGGTGAAATCTTCAACCTTTATTATGTACTTATCACCATTTTCATCATCAGTCATCGTCTCTCCCCAGTGTAACGTGGAAGAGCTAGTTGATTCCCATTCAACATCCTCGATAGAGTATGCAGATGCGGTTAATGGGAGCAAGCAAAGGAATATCAATAGTGCAGAGGTTACTAGTAAAGATATTGAGCGTAGAGATACAGCTTTCCGGAGCATAGGACACCTTCTTTGAATTGTTGATATTGATCAGTGTAGATCTATGATGTGATCATATGACCTCTGATCAACTTTTAAAATGATCGAATATATTTATGTATTTATTGGTTGATAATATATATTATTGTATTTTATTTAACTTTATAGTTTAAAGGCTCTGTAGAAATCCTCAATATTCGGACAATAATCAAATAAAAATATGAGGGGATTCTATGAAAGTCCAGGAATTATTGAATCAGTCGATATTTATTGGACGCAAGATTCTTTTTAATATATTCATAAGAATTTTATATATCTGATACGAAATGATATCTCACCAAGTTTCCAAACTCTCCCCCACATGGGCATTGAGTGTGAACAGCTTGTCTTTTTTAGCATTCTGTTTCATGTATATAAAGTACCTTTCAAAAATCCCATCTTCTCCCATCTTCTCTCATCTTCTTCCATATTTGTCTCTTGGGAGTTCTACAGAATCAGAAAATAAGAATATCAGAGCTTGAAATAAGCCATTACATAGCAAATATTTTGCATAGATTTATATAATTGTTTTAGATATTACACTTATAAATTTTTGCAAGGTGATATCCATCATAGAAATAATCAAAGCTTTTTTTCTAGGAATTACAGTGGCAATATCTGCTGCTCTCATTCCTGGCCCTATGATGTTTGCAACGATTTGCATATCCCTTAAGAAAGGTTGTAGAGCAGGAAAATCAGTATTCATTGGGCATGCCCTAATCGAATTGATCATATTTCTGCTCATCTTAGTAGGAGTTTCATCCTCTATCAGTGAAACCATGATGTTATATCTGACCATAATAGGTGGCTTGATGATGGTACTTTTGGGAGTGATGCTAATAAAAAGTTCAAAAGAAGTTTCTACAATGGATATTTTGGCATCAGAAAGTAGATTGAACCTCTCTTTTAATCCAATATATGCTGGGGTTTTAACCTCTGCATTGAACCCTTATTTTGTTATCTGGTGGCTAACAGCAGGTACTGCGATTATCCTGCATGAATATATGATAAGTATCTTTGCAGTGGTTGCATTTATCGTTGGTCACTGGATAGCAGATCTCGGGTTCATTGTAGCTGTCTCATCCTCCTCTTCAAAGGGAAAGGAGCTGATATCACAGAGTACATACAAAAACATGTTCTACTTCTGTGGAGGATTACTGATGATCTTTGGACTGTGGTTCCTAATCAATTATAATAATTTTTCTGCAATGGTTTGAATTGGTTTAAATTATTTGAGATAGTGTCGTTTCAGATTCGAATGGGTTGTGCAAATTAGCTACAATACCTCGTTGCCATATTTTTCTTTGTATATTCTTCAATCTATAAACCCATCGGTTAACTTATATACTAACTGTTATGGTATGTTGGACCACTAAACAAAAGGTTCGAATCTCTCCCCCGCATTGAAAGTTGCTGAAAGCTGGTCTGAATCGGGCTAAGAGAGGCGGGAATAATTTTGAGAACGGAGGAAGCGATCCTCAATTTTTTATTGGGATGAAGGATCTAGGGATGTATTGGGGACGGCTGATGGAAGAATGTGGAGTCAAGAAGGGTGTTAAGAAGTATGTGTAGGAGCATGCAACAAGGCATGACTGAATGAACGTGAATGTGGTTGATGATCGTTATAATGAATATATGAATTTTGGAAGGTGAAAAAGATGTCTGTTGATGCTGAATTTCTAGAATATAAAGAAGATATAATGAAATTGTTGGAATATTTTGAATGTCCAGAGGGATGTGATAAGTGCAAAAATATGGGTGAGAAGAACGGTGTCACGGTGGACATGTTCCCATTATGGATTCAGAATAAAGAGTATTCTGATAAAATAGCAATAGCCCCTTGTGATAAGGGTGTAGATATTGTGAAGGCTCTTGCAGAACAGAAGAAATCATTGTTTGCTCATATTGTTGATGCTGGACAAATGGATGAGCAAGAGGCTGTGGGATTGTATGCGTCTTTACTTAGCAATGTTGAATTGTTGGAGGAACAAAATAAGACATTTACTGGAACCGAAGAAGGCTGTGGCAATTTGATAGTTGATATAAAGGATGTCTTTCTGCTTTTGTCATATATGAGTTATGATGAGAACAATCCAGAAGAATCCCATAAATATTTTAATAAGGGTTTAGGCTTGAACTAAGCCTCGCATAGAAAGTTGGGGTATAAGGGAGATTGAGAAAAGGCAATTCCTAAAACTTTCTAATGATAAATTACGAGTAAAGGTCGTCTACTTATCTGTATTTTAAGGAAGTATTGCCAAGATCTCTTCTTAAGTCTCCGATTAGAAAATATAGATAACTAAGAAAAATGCAACTAATTTTAAAAAATTTATGAATTTGCAAATTTATGTGATTTTGGAGGTTCGAATCTTATCCCCGCACAGCAAGTCGGGGTAATAGGTAACAGCAAAAAACGGAACTATATCTTTTAATTAGTAATGTAGTGACGAAATTTAAATGATTAATAATAGTTTATTTTGCTAATAATTCAAAGTAGAAAACAATATTTAACATTAGTTTCATTACTAATCTCAAATGCAAAATAAATTTCACAATTTTTTTAAAAAATTACATAACTTATGGGTTCAAAGTGCCCCAATAATTAGTACAGTATCTTCAATTTTATTTGGGATATTTTTAGTAGTCGTTCTCGAACCCATATCAAATTTTTTATCTACCGTAATGGAGGCACTGATAATACTCTTCATATCCGGGATCGTACTAGGATTACTTGAGAAGAAAATAAAATATTCTAGAGAGGAACGATTTACCTTTATTAGTTTAGTATTGCTTTTTACTTTTGTTCCCACGGTTTACAAATCATTTTTCACAAGTAATACTTCTGCATCCATTACATTATCACTTATAATTGTTCTATTTGCTATACGATATATTGTCTATTATTTTTATATATTTATCTCAAGAAAACAAGAAGATACAAATTTAAAAAAGAAATGGAATGCATCTTCCAATTCATACAAGTTTATTATGATTATTTGCATACTTCTTTTCCCTATAATAAAGATACAAGCATACACAATACTTCTAATGTTTTTAATCTATACTATTTATGATTATATTAAAATGAAATATTTACCAACCGTTTATAAAAAAAGTAAAACTGAGAATCCCAATAATATAACAAAATATTTCTCGTCAGTTTATGATATTGACCTCTATGCATGGGTTATAGTTTTAGCCTTATATATGCTGTATACCTATGGTGCTTTTTCTGTTGAAAAACAGACTATGTATTATTTTTATTCTACAATTGCTCAAGTATTTTCAGCACTTTTGGGTATAATTATTATGTTCGGAATACTTATTTTACAAAGAGAAAAAGAAACAAGTGAAAAATTAAACCGGATTATTTTCTTAAAAAAAGGACTACTGGGTTTTTCGCTTCTTTATGTTTTCGTAATAATGTTATCAATATTAGGAATTTTGGTGGTAAATGATATTGTTCAAGGTGATTCTCTAAACCTTTTCCTCGCATACGAATCAGAAGATATACGAAATTTTCTTGATATGTCTATATTTGAAATGTGTTTTTTGATGTCTCCAGTAGCTTTGTTATACCTCTATGCACTAGTTACTGAATTCCTCAAACTAGACCAAAATGAAGATGATGAATTCCAAAAAATGTTATCTGATTTCTAAATAAAATCTTTGATGTTATGTTGCATCGATTAATCTCCGCACTGCCGGAGTATTTAAATTGAGATCTCCATTATCCCTAATCCTCTGCTTAATCCCCTGAAACCTGCTCCTAGAAACTCCCCTTGCTTCAGCTTCTTTTTGAGATATATTGAGGATATTCTCCATGATCTCTTGCTTATTAATGAACTCTTGAGATTTCCTAACATCCAATTCCTGTTCATCAATATTGTTAGCTTCTTTCCCAATATAAATAACAGAATCAGCAAGAACATGCTTTCTTTCAAGAACTCCAATCTCTCCATCAAATTTGGCTTCAGGATAATCTATCTGGTCGATATTCCTTGTTCCCTCAATGATTCTCTCGGTTGTTTTTCAGGCTGAACAGGATAAATCGCATAATTGTTCCTTTCTTTTAAATAATACGGCTATTGATGTTGATTTTTTTAAATAATTCAATTTGCATATAAACTAAAGCCTTTGGAAATTCTCATGTCTTTGGAATATCCAACATTCCTAGT
>Ga0255368_10387_pt1 | contig 10348 bp, 8 predicted proteins | sample ANMaggSeSYBR01E6_FD_182094 | JGI IMG/M metagenome (GOLD analysis project Ga0255368, IMG submission 182094) | Sediment cell enrichment communities from methane seep in Santa Monica Basin, California, United Staets - ANME aggregate JGI... | ecosystem: Environmental > Aquatic > Marine > Cold seeps >...
CATAATCAGCGCAATCGGATAGTACGTGTTGTCTCTGTCAAGCGAAATATATTCCCCTGCAAGAACGATCAGGACGAGTAGACTTCCTAACCCCAAGATGATCCACCATGCAGGGCTAACTGCCATGACCCCCAAGGGGCTTCCGATCGCGCCAGCTATTAAAGCCGGTAAAATCATGTGGGATACTGGTGCGGAATTTCTGAAATTTGGATGATCTCGCAGCATCCAATCTGTCCCGGCTGCCGCGACTGCAGCGGTGATCAATGAGATAAGATTATAGAAATTTAGGCTAATGGAAATGAAGACTCCAAAAATCGTAAAAGACAGTCTCCTGGCAGGTATTTGAACGAAAGGGAGCAGCGCATAACTTACCAAAATGCTGGCTGTGATAACACTGATCCTGTCTTTTCTGGGGAAATCCGCGTTTACTTCCACATTGAGATTTTACACGAAAGAAGGGGGTTGTGAGGTATGAAAAAAAAGCGCCTATGGTAAAATTAAAAATTGTATGCCAGCAATGAAAAACGACGTAAAATATGATCCCCCGCGGTTGATCCCATCCATTGTTGGGGGGTTTAATGCTGTGGCCAGCCATATCTATATTATTCTGTTTCCGGTTTTTATAGACTTATTTTTCTGGTTGGGTCCAAAAGTACGGGTTAAAAATTATTTTTTGCCATTGATGATTGAAGCAGCTGAGATTTCTTCCGCGGCATATGGGACGCAGGCTGCTGATTTTGTGAAAGGCACGCGGGAAATTTGGACAACACTGCTCGACCAGTTCAGCCTTCTTTTCAGTATGAGAACATTCCCAATAGGCATACCAAGCCTGATGGTCGGTTACATGTCCAGTGGAAATCCAATTGGCACACAGATCACTATCGATCTCAAATCTGGAAATGTTATCATGGGCTGGTTATTTGTGCTTTTAGTGGTTGGTTTATTGCTGGGAAGCATTTATTTCGCACTTATAGCCAGTGTGGTTAAGGGCCCAGGTTATTCGTTGAATGTTTCACAAGTGCTCAAACAGACGGTACAGAGTTTCTTTCTATCAGCCATCATTCTTTCAGCTGTCTCTTTACTTGCATTACCCATCTCATGCCTTTTGTCCTCCATTATGCTTGTGATGCCATCGCTCGGGAATTTTCCGATAATGGTACTAGGGCTTATTGCGGTGTGGATCACACTCCCACTCGCGTTTTCACCACATGGAATATTTTTTGAAGAATTGAGAGTTGGAAAATCTATTGTAATGTCCGTTCGCTTAGTACGTTCTCTCATGTCAGCGACTGGAACATTTTTTATTATGCTGATTATCCTGGGGTATGGATTGGATATATTATGGACAACACCGACATCTGATAGTTGGATGCTTGCGATTGGGATCGTTGGACATGCATTTATCTCATCTGGAGTGCTGGCCGCTTCTTTTATTTATTATGATAAAGGTATTAAGTGGCTCAAGCATTCCGTGCAGCCGAAAAAACAAGAAGGAACAACGGTTGTTTCTTAAGAAATATTTTATATGGAGGATTTTGTGCAAGAACCTGTAAACAATAATAATTCCTATGATGCCAATGATATTCAGGTACTTGAAGGGTTAGAAGCTGTACGGCGCCGTCCTGGTATGTACGTTGGCGGAACAGACCAAAAGGCCCTTCATCATTTAGTATACGAGGTCGTTGATAACTCGATTGATGAAGCACTTGTTGGTGCCTGTAACCGGATTGGGATCATTCTTCATGACGATGACAGCGTAACAGTCAATGATAATGGCCGCGGTATCCCAGTTGAGATACATCCTGAAAAAAAGATCTCTGCGCTTGAAGTTGTTATGACCATTCTTCATGCAGGTGGAAAGTTTGGGGGACAGAGCTATAAGGTCTCAGGAGGTCTGCATGGCGTGGGCGTTTCTGCGGTAAATGCGCTTTCTGAATGGTGCGAAGTAACGGTCAATCGTGATGGAAAACAATATTTTCAACGATATGAACGCGGACGACCTGTAGATTCAGTGAAAGAAATCGGAAAAACCCAAGGAGAGGCTACAGGCACAAGTACTCGTTTTAAATATGATAAGGAGATTTTCAAGGATAAAGTCCGATTCCGTTTTGAAACACTTGCTCAGCGATTTCGCGAGATGGCTTTTGTGACCCGTCAGGTAGAAATAAGCCTGGTTGATGAAAGAGTCGAACCACACCGCAGTATGAAGTTCTATTTTGAAGGAGGAATTGCCGCTTTTGTGCAGTACCTGAACCGAAATCGCACCGTGCTCCATAAGGTCTTCTATGTGGAAAAAGAGATGGATGGAGTTGGCGTTGAAGTTGCTATACAGTACACAGACGCTTTCGCGGAGTCTGTGTACAGCTTTGCCAATACAATCAATACCGTCGATGGCGGAACGCACATGACTGGTTTTCGTTCCGCGATCACGCGTGTGTTGAATGACTATGCCCGAAAGAACGGACTAATCAAAGATAATGATTCAAATTTCACCGGTGAAGATACCCGCGAGGGAATGACCTCTATTATCAGTATCAAGCATCCGGATCCTCAGTTTGAAAGCCAGACAAAAGTAAAACTGATGAACACCGAAGTACAGACACTTGTGCAACAGGTTGTCGGTGAAGTTTTCAGCGAGTTTTTAGAAGAGAATCCTACTACCGGAAAAACGATCGTTAGGAAATGCCTTACATCAGCAAGGGCAAGAGACGCAGCTCGAAAAGCGCGTGATCTGGTAATCCGTAAATCAGCGCTTGAAAGTATGACATTGCCGGGCAAACTGGCTGACTGTTCAGAGAGAAATGCCGAGCGGACTGAATTGTATATTGTCGAGGGAAACAGTGCAGGCGGGTCGGCTAAACAGGGACGTGACAGGCATTTTCAGGCCATTCTGCCGCTGCGTGGCAAGATCCTTAATACGGAACGGGCGCGCCTGGATAAAGTGCTTTCGAATAAAGAAGTTAAATCGTTAATATCTGCACTTGGGACCGGAATTGGCGAATCATTTAACCTTGAAGGCCTGCGGTATGCTAAGGTTGTTATTATGACTGATGCTGATGTGGATGGCAGCCATATTCGCACCCTTCTGCTAACATTCTTTTTCCGATATATGCCGCAATTAATTGAAGCCGGCCATATCTTCATTGCGCAGCCGCCGCTTTATTTACTTTCTTATAAAAAACAAAAGCGGTATGCATATACAGAAGAAGAAAAATCCGTAATCATTAAAGAGTTTGGTGCGAAGGAAGATAAAGTAACTCTCCAGCGATATAAGGGCTTGGGAGAAATGAACCCAGAGCAGCTCTGGGAAACGACAATGAATCCCGAAAATCGGACGCTCCTCCTGGTGAATATTGAGGATGGTACTGTCGCTGACCAAACATTTGATATGCTTATGGGAGCCTCTGTGCCGCCACGAAAACGGTTCATTCAAACACATGCCAAGCTTGTGCGCAACCTGGATATCTAATAAAGATAAAGGACCTGAGAAATTTCTCAAGTCCTTTTTTTTTTATTTTATTCTTAAAGAATATTTTACTGATTGGGTCTTTCTCCCAAAGTAACACCCACAACGATCTCTTCTCCATCGCGGAGAACATAGAAAAGCATTAACGTATCGGGTTCGTTAATGTTAATGGTTTCGTCCAGGTCTTCGATGCTGTTGATAATTGTTTCGTCGATTTTAGTAATGATATCTCCACAAACCATGATTTCCTCACCATTAATTTCAACCTGCCTATAACTACCTCTCAACCCTGCATCATCTGCAGGACTGCCGGCTGTTACTGTATCGATCAATACACCGCCGGTATTTAAAGGTAGATCCATTGTTTCCGCTACATCAGCACTCATTGTTTGTCCATCTACACCCAACCAGGCACCGGTTGATATATCATCCGGTTCGAATCGTTCTTCCAGGCTGGAAGCGTTCGGACGGGCTGCGAGTGTGAGATCGACTTCGACCCTTTCATCAGCTCTGATCAAGGATAATGTAATAGTCTGTCCGACGATTGTATGGCGGGCGAGGAACGCGACCAGATCCTCGAAATCATTTATCGGATAGCCATCGGCAGCAATGATCACATCACCTCCTACGCGAACATCGGTTCCATCGATCTGTCCCTCAATGCTGCTGCCCACGAGGCCTGATTCCGCTGCCGGACTGTTCCCGGATATATCGATCACCAGAGCCCCGCGCTGTTTAATGTCCATTCCCATCAAATCTGCAAATTCGGGGATCATATCTCTACCACTGATCCCAATCCACGGTTGTTCGAATTTTCCATCACGGATGAGGAGAGGGACAATTTTGTTAACGATCACAGAAGGAATTACATAGCCAATCCCTGAGTTTGCTCGAATAGGGGATTCGATTGCAGAAGTAATACCAATCAGTCCGCCATTGATATCGACCAAAACACCGCCAGAATTACCCGGGTTTATGGCTGCGTCTGTTTGGATCACATCTGGAATTGAGTAATATAAACCGCTATCGTTTTCGCCACCCAGCGGTAGTGATCTCCCAACTCCGCTGACAATGCCGGTGGTCATTGAGCTTTCCAGCTGAAATGGGTTGCCGATAGCGACAGCTACCTGGCCAACCCGCACCTGGGTTGAGTCGCTGACTGAAATGGGGGCCAACTCGTTTTCAGGAAGATTAACTTTAAGGACGGCCAGGTCACTGGCCGCGTCAGCGCCAATCAATTCCGCCAATTCGCTGCGACCGTCTGAAAAAACCACACGGATCACATCAGCGCCTGCGATGACATGATTGTTAGTGATGATATGTCCATCTTTATCCCAAATGAACCCAGACCCAGCCGCGGTTTCCTGGTATTCAAAAGGTTCTTCATCCTCTGGGAACTCGAAATCAAAATCATCATCGAATGGGATCTTTGGAAATTCAAACCCTGAACCGAGCACTGTTTTGGTCACTGAAATGCTTACGACTGAAGGCAGAACTTGTTCATATATGCTGATGTATGCTTCCTGGAGTGATTCAAGTGCGTCTGCAGAAGCGGGAATATCCAGCAGGATGCTTCCGTTGCAGGCGGTCATTGCAATAACAATGAATATACTTATTGCCGCCAATGTCATTTTATTTTTCATTTCAAACCTCCAATATCATCAGGTCTATTTCAAAAATTTGATGATAATTTAATCCAATTTCGCTAAGAAAAAGGTAAACATTTTGTAAAATCGCTGTAAATATTATTTATTTTGTATAAATATTTTATTAGTGCCCTCACGAGCTTGTGCACCCTTTCCTGTGTTTTCTGGTCCGAGTATCGGCCCGTATCATCTATAAGTAATTGTGCCTGGGGGACATATACTTCAGGTTTTAGAATAACATCAGCGTTGGCTGCTGCCAGAACCTGACGCAGATGCATTTGCCCCCTGGCAGTGCCAAAAATACTTTTTGAAGCACCCATGATCGCCACTGGTTTTTCTGATAAGAGATTTCTAAGCGTGTCAGTTCCCGCCCAATCCATGGCATTCTTGAGCAAACCAGAAAAAGAATAGTTATACTCCGGTGAAGCGATCAGCAATCCATCGGCGGAGAGGATCTTCTGGCGGAATCTTTCCACATTATCAGGAGTATTACCCTGGGCGAGATCATCATTGTAGAGCGGCAAATTTCCGGGAATAAATATTTCCAATTTAAAGTCTTTTATTAATAATTCGCCTGCAGTTTGAAGCAGGGCAGTATTGAATGACGCAATTCGTGAACTGCCTGAAATGCCAAGAATGTTGATCATGTATTCTCCTTATAAGAAATGCTCTTCTGATAAATTGATTGTATCAAGAGTAATTATTTTGTTGATCATAGATAAGCGAAAAATCAATTTACTTGAGAAGATTTCGATTTAATTGATTTCCTTCTCTTGAGGAATGGATAGAATCGTAATTGAAACATATGCTGAAAAAAGATGAAAGGCGGATTGTGTGGATTCTTTCCGGACCATTCGTAGATTACAGGCGCGGCCAGTATTTTGACGAAGAATAGGTCCGGTGCGGTATCGTATAAGAGCATTATTCCAATTCATTTGTAAACGGTTCAAGATAATAATTTACTTGCTTCGAATGGAGAATCCATCGGCACCCCGCAAACTTTGTCACTACACACATAGATCAAAGTCTTATCTTCCATGAAGCGTTTGAGCAGGATTGGCAGTTCGCTGGCAGTTTCACTGCCGCTAAAGATGGTGTTTGGGTGATATATTTTCTTCATTTTTCCTGCGAATGTGAATAATTCACCACCAACTATAGAAATTTCTTTGAATGGGAATGCCTGCGAAAGATAAAAATTTGCCCAAGGCTATAGCTGCCCAATTGGATCAGTAGAGAATTCTTCATATTATTGAGCATTTGGATGGATATATTTTCCCATTCAGGTTTCTCAAAATAGCGTGACAGAAATAATAAACTTGAAGCCAGGCTGCTGTTTGTGGAAGGGATCACGCCATCACGGATGTCTACATCCCTTGAAATCAAATCTTTTTGTTAGCTGGATGTGAAGAAAAACATCCCGCTCGCTTTATTATAAAAATTCTCAAATACATACTCAAGAAGTTCAACAGCTTGATGTAGACGCTCCTCATTAAATGTTATCTGGTAAAGAGTAATTAGTCCAGCAATCATCCCACTGTAATCTTCCAGAAAACCGGGGATGTGCGCTTGTCCATCTGTGTATGTGTGGAATAGCCCCCTATCCGGAGTGCGTAGTTTTGTAAGAATAAAGTCAGCCGTTTGTTCTGCGCTTTTTAAAAGCGCAAGATCTTGCAATGCTTCATAAGCTTCTGCTAATCCGATAATGGCTAACCCATTCCAGGATGTAAGGCACTTATGATCCAGATCGGGGTGAATACGCAGTTTGCGCTTTTCGAACAATGCTGATCGAATATTTTTTGTTAAAGCGAATATTTCACTCTCTTTCATATTAAGCAGCTCAGATAATTCTCTGGCGGACTTACGTTTGTGCAAGATATATTTTCTGTGTTCCCATGATCCATGTGAGTTGATGTTGTAAATTTCCTTTGCAGGAGCGAACATATCTTCCAGCACTTCTTTGAGTTCATTCACTTCCCATACATAAAATTTGCCCTCTTCGCCCTCGCTATCCGCATCCAGTGAAGAAGCAAACAAACCATCTTCGTTGCTCAGTTCTCGCAGCATAAACTCTGCAGTCTCCTCAACGATCTGTTTAAAAAGGGGCTCTTTAAAGTGGAGAAATGATTTGCTGTACAGTGCCAGCAACAGTGCATTGTCATACAATATCTTTTAAAAGTGAGGGGCTTTCCAGATCGGGTCGGTTGAATAACGCGCGAATCCTCCGCCAATATGGTCATAGATGCCTCCCATGGCCATTTTTTGAAGGGTTAGCTCTACTTGAGCGAGAATGTCTGTGTCTTGACTGAGGATGCCGTAGTTCAATAAAAAATTATACAGAGATGGCATGGGGAATTTTGGTGCGCCTATTGTCCCGCCATTTTGGATATCGAAGACCGATTTTAATTGGGCCACTGATGTGGAAATTTCATCCTTTGAAAAAGCCTTATTTTCAATAACCGGTTTGAATATCATGTCAGTATGCAATCCGTTTTCCAACTGTTCAGCATGTGCGACCAGTTTCTCGCGGTTTTTGAGGTATTCATTGGCCACCGAGGTACATAAGTTTTGCCACTGCTACCGGGGATAATAGGTGCCGCCGAAAAAAGGCCGGCCATCAGGAAGTGCGAAAATATGCAGCGGCCAGCTGCCTCCGCCTGTCATCATCTGCACAGCACGCATATAAACCGAGTCCACATCCGGTCGCTCCTCACGATCCACCTTAATGCACAAGAAGTTTTCATTCATGATCTGTGCTGTGTATGCGTCCTCAAACGACTCGTGTGCCATTACATGGCACCAATGGCAGGCGGCATACTCGATGCTGATAAGAAGCGGTTTTTTTTCCACGACAGCTTTGCGGAGGGTTTTTTCATTCCATGCATGCCATTCCACGGGGTTGTGTGCGTGTTGTAATAAATAGGGACTGCTTTCATTGATAAGCGTGTTTATGAATGGTTTTTCTGGCATAAAGACTTTCCTTTCGATACCATTCTATAAGTATCAGGGATGAAAATATATAAAAGATATATTTGAAGGCGAATTGATGAATGAACCAGAAAAAGCAAACTCTCCTAGCATTTTGATGTTTATCATATGTGGTGAGCGGGTGATGATACAACATCAAATCAGGGCTAACCTGTGGAATATGCGGATTGATATTTAATAATCCCTTATTGAGGGTGCAAGATTATTATATTTATATTTAGAAAGAAAATTATCGAAGCCCTGGTGATGTTTGCCCATAAATGGCCGTTTTTTCTGCGGATACAAATGCCCAAAATTGATTACCATAATCAAAATGCCACCATTCTGCAAAATAATTGGTGAAACCTACGCTGGTCATTATCGAATAGAGGAGTCTGCGGTTATGGAGAGGTATTGAGGTGCCATTGTCGTGTGTTTTTTCAGTGACCATTCCTTCGAAATAGTTTGTAGCTGCCCTGTCAGAAAAATCATCAAAAATGGTTCCCATATCCAGTGGTTGGTTGTTTTCGTCGAAAATCGTCAGATCAACTGCTCTGCCTGTGAGATGAGGAGGAGGGCAGGAAAGGTTAAACCAGACTGATCAGGATGCCCAGGCATATCCATCAAATTATTTCGGTAGAGTTATCCATAGAATTATCTCAAAATGCTAATGACACCTGTATGTTCATGATTCATTTGACGAAAATGGTTAGGCTTTATTGCCAAATTTAACGCCTTCTCTAGCGGCTTTTTCGACAAGGCCGCTGTTGAAAGAAAGGATGCGCCCATTCTTGTTTTCGTGAATTTCCATCGCAATTTCGATCAATTTATCGATCAGTTTCGCAGGGGGAAGATCTGATGGCTGCCAAAGATAGAAAGAGAGAGAACCGGGCAGTGTATTGATCTCATTGACAAAAACTTCATTTTTCCTGGGATTCACAAAAAAATCAATCCTTGATATTCCATAACCGCCAATGGCCTCGAAGGTTTTTGCCGCCAACTCCTTTACAGCCTTTGTCAGCTTAGCTGAAATTGGCGCAGGGATCTTGCGTTCAGCGCCTTCCATGCCGCGATTTGCTTCACCCTGCATATATTTATCATCAAAGGTAAGAAATTCCTCCCAATGAACGGGTTGTTCGCATACCGATGTGAGTGTTTCATCCAGGGAACGGATGACTGAGCAATTAATCTCAATAAAACCCTGCGCTTCATTTTCAATAAGGATCAAGTCATCGTAAGCAAACGCGGTTTCGAGCGCTTGTTCGAATTCGTCCTTATTTTTCGCTTTTGATATTCCTATGCTAGAACCGAGATTGCTTGGTTTTACAAAGAGCGGATAGTTAAGCCCCGCTTTCTTTAATTGGCTGAATATCTTCTTTCGGTCTGCATTCCAATCCTGTTTCTGCAATTGGACAAAATCAAACACTGGAATGTCGTGATATATTAAGATCTTTTTGGTGAGGATTTTATTCATTCCGATCATGGATGCCGAAACACCACAGCCAGTGTAAGGAATATCAGCCAATTCCAATAACCCTTGAAGTGTGCCGTCCTCACCATGCGTGCCGTGAATGGCCGGGAATGCCACATCGATTTCAATTATTTCATTTTTTGTGAATAAACCACCTTCGAGTGGAGTGAGTAATCCCCTGGATATTCGATCAGGAAGAATCGCCCCTTTTTTTGCGCCTGAAATCTCAATATTTTCAAGTTGATAAGATTCGAAGCGGGTTAAAGCATCCCCAAAATACCACTCACCGGATCGAGAGATGTAAATTGGGATCGGGTCATATTTCTCCCTATCGATGTAATGCAGAACCTGCAATCCTGTTAGAATTGAAACATCATGTTCTACTGAACGGCCTCCAAAAATAACACCAACTTTTGGTTTATCCATTTATATCTCCTGAGCTTTTATTGTTTCAATTATCTGAATAAATATCCGGTAAATCATTCAACAGTAAAATAGTATCTCCAGGCACCGCATGTCCCCTTAAAAATTCAAATGCTTCATTGATCGATGGAATGATCTTTATGCACTTTTCATCCATTCCGTTATTGAGCAATCCCTGTTGAATATATTGTATTCTGTTTATTTTATCTTCCCCAATTAAAACTACAAGATCGCATGTGTTGGCAGCAAAATCACCCAATTTCGTATTTTCCACCTCTTCACTTTCCCCTAATTCAACCAGTCCCGGGGTTACAAGTATCTTTTTTCCGCCTACAAAATGCCCTAGTGTTTCGATTGCGTTTCTTGCGCCAACGGGGT
>Ga0255368_10389_pt1 | contig 10323 bp, 8 predicted proteins | sample ANMaggSeSYBR01E6_FD_182094 | JGI IMG/M metagenome (GOLD analysis project Ga0255368, IMG submission 182094) | Sediment cell enrichment communities from methane seep in Santa Monica Basin, California, United Staets - ANME aggregate JGI... | ecosystem: Environmental > Aquatic > Marine > Cold seeps >...
AAGTAAACTGCTTGTTATATCGTTTATGGTGTTATCTTTTTGAAAAAGATTATTGCTAATTTCTACTAGTTGGCCGCCAACAGTAGCAGAAATCCCTTTGCCCGGTGTACTTTTGAAATTAATTATGTCTAAGAAAGATAAGCCGCGTTGTTCCGCTGCGTGTAAAACAGCTTTTGCGAGTGGGTGTTCTGAATATTTTTCAACAGAAGCTGCCAACTGCAGAACAACACTTTCGGAGAAATCATTAAAAGGGAATATTTCTGTGATGATCGGATCGCCAAGTGTTAAAGTGCCTGTTTTGTCAACGAAAATTGCATTAACTTTCTCGAGACTTTCAATGTATTTACCGCCTTTGAAAAGCAATCCCTGTTGGGCAGCGGATCCAATGGATGCAAGCATAGCAACTGGTGTGGCGAGAGAAAATGAACAAGAACAGGAAACAGCCATCACAGCTGCTGCTGCATATGGATTTCTACTAATAAGATACGTGATCAACGCGATGAACCCTACGATTGGCAGGTAATAAGCTGAGAATCTGTCAGCAAGTTGCTGAAATTCTCCGCGATTTTCTTCTGCTTCTTCTACCATTCGTATGATTTTTCCAAACAAACTGTCTTTACCTACACCAGTTGCTTTGATTTTCAGCATACCGGATTGCAGGATGGTTGCTCCGTAAACTTGCTGTCCCTTCGAAATTGCAAGCGGTATGCTTTCTCCGCTGATGGCAGACTGATTGACGCTTGCAGTTCCTTCTATAACAATGCCATCAACAGGGATAGATTCGCCAGGTTTGACAAGCACAATTTCACCAACCTTCAATTCGGAAATATCAATATCCTTCTCGGAATCCTGAGAAATGACATACGCCGATTTAGGTGCCGTCTGGTGAAGTTTGTGAACCGCCAGGCGTGCCTTTTCGGTCGTTTTTCTTTCAATGAAATTTCCCGTACGCATGAAAAGAACGATGAGTAAAGCAGTTCCCCATTCACCTACAATGACCGCGGTAATGATACTTGCTGTCATAAGAGTATGTGAGATGATCCTTTTCGTAAGCAGCGCTTTTCCAACGTTCACAAATACAGGCCATCCGCCGATGATGACCAGGATTGCCCAAATATACCAGGGGATGATTTCCTGCATCCTTGAAAGGATTCCGAATTGTTCGCCAAGGATTGTAATTCCGAGTACGAAAATCACAATCATAATAAACAATGCAATTGAAGTTTTTCCAAATGTATTCAAGTTGGCAGAACCCGAGTAAATTTTACTTTCAGAGGTACGAAACACAGCCTGGTATCCTGCTTTTCTAACTGTCTCAATGACAGTTTCGTCAGTCGGGCGATTTTCCCTGTAACAAATTACGGCTTTTTCTGCACCTAAGAAAACCTGGGTTGATTCAACGTCAGGCAGTTCAGCCAATGCTTTTTGGACATGCGCTGCACATTCGGCACAGTCCATACCTGTAATTCTTACTTCGAATCGATGATTTTCTTCCATAGGATTATTTTACATAATTGGAGAAATAACTTTAATCAGCGGCGATAACCAGGCTGCTGTCCAAAAAATTGCTCGTCAACTAGGTATTGATTTTCAAGCCGGTATGCGCCCACAGGACAAGATTGGATTGGTCAAGGATGCGCAGAATAACGGTAAACATGTCATGATGATCGGCGATGGCGTGAATGACGCGCCCGCACTTGCGCAGGCGGATATAAGTATCGCGATGGGTGCATCTGGTACAGAGATAGCCATTGAAACCTCGAACATCGTTCTTTTACGGGAAGATTGGTCACTCATACCTAAAGCATTCAATATCGCAAAACGAACGATGCACGTTGTCCGCCTGAACATCCTTTTCACAGCGTTGTACAATTTGATTGGGTTAACCCTTGCGGCAATCGGACTACTACCACCTGCAATCTCCGCTGCAATGCAGTCAATTCCAGACATAGGCATTATGGCAAATTCTGCTAGATTATTGAGATCATCGAGAGAGCATAAATAAACGCTCTTTTCTTTGATAAGAAATCTGGTTTTTTACCAGATCTTTTTTTCTCTAATTCCCTGCCAGCCAATGAACCACGTTCTGCCAAAGTTTTGCATATCCAGGCCACTCAGCGAAAGTTTTCGGGCACCAGTGCGGGCCGATATCCGACGCCCAAATAAGTGTTCGTCCTTTACCCACTTCTCTGGTAGCTAGCAGGGGATACTCGCCTACTTTCGCGATCAAATGTGCATCTGTTTTTAACTGCAGTTCATTGAAACCGAGCAGCACTGGCCAATCTGTTCCCATCCCATCCACAACCGGATGGCCGCTGTCAATGACTTCCGGCTTGGCTCCTTCCGGCGTTTCCACGCGATCATCAAAAGTATAGATGTCCACCGGCAGCACCTTCTCAACCGGTGAGCGGTAGTATTTCGCAGAAGCATAGATACCCGCAAAAGACAGATATCCACCACACATCAGCAGCCCACCGCCATCTGCCACCCATTCCGCCAGCAATTTCAAGCGGTTTGGCGCAGATTGCCCGCCGGACCAGGTTTCAGGTGGAAGAAGCAAAGAATTAGCGCCAATATCACTTAACCCGATCACATCATATTCTTTCAGTTCTTCCATGCTCGTCGGAAATTCAACAGGAGCCAGATGTCCCGGCATGTGAATAAACTCGATATCTGTACCATCAAAAGCGGGTTCAAGATACTCCACGCCGATCTCATAGACGGCGCTGGAAAAGAAATCCCATCCCTTGTAATGCGTACTGGCTGAAACCCATGATTCGCCAGCTAATAAGAACTTTTTTACTGTCATGTTTCACCTCGGTATTAAGCAGTGTTTAAAAAAACAACTTATTTTTTAGATGAATCTATTATATGATTAATCAAGATGAATAAACAAAAGAAGGTTGTCGCGTGTGCATTGGGCGAATGCGTCCATGTGGCTGGTGTGGTTAATTTCCTGCGGCTGGCTGAACAGGCCGGCTGGCGCACAATATTTTTAGGGCCTGCTGTTCCTATGGAAAAGGCAATATCCCGCGCAGAGGAAGAGAACGCTGACCTGCTGGCTATTTCCTACCGCCTGACGCCGGAAACTGGCGAACGCCTGCTGGCACAGTTCGCAGAAAATGCAGATCACCTGCGTGAGAAAGGAATGCGTTTTGCTTTCGGCGGTACACCCCCAGTCGCGGAGCGTGTAAAAAAGCTCGGGTTCTTCGATATCGTTTTTGACGGTTCAGGAACTTATGAGGACACGCTGGCTTTTTTACGCGGTGAGACCGCAATGGCACAGCAGGAAGACTATTATCCGCAATCAACGATCGAACGCATCCAGTGGAAAGCACCCTATCCTCTCCTGCGGCATCACTTTGGGCTGCCAACCATGGCCGATACCTTAATCGGTGTAGAAAAGATCGCAAATGCCAAAATGCTGGATGTGATCTCGCTGGGTATTGACCAGGACGCGCAGGCAAATTTCTTCCACCAAGAACGGCAAAACGCACGCAAAACAGGCGCTGGGGGTGTGCCGGTGCGCAGCGCACAGGATTACAAGGATCTCTATCAAGCCAGCCGGCACGGCAACTACCCACTCATGCGCACTTATTCCGGAACGGATGATTTCCTTGAGCTTGCCGCTATGTATATTGACACGATCAACATCGCCTGGCCGGCCATCCCTTTATTCTGGTTCAACCAGATGGATGGACGCGGTCCCTGGGACCTGGCAGGCAGCATCCGTGAACACCAAAAAGTGATGGCATTCTATGGGGAACGCGGTATCCCGCTGGAAGTGAACGAACCGCATCACTGGGGAATGCGCGACGCACCAGATGTTATATTCATCGTCTCCGCTTACCTATCAGCTTACAACGCCAGAGCATACGGTGTGCGGGACTATATCGCGCAGATGATGTTCAACAGCCCGCCAGGCACATCAGATGCGATGGACCTGGCAAAAATGAGCGCGGCACTTGAATTGTGCACAGCACTGGAAAATGAGCAATTCCATATCTGGCGGCAGACTCGCACCGGGTTACTCAGCTATCCTCTGGAAGAAAATGCTGCCAGAGCGCATCTGGCAGCAAGTGTTTATTTGCAAATGACACTTAAGCCGCATATCATGCATGTGGTTGGCCATACAGAAGCGCACCACGCTGCAACAGCGGATGACATTATTGATGCCTGCCAAATGGCACGGCGTGCAATCGAGAACGCACTCAAAGGCCAGCCGGACATGCTGCAAGACCCGCAGGTTATTGAACGCAAAGAAAAACTCATTCAGGAAGCAAAAATTACCTTAAAGGCAATAAATAATGCTGCAAAAAAAGATTGCAGTGATCCTTTTACTGATGCTGACTGCCTGGCTGAGATGGTTACAAGCGGCATTCTTGACGCGCCGCATTTGAAGAATAATCCCTTTGCGGCTGGTACAATCGAGACACGCATAATCAACGGCGCTTGTGAAGTAGTTGATAAACATGGCAGCAAGATCAGCGAATCTCAGCGATTAGAACAGTACTTATAGATATTTGGAGGGCAGCATGGCATATCCAACACGTTATACCGTCATAGGGGCAGGGCACGGTGGAAAATCAATGGCCGCTCATCTGGCATTGATGGGTAAGGAAGTCACGGTTTATAACCGCACATATTCTCATATTGAGATCCTCGCCAAACGCAAGGGAATCGAGTTAGACAGCTACCAGGGGGGACCACGTGGTTTTGGTAATATCAAATTGGCAACATCAGATATGGATGAAGCACTCAAAAATGCTCAGGTGGTGATGTTAGTAGTTCCCTCCTCCGCACATGCGGACCTGGCAGAAGTGATGGCGCCATATATGCAGGACGGGCAGATCATCATCCTCAATCCCGGCCGTACATTTGGGGCAATTGAGTTCGATATGATGCGCCGCAAAGCCGGCAGCACAGCAAAGATCCTGCTTGCAGAGGCAGAGACCTTCATTTACGCCAGCCGCGCGGATGGGCCTGCACAGGGGCGCATCTTCCGAATCAAGGAGGCAGTCCCTATGGCTGCCCTTCCATCCATATATACAGATGAGATACTGGAGACAATTTCTGACGTGTATCCTCAATTCATCAATGGCACCAACGTCCTGCATACCGGCATGAATAATATGGGCGCCATTTTCCATCCTGCCCTTACGATCCTTAACGCTGGCCGCATCGAATCTACCCACGGCGATTTTGAATTCTATATCGATGGTGTCACACCGTCCGTCGCGACTGTATTGGAAGCGCTTGACCGCGAGCGCGTCACGGTTGCCTCATCACTTGGCATCCGCGCGCGTACAGCGATGGAATGGCTGGAGATGGCTTATAACGTCAAAGGCAACAATCTGCACGAATCCATCCACAACCAGAGCGGTTATTATGGCATCAAAGCACCCTCCACGCTCAATCACCGCTATATCTTTGAGGATGTGCCGATGAGCCTGATGCCGATCGCCTCAATCGGTAAACAGTACGGTATCAAAGTGCGGGCAATGGACAGCATCATCCGCCTGGCCTGTATCATCCATCATACGGATTACTACCGCCGCGGGCGAACGATTGAAAAACTAGGTATCCAAAACCTGAGCGTGGATGAATTGAAGCGCTATGTAAATGAAGGTGTTTTGGAGCAATAGAAATGTTTAGGCACGCTTCTTGCACCTTGTTATTACGAAATCAATTGATATTCTGTTTAAAATGGCTATAATGTATATACGAAATATATCCTGCGGCCAAACCTGGATATCGATAATAAGAATAATTATTTGAAGTCATAGCAAGGAGGAAGTTATGAAAAAAAGAATAGCATTGATCATAGCGGTTATATTGATGGCGGTAGCGGTCACACCCGTCTCGGCTGCGATCCCAACTACATCAATCGTGGCTGTGGTTGAGAGTGAATCTGTCACCATTCAAACCGCGAATTTCCCTGCCGACAACACTTTCCACGTTTACATGGGATTCAATGGCACACACGGCACGAGCGGTTACCTGGTATCCAAACTCACCACCGGTGAGGGCGGCTCTTTCAAAGCTAAATTCCTCATTCCAGATGAGTTGAGCGATGAAGATATCGTCGCCATTCGTTTTGAAAGCGTGACTGACTCGAAGTATTACAGCTACAACTGGTTCTATAACGAGACCGGTGCAGACAACAGCGAGTGCTCAAACTGCAGCTCGTCCACCGTCCTGCCGCCCGGGTTCCCGACCTTCGATATCACATCAGTCGTCAAGGGGCAGAGTGTAACCATCCGTACGCGCTATCTGCCAGCGGAAACACGTTATTCTGTGCTCCTGAAAAAAGGTGATACATCTGTATTGACCTGGTACGAAGTAGCTGGCTTTGAAACCGCTGAAGGCGGGGTTATGGATGCGACATTTGATATTCCGGCTGAAATCCAATACGCCGAGAAGATCGCCATCAAGCTTTACAGCATCAATGACGGATTCGTGACTTACAACCTGTTCACCAACATGAATCAGTAGATAAGGACAATAAACAGAAAACCCCTATCCAGTGGATAGGGGTTTTTTATGTATCAAAATCTTACTTTTGTCGCGCGATAATCTTGACAGTATCCCCCCGCATTACTACTTTCGCCTGCATTCGCCACTCTGGATTATCCACATCCACTATCGCCGCTATCGCTTGATCGACCAGCAGTAAATCCGCGTCCCGGCATCCGGCAGCGATCGCGCTGCTGTGCCCCTCGAAAACCCACACACGATGGCCTAACGCGCCAAATCCCAGCAGAAAATCAAAGAAAGGGATTGCTCTGCGCATATCTGTTTTCAGCGCATCTAGATAAGTGTAAGCAATGACCGCGATATTGACCTTCGGATTCGGCGCAACCAGTTCACCGAGGATAGCCAACTGCTCTACCGGCAGGTCTTCCGCCAACGGGCACTCCTTGCCGATCAACAGGCGCCCCGGTGTAACGATGATCACTTGATGATATTCCCTGCCTTTTTCATCAATGCTGGTTTCCCCGGCCACCGCACGGGCGCGATCAAAGATACCGCCCAGTTTTGGGCGTACATCAACTTCAGGCATGTAGGGTATGAACAGTTCCTTTTCTTTCATATAGATTAATTATATTGTGGGAATTATGTTTATGCATTCCAATCTAGGCTTAGATCTTTCCATCTTGGATTCATGGATTCAATCAACCCGATCTTCTTCTCTCGCAACCACCCTTTTATTTCTTTCTCAACTATATTGCTTCTAATCGTTCTTCTATCCTATATTTTGTCATAATAAAACTGCACCCTTTCTGTTGGTTTTTTTTGTCCAACTTTTTGGGTGCAGTTCAAGCCCGCTCTTTTTTAATTTCAATCGGTTATTTCTTACAGACCAACAGCCTTCTTGAGTGCTTTCTTCTGGTCATCATCGAGACCTTCGAGATCATCGATCACCGGACCATCATATTTCTTGCCGCGATCATCGGTGAAGTGACCCCATTCAGCCGCGCGCAGCAGCACCCAGGGGGCAACCTTTAGTTCTTCTGCTGCTTTATAAGCCGCATTGATCAGGTCTTGGTGCGTTTTAGAGTGCATCATTTTTTTTGCATTCTTCTTGGCAGCCGCGTTTTTATCCTTGAGCGCCTTGACCACGGCATTAATTTCTGCTGTGGTTTTCTGCGCTTTCGCGCTGGTGCGCTTGACAGTCTTTGGAGCTGTTTTCTTTACTTCTTTCTTTACTTCTTTTTTCGCTACTTCCTCTTTTTTCTTGAATAGATCTGTTAGTTTGTTTTTATCGACACCTACCATTATTCCTCCTATATGAATAATTGACTTATAAATAACTATAGCATAATCTTTTTCTGCCTTTTCGTTCAGAATTTATTTCTAATGAATTTATTATGAGCAGCATGACAACCATCATATTAACAATTAGCAATTAATCACAGATGCACCTGATAAAATCGATAAATAGCATCCACATATATGAAAATGCAAAGGAATAACTATGAAAAGTTTCCGCAAAGAATTATGGTTCAACATCCCGCAGCGGCGCGGACTGGTCAATATCACACCCAAAGTGAACGACTGCCTGCGTGAGAGCGGCATCCAGGAAGGATTATGCCTGGTGAACGCAATGAACATCACAGCCAGTGTGTTCATCAATGACGATGAGCGCGGGCTGCACGAGGACTACGAGAAATGGCTGGAGTGGCTCGCGCCGCACGCGCCCGTGGAGAAATACCTGCACAACCGCACAATGGAAGATAACGCTGACGCACACCTCAAACGCACCATTATGGGGCGCGAGGTGATGGTGGCTATCACCGAGGGCAAATTAGACTTCGGCACCTGGGAACAGATCTTTTACTTTGAATTTGACGGCCGCAGGAACAAGCATGTGCTGGTGAAAGTTGTAGGAGAGTGATTTCGTGATTTCTTTACCGAAATTAATATGATCTTGTTTTCATATAGCGATCTATTTCAATCCCAATGATTTCTTCGGTTATATTTCCTCGACGTATGTAAAAATGTGTTTTATTGAGAAACTGCTTTGTCGGGGCTTGAGTGACATTGACTAAACAGAAATCATGGTCATCATAAATAAATCTTTCAATAGCAACCAATTCCATATCAATGACTTCCGGGTTAATTCTTGATGAAATCAATTGAATCAATTTCTGGTAGTATCCATCCCAACCATCTAAACCATATTCAAAATCTACACTTACAAGAATCTTGTTTTCCTTAAATCCGAATTCACTGATTCGTTGAGCGGTAACATTTCTATACTTATCTAGCTCGAGAACACCAATGACCAAAATTCCTTCGCTGGAATTAAGAAATGCTGTAATTGACTTTAAAACTCCTACATCTGCTAATTCACTTTTCTTTATCTTTTTCCCATTACCTTTTAGATAATTATCTAAATCGATCGTTAGAGAACCCTTGAATTCCAGTTTGTTATTCTCCTCAGATTGTAAAATCTTTTCAAATTCCTTTTTAATTATTTCCTTGTCGGTGCCTTTTCCTTTGCTTTTGACTGCCTCATACCATCTGGACCTAAATTTGATATTTGAGTTAATTAATACTCTTGTCAATTCAAAGCGAACCTGTCTACTTTTTTGTCCTGCTCCGCCCGCCCCTCTATACTCATCAATTTTTTCATTTGATAAAGATTTCAGATATTTTATTAATGGTTTGATACATTTTGTTGATTTCTCTATAAATACCTTAGAATTCTCAATTTCACTAAATATAAGATTGTCCTGAAGTATGTCTCTTAATATCCCCATCATAACCACAATGCCTGAATTCGTTCGAATATAATGCGAATCTCCACTTGCCCATTCAGATTGCATCATTCCTTTGATGATATTGAAAAAATCACTAATTCTTTGCGTTGCAAAATCAATAGTTTCATCAACTAAATCTTTATATAACAATCCTTCTTTTTTTGATACGATTTTTTGTTTATTTAAACTCGTACAAATTGTCGTCAATGATAGATTCCCGTCATTTCCCTCTTTAGGTATTTCAATATGTCCAAAAAATGGTGAGGTGCTCTCTTGATTTAAACGTTTAGCTATACACGATATAACATACAATAGTTTTTCTTTCTCTATCTGGCTTTCTGAGTATAAATCTTCGTATAAATCCCATAACAAACCAGATTCTATCTGCTTTTGATTTTTATTGATCTCCACAAAAAGCTTTGATTCCAAACTGAAATTTGAATCCTTGCTTGCATAGGAGTCGACATTAAAAAAGGCAACAATTGGCAATGATTCAGTATATTTTTTATCAATATTCGCATACCCATATAACCTATGTTGACCATCGATTATCCACGCAGAACCGTAATAAGGTGGGAGAGTTAATGAAATCGGATGAGATTTATTTGTAAATGATTCAAGTTGTTTTTTTGTTCCAATATTCTCTTCAAATTTTTGATCTGTATGGAAATTTATAATTATTGATCCGGGAAAGAATCCACCATTTTTGATAAAATTTTCAATAGATTTAAGCCTTGAAGCCCTTAACATTCTCTGATAAGCATTGGTAATCTCAATAAAATCTGATTTTTCAGATCGCCTATGCACATAAGAGATTTTCAGAAGATCTTCTGGTTTCATGTTAAAAATATAATATGGGATATTTCCCATACTGGCTTTGATTGCAGGAACTTTAACTTTGAATCCTCGAATCTTCTGGTTATAAAAAATCTTGTTGTAAATTTGATACTTTGCTCCAGCGCCAGCAATTTTAACAAGTTCTTGGAGAGCTAAGACGTCATATTCATCCCACCTTTGGATGTTATTTTGATCTGCATCAATTTTGTCATTTTCATCC
>Ga0255368_10391_pt1 | contig 10301 bp, 7 predicted proteins | sample ANMaggSeSYBR01E6_FD_182094 | JGI IMG/M metagenome (GOLD analysis project Ga0255368, IMG submission 182094) | Sediment cell enrichment communities from methane seep in Santa Monica Basin, California, United Staets - ANME aggregate JGI... | ecosystem: Environmental > Aquatic > Marine > Cold seeps >...
CCCGTCGTGAAGAAGGAATGACAAATGTATCCTTAAGTTCGCTTGGTTATGAAGGCCAGGAAGGATATCTTCTTTTTCGAAAAGATACAGCTGTCTTTGCAACGGGTAAATCCGGGGCAACATTCGTACACGGTGGAAACAGTTTGCAGGAACGTATTATACCCGTTCTGACGGTATCTCACAGGTTTGCACCCACTGTTTCCGATTCAAGTTATGTGATTAAGGCAGAAGTGTTGCCGGAAATACTTGGCTACAGCCGAATTCGTGTAAGTGTGGACGTGGCCGCCAATTCTCAATTGAATATCGCAGGAACCCAGAGTATCAATCTTTCGTTACGGGTTGCGGAACGATCAGACGTGAAGGTATCCATCAAAGAAGCGGGCGGCGTAGATCTTAATAATCAGGTGTTTGGCGTTCTTGTGGATAATAAACCGGTGGAAGTCCTTTTTGATCTGTCAGGCCCTGGCGATGAACGAGTACGGCTGGAGGTTTTCCATCCGGACGGGGTTGAAAATGTGATGCCGGAAATCGTGAACACTTATTTTAATGTTGCCGGTACGGTGCAGGATGAGGAGTCTTCTGGGCGTGATGTTTCTGCCGATGATCAGACCTGGAGAGACAATTTTGAAGACGAAGCGGTCGGAACCGTTTTTATGCATCTTGATGAACATGGCTCAATTACCGAGTCCGAACTCAATCAGATACTTGGATCACCACGAAAGGTAAGAAAGTTCGCCCTTTCTTTTGAAACACATTTAAGCAAGGTGCCGTTTTCCGTAAAAATTGAGACGTATAACAGCGGGAAGCGATATGTTAAGGAATAATTTGTCTGAATTGATAATGCATATTTAGGGTAAGAAACATGGGTATAAGCGAAAAGGATATTGAGCATGTGTTTGAGCGTTTACGCTCAGGGGTGGTACCAGAGCGCGGTTTGGAAACCTTTGCCGTTGGTATTGATAAGCCGAGATCTGAATTAAGACGTCAGCTTAAACTGGCGGAAGACGGGGAGGGCGCCTTCAAGTTTTTACGCGGAGGTTATGGGTGCGGCAAAACATTTATGTCTCGTCTTGCTGTCGTTGATGCTCAGGCCAAAGGTTTTGCGACCAGTTTTGTTGTCGTCTCAGACAATGATCTCCATTTTCATAAATTCGATGATATTTATCGTAAGGTTTTGCAAGAACTTGGGACCAGCTCCTGTTACAGAGGCGCACTTGGGGACATTTTGGACCGCTGGATTGCCCGTGTTGAAGATGGTCTTATAGATGCCGGCGCAGATGAAGACAGCCCTGATTTTGATGAAAAAGTCCAGAAACGAATGGATGAGGATCTTGCTTCTCTAACGCGAGGTAAAGCACCGGAAGATATGGGGCGTGTCCTGCGTGCAATTTTTCGATTAAAACAAGAAGGAAAACCTGCTGAGGCCGGGGCGCTATTATCATGGTTGACGGCCAGTGAAAATGTGGCAGCCAGTGCAAAAAAAATCGCCGGTATCAAAGGTGATATTACCAGCCGTGATGCCATGAATTATTTGCATGGGATTCTGGAAATTATTAAAGCGGCCGGATACAAAGGGCTGGTTATCGTTATTGATGAGGCAGAAACCATTCTTCGAATGCGCCGTGATGTGCGCGGAAAATCTTTAAACGGGATTCGTCAGATTTGCGATGCTGCCAATCAATTTAAAGGCTTATTGTGGCTTTTTACGGGAACACCTGAATTCTTTGATGCCAGAAGAGGCGTTGCCGGACTTCAACCGCTTCATGATCGCATACAATTTTTATCACATGGTGGCTTTTCCAATTTAAGGCAGCCTCAGTTAGAACTTAAGCCTTTTAATCAAGAACGCTTAAAGGAGGTCGCGGTAAAGCTTCGCGAAACCTATTCCACAGCAGATCGTATCAGGTTGTCAAAAAAAGTCAGCATAGAGTTCATCGACCGTCTGATTGAGAAAGTCACAGAAGGTTTCAAAGGTGATGTCGGTGTCGTTCCCAGACAATTTCTAAGGCAGTTCGTTGATGTTATCGACCTGTCTGAGGAACATGATGAGTTTGATCCATTTGCAGCAGAAGGATTTACCCCAAAAGAACCTAATGAAGATGAACAGCGCCTGATTGCCGGCAAAGAGCCTTATGATGTCGAACCAGAAGATGTTAAAGGGTATGATATATTGGAATTTTAAATCATGAATGCTTTTGAGAGATTTGAGCCTCGTTTGCAGGATGCTATCGTTTCAAGGCTGGGCTGGTCTTCACTGCGTCCGGTTCAGGAATTCGCAGCTCATGCTCTGCTTGATGGAAACAATGCCGTCATCTTAGCCCCCACAGCTGGAGGAAAGACAGAAGCTGCTATTTTCCCTATGCTGACGCAGCTCATGAAAAATGAACCAGAAAACGTGGGATTGATTTATATTGCGCCGATCAAGGCTTTGTTGAACAATCAGGCAGGACGGATTGGTGAATACGCTGAAATGGTCGGGTTAAAAAGTTTCATGTGGCATGGCGATGTGAAACAGTCGCAAAAAAATAAATTCCTTAAAGAACCTGCGAATCTTCTGCTGACAACCCCGGAATCTCTTGAAGTAATGCTGTTGTCCCCGCGTGTCCCTCATTTAAAGCTTTTTAAAGATTTAAGGGTGGTAATTGTTGATGAAGTTCATGCCCTGGCAGGCACTGACAGAGGCGCCCACTTAATGTCTGTGCTTGAAAGGCTTGTGCAAAATACCAAAAATGATGTTCAACGCATCGGGCTAAGCGCGACGATTGGAAATCCTGAATATATTTTAAACTGGCTGCAGGGAAGCTCAAAAAGAAAAGGCCAGATAGTTGATCCCCCCAAAATAAAATCCCCAAAAAACATCAAAATATATCTTCGTGAAACTGTTAACGGGATTACCCAAGAAGCGAGCAAACAGGCATATGGTAAAAAAAGTCTGTTTTTTTGTCAGAGCCGTTCTCTCGCTGAAAAAATCGCAGAACAAATGCAGGGCTGTGGCACTGATGTGTTTGTCCATCATAGCTCTGTTTCACACGAAGAAAGAAAGGCTGCTGAGGATCGTTTCCATCATGGTTCAAACACAAGTATTGTATGTACCTCAACATTGGAGCTCGGCATAGATGTCGGTGATCTGGATCTTGTTTTACAGGCGAATTCGCCTTCAACTGTGTCATCATTCTTACAGCGTCTGGGACGGACCGGCAGGCGATCTGGGCAAATATCAAACACAACATTTTTTTGTGAAGAGGTTGAGGCTGTTTTACAGGCAATAGCGATTGTGGAACTTGCAAAAGAACACTGGGTCGAGTCAGTCCCTCAAAACAATCGGTGTTGGCCGGTTTTAGTTCATCAGTTGTTTGCGCTTGCGCTTCAGTTCGGCGCGGTCAGTTATGAACGCTGTTGGGCAGCACTTCACATTGTTCCGGATTTATCAGGAATTCATAAACAAGAGTTTGATGCACTCTTGGATCATCTTATTGAAAACGATTTTCTCTTTAAGTCCGGCGGGCTGTTATCATTAGGAGATGAGACAGAACGTATTTTTGGGCGTAAAAATTTTATGGAACTATACGCTGTGTTTACAAGTCCCCAGCTATACAAGGTTAAGACGAATACAGGGTATGTTGTGGGATCATTGGAGCAAACATTTGTAGACAAACTTGTTGCTGAAATGAGTTCCTTTCTTTTAAGCGGAAGGGCTTGGACTGTTGTTCATATTAACCATAGTGACAGAACGGTTCGTGTGGAGCCTGCACCAAGAGGGAAGCGTCCCAGTTGGGGGGGGATTGTTCCGCAGATCCTTGGCTTTGAAATCTGTCAAAAAGCAAAAGATATCATAGCGTCTGATGATGAGATATCTTATATAGACGATCGTTCATGTAGTTCATTGAAGGATATAAGAGAAGATCTTGGTCCACTGTTAAAACGTTCCGGGATTAATCTGCAAATGGAACCTGAGCGAGCGCTGTGGTGGACATTTGCTGGAGGCCAGATAAATCATACACTTAAATATGGCATTGAGGTCCAATTCGATCTTAAGGTAATTGCAGATAATTATAAATTAAGAATTGAAAGTAATGACTCATCGTTTGAACCATTGGAAAGAGCAATCTGGAATTTGAGCAAAAAAGATTTTTGGGAAGAAGCAGAATCAACAAAACTGATTTTACAAAAATTGCCGGAATACCGACTCAGCAAGTTCCAGCAGGCGTTGCCTAAAAAATACGCTATGGAAATGATCAGCAACTTACTGCTGGATGTTGCAGGGACTTTAAAATATTTACAAAATTTAAAGGGCTGATAAAAATTATCATACCGTTAAACTATGTTGGGTGTAATTAAACATTTAGGGTAAATCCGTCACGACTTTTTCTGTAACAATGATAAAATATTTTATTTATGCTTTTTCAACTCCACTAAAATGAGACAAATAAATGGATAAAACTATCTATTTTTCAACAGTAAAAAATCCTCTTCGGGCTTTATTCATAAAAGAGGAAATTATATTGCCAAAAAACTTTTTTGATAATTTTTTGACCTTTTTAACAAAAATTTGCACATATGAAGAAGAAGAACGAAAGATAAGACCAATAATCATAATTGGGCACAATATACGAAAAGCATTGGAGATAGTGCCAAATAATTATTCTTTTGTGGCAACAAAAGGAAAAAGGAATGGAAAAGATCTCGATAAAGCCATGAAATCTTTAATCCCCTTTTGTTTAAACGGTTGGCATGTTTATATCGATATACAGAAAAATGAAATTTTATATGGTCTTTTAAGAAGTTTTACTGGTCCACAAGGATTGACTGTAACAGATTTATTATTTGCTAATGATGATAATCAATTAGAAAATTTCGGCTATGGGCTTGTTGAAATAAAAGTAAAAAGCATTTTTGAAATACAAATACATGGACTTCGCAATAACAGGTTGGGCATAGATTATCGCTTCCTTAAAAAAGAAGAGAATGACCCAGTAACATATTTTAATTTAATGGCGCAGGATATTACATCTGAAATTGAAGATAGTGATAGTTCAAAACTATTAAAAGTTTTCAATAAATTAATGATATTAGCTTCCCAAAAAGTTCATGGTACAATTTGCGTGGTTATAAAACACGATTCAAATGGGATACGCCAGCTATTACCAGATGGGAACTGGTTAGATGAACCCATAAATATTTCTATGAAAGCCCTTGATTCAATAAATGAAACAAAGGATGTTCGATCGAGTGAATTATTTTACGGCTTATCTGGTCTATTTATTGAGATGATGAATATTGATGGAATAACAGTAATAGATGATAAAGGAAATATTCGGGGTTATAATATATTTATAAATAAAGAAAATGTTGAAGAAGTTAAAATAAGTGGTGGGGCACGAAAGCGGGCTGCTTATTCCCTTTTAAACACCAAACATCCGGATATTTTAGGCGTCTATTTTCAATCTCAAGACGGAAAATTATTTTATAAAAGGATCAATAATGACTAAAGCGATAACACTTTGGAAATCACCAAATGAAAATTCATTGCCGTCGAATATTAGTGATATTGGTGCTTTATCTGACTATATTAAAGCTATTAAGCCAAGAGATACAAACAAAATCGAGAGTGCGTTTTTGTCAGAATTATATGATATGGCAGCAGAATTCACATGGAATAGAATGATTAATCTATTACGTGATAAAGTATTATCTTTTGGTAAAGATTTTGTTCTTGAAATGTTAGGGAGGCATGACTCGGGTTCAGATTCTTCAGATTTTTTATCCGAAGTTGAAATAATAAACTTAGCCGCAGACTTAGGCTTCATAAACAAAACTGCAAAAATGCAACTATTGCAGGATAGTGAAACAATAAGACATTATGCTTCCAAAGATGCTGAAGAAGAAATGGATCATATTACTGCCCTGAATTGCATTAAGAACTGTGTGAAATATGTCTTAAGTTATGAAGAAGATGATTATGAATTTTCTTTTTCAAATTTCAGAAAAAAATTAAGAGAAGAATTAATAACCAAAGATAATGAACTTTATCTTTTACTAAAAGAAAGTCCATATTTTTATAAAAAAACAGCTATAAGGACTTTTTTAAATCTTTCTAAAACATCTGAAAGTGCTGAGCTTGAGAAAATTTTAGCAAATATGGTGTTTATTCTCCCAAGTATCTGGGAAAATCTTCTTCCAGATGATAGGCGGCCAGTTGGATTTGCATATGCAGAAGCTGTAAGTGACGGCAATATAAACCTCGTTAAAGCCCTTAAAAAGGTTCTATTAAAAGTGAAGGGATTTGATTATGTCCCTGAAAACTTAAGATCTCTTTCATTTATTGAAGCTGCCAATAATCTTATTAAAATGCATGATGGATATGATAACTTTTATAATGAAGCACCAGCAGCAAAACACCTCTTCTCATTAGGCACATCGATTCCTGTTCCTGCCCTTGGAGTATGCATTACTGCTATATTAACATGTAAAATGGGAAACCGGTATGGAGTCTCCGCCGGTGCCCAACCCTATTTGGACGATTTATTACAATCTATTACCCCTGAAAGGTGGGAGTATTATTTGAGCAGTGTCCTTCCAGGAGAAGATAGAATATTATATGAGTTACTCAATTCACCTCAGCGCAAACGCTGGGTAGAGTTAGTGTTAAACTATAAATTAAATGATCTCGAAATAAGAATGAAATTTGTAAGGGGATTAATTGATTCAAGTGTAAAAAAAGATCATGATTCAATCAAAAGCTATGCGAGAAAAATTATTGATAAAATTCGTTAGCCTTAATGGAACCCGATGATTTGGAAAAACAGAAATCATTTGAGATTTTCCGTCGAAATTCGAGAGATGTAGAGATAATCACATTTGATGAATTGTTAGAAAAGTTGAAGCTATTACATACCCTCCTTTCTACCAATGAAGTTGAAGAAATATAAATTAGGAGACTGTTTTGGGAAGAATTATTGACTTATCGATACAAAATTTTCGGGGTATAAACACATTCAGCCAAAGATTTAATAGTGATTTAATATGCTTAATTGGGCGTGGAGATAGTGGAAAAACGACTATTCTTGAAGCGATATCAGCGGTATTGTCGCCATCATGGAATCGTACCTTTTATGATACAGATTTTCATCAGTGTGATATTGATAAGCCTATAGAAATAATAGCTTCAATGATTAATTTTCCGTCCGCATTACTCAAAGATCATAAGTACGGATTACACATTAGATGCTTAAATCCAGAAAATGGTGATATTGAAGATGCTCTTACAGATGGTTATCAAAGCGTTCTGACATTGAAGTTGATAGTTGATAAAACGCTTGAGCCTAAATGGAATATTATAAACAATAGGGAGCAAGAAGATAAATCCATTTCAGCGTCTGACAGAGCCAAACTAAACTGTTTCATTGTTTCAGATTACATAGACCGACATTTTTCATGGAACAAGGGTAATCCGCTTTATTCCCTGCTGAAAGCTAAGGAAACTATCCCCGAAGATGAAAATAAGAATATAGTTATTGATGCGTTAAGAGAAGCAAAGGGGAAGATTGATAAAGATAGCTTCGCCAATCTTTCAGATGTTGTGGGCGAGATTACCAAAAATGCGTCTGCTTTTGGGTTAGATATTTCAAAAACACATACGACAATTGATTTTAAGGAATTAACCATTAAAGATGGCCGAGTCTGCCTTCATGATGAGAATATTCCCTTTAGGTTAAAAGGCAAGGGGTCAAAACGATTAGCTTCAATAGCTATTCAATCCGCACTTTCACAGGAAGGCGGCATTATGTTGGTAGATGAAATAGAACAAGGTTTAGAGCCGGATAGAATTAGGCTTCTCGCTCGAACATTAAAAGAGGAAAATAGCGGGCAAATTTTCATTACCACCCATTCTCGCGATGTTGTTACCGAGTTATCCTCTGAAGACTTGATGGTCATTCACAAAGACAAAGATACTTTCGTAATGAAAGTTAGCCCTCTGAATTACGATAAAGAAAAATTACAGAGTGTTGTAAGGGCTTGCCCTGAAGCTTTTTTTGCCAAGAAGGTTATCGTCTGTGAAGGGGCTACCGAAGTCGGAATTTGCAGGGCTTTAGACAAATACCGTAAGAGCAAATATAAATCACCAATGTCGTTTGAAGACTGTGCTTATGTTGATGGAACAGGAAGCGAATTTGTAAATAGAGCGATTCAAATAATTCAGACAGAAATTACTGTCACGGCTTTATGTGATTCTGATGATACAGGTATAAATAACAAGAAAATTCAGATGCGAGATGCTGGAGTTTTTATTGTCGATTGCGAAGAAGGTCAGTCAATAGAGGATCAGTCCTTTTTCGATTTGCCTTGGGATCAAGTCTTGGAATTAGTCGATTACGCAGCTAAAGCCCATTCTAAAACTGATGCTGTTATCGAAGATGAAATAGCAAGAAATTATTCTGGAAATAGCTTGCCAGAGTTTTGGCGTAATAATGAAACACCGGAGCTTCGAAAAGCTATAGCCTCAGCATCCCAACAAAAGCATAAAGAAAGGGAAGAAAAGAGAAAAGCTTGGTTCAAAAGAATAGATCACGGTGAGGCTCTAGGAGAAGTTTTATTCAAATGTTTTGACGCAATGGATGATAGTAAGCATTTGAAAGTGATGCTTACAAATTTGTCTAACTGGATTGATGAATAATGGATTATCAAGCATTTGTTGATACTGAAATGTCTTTACTTTTAGCACCAGCAGGTTACGGAAAAACTTTTACTATCGTCGAATGTTTAAAATATACTACAGGTAAGCAATTAGTTCTTACTCACACACATGCTGGTATTGCAGCAATCAAAGAAAAAATAAAAAAAACGCCCGAGATTAAATCAAACCAATACTGCATTGAAACCATCAGCAGCTTTGCCCAGAAATACGTTAAGGCATTTTATGTTGGGGAAGATATGCCAAGCCAAGAACTTAGTAAGGATTATCACAAATTCGTAATTGAGCAGGCTATCCATATTTTTGGAACCTCACCAGTTCAGAATATTTTAGAAGCTAGTTACTCAGGGCTTTTTGTTGATGAATATCAGGATTGTAATATTGATCAACATAGTATGATCGCAGTAATATCAAATGTCCTCCCTACCCACATATTAGGTGATTATTTACAGGGTATTTTTGATTTCGAGGATGGAGCAGTACTTGTAGATTTTGATAACGACTTAAATGGCTTTGAGGAAGCCCAAATCTTAGAGACTCCTCATCGATGGTATCAAGAAGGAAACAACAGGCCCCTTGGTGACCACTTAAAAACCATCCGTGAACTCTTGGAAACCAGCCAAGACATTGTCCTTGAAGCAAATGATGACATAGGGTTTCACGTTTTGGGAGTAAACGCTACTGATATTAGGGATAGTGAAAGTGATTATAGGAAGTGGTTGAGTAGACTTCTTGAAAATCCAGATAATGATCCAAGCTTAGATAGTTTATTAATCATAGTCCCTGAATATAAAGAGATGGATGATTATGGAAATTTAATACCCAAAGGCTCTATCGCATCAAGGGCAAGGCTAAGAAAGCAAATCGATTTTGGTAATCGACTAACTCTTCTTGAGGCAATAGATGATAAGTCATTTTACTCAATCGCAAAGGCCGCTGATGTGCTTATAGGTAGTGTTATTAGGGCTCGAAAGCCTATTAAAAAGTGCAAAGAGCTTCTTGTTAAAATCTTCAATAAAACAGACATAAATAACTGGTTTAATGACGAAGGCTTAATCAATAAAATAAATGTAAATGACAAGCAAAGATCTGAAGCTTTTCAAGCGCATCTCACTACATTCATTGAAAACCCGAGTATTGGTCTGCTTACAAATATCTTAAAATCCTCAAAAAGTGATTTAAAGTGCAAATACAAAAGAGAAGAAATTTTATACTCTTTTATGAAAGCCCTAGAACAAGCAATTTTATGCAACACAAGTGTTAGTGACGCAATGATCGATCAGCGGAATAGAATTCGTCGGTCTGGTAGGAAGGTAAAGGGGAAATGCCTTGGGACAACGCTACTCACCAAAGGGCTAGAATTTGACACAGTAGCAATCCTTGACGCTCATAATTTTGACTGTCCAAAGCACCTTTATGTAGCAATCACTCGTGCTTGCAAAAAACTTATAATATTCACAGAAAATACCACACTGTCGCCATATACAGATGCGAGCTGATCTTTTTGTTAGATACCATTCAGGAGCAGGGTAATAAACCATTGCGGGTTTGTAACCTTAATTTGGGGTTTTTTGCCCAACCCCCCGAAAAGTGCAACAAGGTTAATTGA
>Ga0255368_10350_pt1 | contig 10246 bp, 8 predicted proteins | sample ANMaggSeSYBR01E6_FD_182094 | JGI IMG/M metagenome (GOLD analysis project Ga0255368, IMG submission 182094) | Sediment cell enrichment communities from methane seep in Santa Monica Basin, California, United Staets - ANME aggregate JGI... | ecosystem: Environmental > Aquatic > Marine > Cold seeps >...
CGTCCACCAGGATGCCATCCCAGTTGATGCGGAGCGGGTACTTAGAGTCGAGGATGGCCGGGTTCTTGACCGTGTTTTCTGGGGGCAAGGTGTTAACATCCGGTCGCGCACGGAGCCACTCCTCGCTAACGATACGACCTGGTCCGGCGGGTAAACCGCAGGGACTGACCAGCATTCCAGGTGGACAGATCGGCAGAGAATCGAAGGGTGCTGGCAGTAGAGCGACAAGAGAGAGGTCCATCGAAATACGGACATCCCAACGACCGAATAAACAACCCAAAGTATACGAAATGGCGCTAGAAATCTGCTCACTTGATTGATATGCAGAAAAAGCGGTTTCGTCTTCTTCCCCTCTTTGAAGCTTTGAACGAAATGATTCGAACTTGCGTTGGATAAACTCACGCTCATCATCTCGAATCTCGAATAGATTATTTACGAGGTCATTACATTTTTCTTCAATAGATGAGAGTTCGTTCAATTCTTCCCAGAGATAGCCAACGACCTGTGCAAGTGAAGTCTTTGATCCTAATAAGCGATTGCAACAGAAGTACGGCGACAGCTCGTTTCCAGTATCGAGCTCGCGCTTCCGCTGGTAGATCTCCCTACTCTTGTCTGCCAGCGCTTTATGTTGAGCAATATGAGGAGTCCACTCGGGAACCGGTAGAAGATCTAAATAGCCGGCATGCTTGTGCTGGCCAGAATAATAACTCAAGACCACACTTACAAGCTTTGAGTTCGTCAATCCGAGGAAATACCACCGGGCATCCTCTTCCTCTGGGAAAATGGCGAGCCCTTCAATAGTAAAGACGCATCCTGCTGGTAGTAAATGCGAATCAACAGCATATCCCCGCTTGCCATAGCCTATTCCAGGTTTGAAGTACCGATGAGAGTTATTCCATCTCGTTGACGGGTGCTCCTTAAGGTGAAAACCTGTTTGTTTCCAGGAAGCAACTTCAACTATTGGAAGATAAAAGGTGCTGTATGATCCGCCATTATACATCGGTACAAATTCCAAATCAGCCAATGCACCAACATCAACCTCGCACCTTAGCCGCCCAAAAGTATCGCTCTTGAGCTGAAGACCCGGATGAGCCTTAGCCCTGCTCGAAGCAAGCGACCGATGCTTTCCGAAGGCTTTCAGAACAAACCCGGGGAAATCATATCCAACAACTGAATTTGGCAAATGTTTAAAAGACGCCCCCCTTTCATAATATAAGCAGTCCCCCATTTCAGCGTTATTGAAGCGGAACACAGCCTCTTGGATTGCAGAGCCTTTCTTATCAATTCCTATCTGCCTTACGTCAATAAATATCCCTTTATCTGAGAACGGTTGATGATGTAGAACAGAGGTCGTGACCTCAACATTCGCGTCCAGCACATCCCAACCCAAATCTGCCATAGCATTTAATCGACTGTCAGGAATAAGAACCGCTCTGCGAAAGTCTTCATAGGAGCTCTTAACGATTGCCGTTCTGTCAAAAATAGCACCGGTTACTCCCCGAGGTTGAGACATTTGGTAACCTTGTTCAAGGAAGGAGCAAAGTAGATTCTTGTTCCACGTTCGATAAGTGTGCGATAGATGATCTGCCAAGCGGCTCGAGGCTTCACCAAACGGCGGATTCATCAACACCACATCGTAGCGTTTCCGGCAGAGTTCGATGAAAGCAAACCCACGGGCGGCGTCTTCGGCGAATAACCGGCGACGGATCGCATGAACATTTTCCGCCAGCTCGGCGAAGTCTTTAAGCGCATTCAGGATGCGATCTTCCGCCTGCTCCCAGAACTGTTCGCCGGTGACTCCCTCGATATCGAAACGTAGTTCTTGTTGCTTAGGCTGCGTATCAGCCATCCCTGGGAAAAGATGCTGCTGCTCAGGCTTGGGTCCTTCCAGCCATTGTTGCCTAGCCCCAGCGACGGCGTCCTCGATCTCTACCTCGATCTTGAGCAGCGAACCCGCCTCTCCAGCCAGCTTCATCTTCTCAAACACTACATCCACAAGCTGGCCTAACACCCGCGGCTTCAAGCCGGCGATGAACTCCCGCTGCATCACCTCATCACCAGGCATAGGCTCGGCAGTAACGATGTTGGATTTGGTAATCTGTGGACGATCGGCAGCTCTGATGCCGAGAACCTTCCAAGCCTTCTGCGCCCGCAGCCAGAGGGCCAGCGCAGCGATCTGCACCGCACGGGGGTCAATGTCGATGCCGTGAAGGTTGTGCTCAATGATTAGCTTGGGAACGGTCCGGCGCAGGTCGTCGAGCGTCTCAAATTCCTCGCGCAACGTGCGACCTGTGGTCTCGGATTCTGGGCTCTCATGGTCCCCCCAAGTTTCTTTGTAAATGCGCTCCAACAGGTCGAATGCGTAGAGCAGGAAGTGGCCCGAGCCACACGCGGGGTCGAGTATTTTGATATCCCTAGGATCTTTCTTCGGCCTGTGCTCAATGTGGACCGGCTGCTTGAGCAGCTCCTCCTGAGAGAGGTCCGTCTCTTCCTCCGGCTTGACGTGAGCCTTTTCCCCAGATGCTAGAAAGACCTCGTTAGGCCGTCGAATGAGGAAACGACAATCATCCTTAAGCACAGTATCCCCCTTGCGCATCTCATACCAGATACGGCCAAGGGTGTTATCGGTGAGGAACTCCACTACATAGCGGGGCGTGAAGAACTGATTGCGGACAGCCAGTTCCCGGCTATTGCGTGGCGCTGAAGATTCTGCCCGCATCTGGCGTCGTTCTTCGGAGGAGTTGAAATATTGGTAGACCCAGCCGATGGTCTCATCTTCAGCCCATAACGACTCCATTTCGGCGCGATTGATCGCATCCAAGAGTTGAGTCAGTACGGCCTCGCGCGGGAAGAGTCGCCCTTGTGAGCTGAAGCGGTCGAACAACACGGGCAGGTCTACTGCAAACTCATCGAACACGCTGAATAGATAGCTGCGATACGCGTCACCAATTTCACCCAATGAGCTCCCAGCCAATCGGACGTATAGCTGGAAGCCGTCCGACTGATAACCACTGGCGATCGATTCGATCAGCAAACCGCGCGCTTCTGCCATGCGCAGTGCACACAGGCGATTCAAGATTGTGAAGGCTTGCTCCCGAACGATGCGCTGCAATACATCGACTCTGGCTTGGGTTTCTTGGCTGGGTAATCCAGCCTCATAATGCGATAATGTATCTCGCAGAATACGCGCTGTATCAAGGCGCGCATCATCCAGATGACTGAGTTTATCCAGCTCCGTCACCTCGCCGCGGTCCGGGTCGAGGCCGTAATCTTGCTTGAGCTGCCGGGCAAATTCATCGCTCAACAACGAACGAGCTTCTGTTACAAAGGATGAAAGACGGTTACGCGTCGGTTGGTCAAAGGCCATTGATCAATCGTCCTCGAACTGGATGATGATTTCGATATCCTCGTAAAGGGATAACTCTCTTTGCAAAGCTTGTAGCCTTTGAACCAAAGTATCGATTTGTTCTTTACTCGTGATGTTATTGGGCACTTTGATCGTGCGCGTGATAATCTCACGCCCTTCTTTGCGTGCTCTTTCCCTCTCTTGCTCTAAACTTTCGAGTTGCCGCTCTCTGCTTAACTTCTCCACGCCTTGTCTAATTTGAGCAACGAGCGTTGAAATGGCATATTCTTGATTGAGTATTGTCTTTAACCCATTCAATTCTTCCTTCACATCGATCGTCAGTTCATCCAATTTTGAGTATTCCTGAGATTGTTCTTCCTGCGTCAGTATCGACCAACCAGAAAGTAATTGAAGATCTTGCTGAGCTTGTTTAATCGAGGTCTGAAATGCTAACTTCATCTCCTTTACTGCGTCTCGCACGCAAGTTGAGATCAATGTCAATGAGCTATTCAAGTCGTCTGTATACTTGAAGAAATTATCTTGCCGAAGCCGTTCTGCATGCAAAGAAAAGTCCTCTTCTAGCTGGCTTTTAAGCTGACCTGGAATTCCTGACGATGGAAGCAAGTTTATTTCATTGCGATATGTCTGTAACTCACTAATGGTTGCATCAAGCCCATTCTTCAATGCTCGATCAACTTCCAATCCCCATGAGAGCGCATTGTAGAGATCAGATTCCTCACTGCCCAATCGAGAAGGTGCATCAGAGCCATCAGTGAGGAGCACCTCAGCGAGATCCTTATTTAAATCTCTGATTCTCTCGTTTCCCGGTAATGCCATTGCATCAAGTTTTTCGGCAAGGAGCGTCATTCTTGGTTGCACCTGGCCGAAAAACTTCGCTGTCGCTTTACTGATTTGGTCTTCGAGCGGAATCACTTGTTCGCCTATAAGCTTGGTTAGACGTTCTGATGCGCGTGCTAGTACGTCAGTTGGAGGAGGTTCGTCCCGCAATGCTATACCAATCGATTTGAATGCATTGTTATTTTTTAGGGCGTCAATCGCGTGTTGACCGTTGACGGTGATCTCTCGGCCGGAGACCTTTAAACGAATCTCCCCGGCCAACAGCAACCCCGCAATAAGATAGCGAAGTGTGTCTTGTGACCAACCAAATGGAGCTGCCGTGAAATGATCCGTCAACCGCTTGCCATCGACGGATCCAAACCTATCGAGGTGATCCTTAATGCTAATCAATGCTCGATAATCGGAATTAATCCTGGGCGTACCACCTGATATTTGAACCAACTCTAGCGGATCAGTTTCGGTCGTTATCGCATTCAGGTTTCCTACGCGCAGGAATTTTTCTGCCTGGGAAGTATTGGCCCTAAATGGCGCTTCGCTGTATCGATCGAATACTAACGAAGCAACATCCCCTAAGTACTTCTTGGCAGCAGCATCCACGCTGAGATCTAGGCTCTCAACAGCGGTTGTCTCGCCTTGGAAAATGAACGAACCCTGCAAAAATAAACGTTCCAGCGTGTGTTCCAACTCATTCATAAGCCTTGTCGCCCGATCGGTTTGAGCAGCGCAATATTCTCTAACCTCTTGATCTGGATCGCTTCGGTAGCGCTGCACAATCTCTCGACAACGGTAGATCTCGCGCACTTTCTCCTCGATTTCAGGAACAGTTCTACCAATCAAGAAGATTGAATACTTAGCGCTCTGATGGCGCGATTCATCCACAAGACGAGTTCGTTCAAGCTCATACTCTCCTGGCTCGACAAAGTCCGCATGGATTTGAATAATTTCTCGTTCGCCAGCCAAGCTCGATGGCACTGTGCCGATCAACGATTTGATACCTGCCTTAACCGTTAAGGCACCGTCCAGTCGGGTAGATGGCAACGGGTCAAAAACCTGACGGATCGTTTCGTTCTGAATTCTTTGGGTTTCTATGGTCCTGAGTGGGATTTGCACTCGTTCTTTGTCAATCTTATCGATCTTTTCGCTGAAGAAGCAAAGATTGCCTTCCTTCTCACCAAAGGGAACGATGGAATCTTCGGTCAGCTCTTCAATCGCCCGATTAACTTCATCTTGTTGTGATGAAGCATCCACCATAGGGTGCATTAGACTGGTCACATTTTGGGGAGTGACGGGCATATTACTTAAGATCTGCAAAACCGCCACTGATTTCGCGACTTGTTGATGAATATCCGAATCTGGATAGCGGATGAGAGCTTTTCCTACTGCACGGTGAATGGATAGGAACGCTCGCTGGATATCCTTCTCTAAAGCGTCGTATAGGGTCACGGTCGTTGCCAACCAACTGATGGTCTGATCCGCGGCTGCCTCATTACCATCTTCGCTTTCGATCAAAATATCCTGGATGATCTTGATCGCCGAACGTAACCCGATGCCTCCCGTTGATTTCGCAAGAGCTCCTAAGAGATGAAGCAGAATATCAAAATGAGCTGGCAAGAAGGGGTATAGATTGGTGAAGGTTTCTTTATCAAAATCAGAATCATAGAATTTCGCGTCCTCAAGTTTGGTGTTGTGCCTTAAAGCCTGACCATGCTCATCGAAGATTTCCGCTAAAGCCTTTTCGCCCTCGGGTGATTTGGCCAGCAATCTTCGGTAACAAATCTCTTTAATATCACTCGATTCGAGATCGATTTGGATCGGAAACCGTGCAGCAAGCTTGAATAATTCAGGAGAGTTGAGCGCGGCTCGTGGATCATCCTCGGTAAGTGTTTGTTGAGCGGTAGCAAATATCCAGACTTTTCCATCACCGATCGACTTGAGGTTCTTTGCAAGGCCATCAAGATTAAGGATGAGATTCGGCCTCGATCCAATGTATTGACCGACCTCATCAATAATGAGGAGGACAAACTCCTTTCCCGATTTCTCGCGGATAATTTCGATCATCTCCTTAACGCGTTCATTCTCGAAATTGTACGAAATCTGAGGTCTCGGTGTTAAAGGCTTGGGCGGTTTGAAAAAGTTCAGGATACATCTCATGTGCAAGTTCAGGAATCACGCTATCGATTACTAGCGGATCATTTTGGACATCCTCCCAAGGAACCTTTAATTGTTCTTTAACCCGATTTTTGAACTCTTCATAGCGGTTTTCTTCTTGGAGCCTTCTCTCTAGCGCTGCAACCTTCAAATTACGTGAGTAGCCCGCCCATTGGAGCACTTTATAAAAGAGGACACTCGAGACATCCTCCATCGTGGCTCCGGCCAGCATCTCGCTTGCCAAATCTAAGAAGATAACCGAAGCAGGGAACTTGTTAGCTGCTTTAGCCAATAGCGCACGCGTTTGTGGTTTTTGCATGCGGTCCTGTAGGTGTTTCAAGAACCGGACACCTGATATCTCGACATTTTCATCGAGTGCTAAGCCTAGATATTTGGTGAAGGAACTCTTTCCGGATCCATAGAAACCTGAAACCCAGACACCAATTTCGTTCCCGTCGCCTGTTTCCATGGCAAATTGCATCTTTTCAAGAAGCTCTTCAAAATGCTCATCAATGCTATCGGTAACGATGTATTCGCTGATCTCCGATTTCAAACGCGCTTCTTGATCAGCCCGATAGGTGATGACTTTCTCGATAGGTCGGTAGATATCTCGTGATGGATCGAAAAGCTGTTTTATTTTCATTATTTTTCGCCTTTATCGTTCGCTATCCACCTACGTGTACTGAGCGATAGTTACCATCGCTTGGATAGAAGCCCAAGAATTTCAAACGCGTTTTTCCGGTTCGCACGCCTGGATAGAAGAAGATTGTAGGTATATTGAATTCACCATAGAGCTGGCTCTCTATAGCTCCGATACGTAAATATGGGTGCAAAGCTTCGAGATCCGTCACAAGCAGGATTGCGGATTTTCGATCCCGGAGTTCTTGAAGTTGATTTTCTAATCGTTCCTTTAGTGCTCCACGCGACAACAGATTACCTATCGATTCATTCGCCTTATCCCAGTCCAACGGGTTTTTCCGATCTGCTTCAATCCAGACCTCTCTTAACGGAGCTTTCTTGAGGATGTCGAGTATGTGCTCTGCAATCGAAAAAACATGCACATCCCAGCCATCATTGCTCAATCGGGCAATCCGAGCAGGCATCATTCGTTTTACATCTAGAATTTGGCCGGGAGGGAAAACCAGATAATAAACTGGCTCGAAGCCAGCATGCGCAAGCTCCCGGCCGGCTTGAAGCTTTACCATCAATTCATCGAAGTTAGCTTTGAGAGAGGACATTGATTACTTCCTGTATGGTGTCATATTGCCATTCAATCCGGATCGCATCACCCACAGATTGGACGAGCACCAAACCTTGTAAAGCCAATCGCTTCATTTCGTTCACAACATCAAACCGATCCATACCGAAGAGCACCCAATCTTCATGAGTGAGTATGTGGTTCTCAGCGATGCCTGATAAATGCAGCTCATAGGCAAGAATTGGAACAACCGATGGATCGATACGAAATGGAAGAATTTTACGATCCTGCTTTCTACCTGCCTCAAGTAATCCGAAGTCCGCAAGACATCCGGTCAAGTATGCAGAAACTCGCCTTACCATGTTCTCAGACCAGTTAGTCGTCGTTTTCCCTTCGTCCCGCGCTCGCAATACAAATCGACGCGCATCTGGATTTCCCAGATAACTATGCCCTCCGGAATATGCGATCCAATAGACTTCTCTTACAAAATCAGCTAGGATCAAATTTGCTCGACATGTATTAATAAACATCAATTGCTCGATGATAGGATCGGGACTCGTGCTAATAAGCCTTTTGAGAAGGATGGCAGGTGCTCCGCCATTGACAAGGTATCTAGGGGCAAAACACTCCGCCACAAAATTGCGCAGCCTGCGCGCGGACATGCTTGCAAATTCTCCTGACTCCAGAGCGATATCGAATAATGCCCCCACACTTAAGCCTTCATTCCATAGTTCAAGAAGTACACGCGTCTCTGGAATCATCCCAAGGCCAGCACCAAGCTGGGTCGTATATTTTGAGTTCATCGACTTCCACCTGAAAAATATGGGAAGATTGGCACTCCCTGTGTGAAACCTTTTGCGTAACAAGCCTTTACGGCATCCCAAAGATTCAATTCTGCTAATGAGTTGATATCGCCTATTCGGATTGGTCCAACTTCATCTCCATCTGGAATATCAACATCTTTCAATAGATAATCTAGCGCAGCCTCTTGGCTAGAAATGAACTCCGCGACATTTCCCGAGAACTTGGGGGACAGAAGTGTTTCATGGACACCCTGAGCCATCTCTTCCGGCAGCCTGAATAAATGATATACATCGCCAATCCCAATTCGCTCATCGTGCAGGATTGTTGCTGCCTTTGACACGCCGGTGCATTGGGCAAGAAGTTGCGTCCTTGGAAACACGGGTGTTATGAACGCGTCGCTCCCCTGCGAGAAAAACGAACTTGACCACCAGTCGAATTGCTCTTTTTCGCCCAAGTAACCCACGACAATTCGAAGAGTTGCTAGAGTCTCGAGGAGATTAGGTTCCATGGTTCCCTTTCCACAAACAAGTCATCGTATACGCATTCGATTTCTAGAATTGAGCCAAACAAACCTTGAGCCTAAAGGGTCTTAACCCCGCTATTCATATATGTGGTCCATAAACAACTCAGAATTGGAAAGGCAGAGATTAATGGTCTCTCTATGAAACCGCCAATGCCGCCCCACTTTTTGGCATGGGATTTTCCCTTCTTGAGCGAGTTTGTAAATGGACGATTTAGGAATCTTCAGATAGGTGGCGACCTCATCCACTGTCATCATCGTTACTACTTGAGTATTCATTTGGGACCTTTCTTTTGAAAGAATGACAATGGCGCCCCTAATAGTGGATAATACTAGTCCTACATTGCTCGTTGTTCGAATTTATTGCCAACTATTAGTATAGGAATAATGAGGGATAGGGAAAACCCCCTGTTTGTACTTGGGCAAAAGGGCCTAACTGAATTGGTTGGATCCTACAACAAGGCCGGATCTGATCACTTTCATAATCGGAGGTCACAATTCCAGTAATTCGTGGCTGGGATTGGTGAGCATTCATAAATTCCTACTTCAGCTTTTCAAGTAGGGGTCTCCATTCATAATCCCCCTGCTCACCAAATAAATTGATAATTCCAACAGCCTTCTCTTTGGTCTTATTATCGGCGGTAATTGAACTCTCAAGGATCACCCTTACCTGTTCTCTTGTATCCGATGTCATGTAGAAGTCTCGACTTGATAGGACAATTTCATTTAGCATGGAAATAGCCTTCTCGGGATACTCCTTACTGTTCTTTCCCAGATATTCAATGACTAGAACCAATTCGAACCTAATCGCCTTATATTCTATTGTTTGTAATAAGACTGGATACATTTCTTCTAACCCAAGAGGTATATGCTTGAGTAATCTACAAAAGCTAGTTACCTCTTTTGTGAAGTCGCTTTTATCTCGAGTTGAATTCGCTTCTTCTAATCTCCATTGCCACAAATTCCAGATCTTTGTCCACGTTTCATCATCATGTGAAGGCTGCTGTGCTTCCAATACTTTGCTCAGCCAAAAGTTACCGTGGGAGCGAGTCTCATCACTGGAATTTTTAAAATACAGAGACAATATTTGGTCTTCGGAATCAATCTCGATCAGATCCAATAAATATGCCTTTAATACATGAGTCGCTATTTTTTCATCAACACGATCGAAACCTACTTCCTTATCCGATCTCGGTAGGTTTTCGAGCGCTCTTTGATAGCTATTCATTAGTAATGGAAACACATTTGAATACACGTCTGAAAACCGAATATAGGCGCTCCAGGCAGCCTGCCAGTAGTTAGCCTTATCTGGCTCTAAGGGGAATATTCGATCATGATTTTCTAACGCCCACTCTCTATCAAGATAATTCAA
>Ga0255368_10397_pt1 | contig 10172 bp, 7 predicted proteins | sample ANMaggSeSYBR01E6_FD_182094 | JGI IMG/M metagenome (GOLD analysis project Ga0255368, IMG submission 182094) | Sediment cell enrichment communities from methane seep in Santa Monica Basin, California, United Staets - ANME aggregate JGI... | ecosystem: Environmental > Aquatic > Marine > Cold seeps >...
TTCCACCGGACATGGATCAGTTGTTGGAGAAAGTGTTGGTGAAATAATCGATGGGGATTTTTCAGCACAGCCTGACAGAACTAAAATCATCAGTATAAAAAATGCTGTTTTCTTCACGCTTTTCTCCTTTTAACAGGTTACAAGCTAATGGTCGTATGCTTTTTGTTTTGCGGCTCAACCTGGAGATATTTCCCAATATTCAAATATCGAATAATTTCCAGGAAAAAATCCCTGATATCTGCTCATATATACGTAGTTTCAACCCTAATGTTGCACTGCTATTATATATTTTTTTTAATCCTGTAAATACGCAGCGAGGAGGTAATAGCTGATTAGCCGGAACCTGATTGAGATTGAATGTCTGCGCCTGCGGCTCGAACCCTGCTAGGGGTACTAATAGTGAGAACTAACTAATTTCCTCTGTTAAGAAATGGGGTAGAGTTTATTTGACTATGAAAAAGTAATTTTGTATAATGAATTTATCGGAGTTACTAGTGGTCTCGGCAGAGCAATTATTGGTCTGTAGACAAGATTTGGCGAGAAATCGACCAGAATCAAGGAAGCATTTAGGAGGAGGTGGTAGATATAAGTGAAGTTTTTGAGTGACCAGGGCGAAAGTGATGTATACGAGCGGTAAATAGTCATAGCCCCCTGGCTTTACAGGAAGAGGAAAATAATTATCCAAAACTTGGGGAAAAAGGAGGTTTCGAATGTGCGAAATTAATGCTCTTCTCTTGGTGGTTGTGTCTGCGGGCATTATCGGGGCAATTGCAGCAGTCGCCACCGCTATCGTTTTGAACAACGGGTTCTGGACTGCACCAGCCTCTCCGGCTGCCATGATAACCGCAGGAGTTGCAAGCCTCACAGCAGTAGTGACCCTTTCAATTTTGCTTACTCAGGTATCTGATTATTACGCGTGCATGGGATCCCCTTCGGCATGTACCGGGGAGCTTTCGAACGTCACAAATGCCATAAATGCTCTTATTTCAGTTCTTTCCATCCAGGCTGCCGCGTGTTTTATAGTTGCAGGAATAGCCTGGATTCCATGGGCTGGGGCAGCTCCGATGTATGTTATTATGGCCACATTTATCACCCAGCTTGCCCTAGTACCCTCATTTTATATATTCCTGAGTGATCTGGTTAGCTGCGCGAACAATGAAGCGACCCAAATAGAGATAGGTGTGATTTTGGGCGGTGCCATGGTTGTGGCTATCGTGTCCATTGGGTTGACTGCATATGTTAGGCGGGGTGTGAGCTGGAAGTGGAAATCACCTGAGTAGTAAAACCTGCGACCTACCAGCAGAATTCCACCTTCCCAAATCCAGACACTGATTAATTACTGAATAAACACCAAGAAGGCTCAATGTTGCTGGTTTTGTTTATCGTTGGAGTTAAATAGCTGCTGGATAAGAAAGTATATTTATATCTATGGTTCAACTCCCGACCGGGGTGTTGGATTCAGAAGAACCGCTTGAGATTGATTTCAAGCGGTTCTTTTTTTTACTAAGATTCAGTTTTCTAGTGAAAATGAGCCAGGAAAAATTCCGAGTTCTATCCTCCACCCGGGTTAATTTTAGAACATCTCAAGGATAGCCGTGGAAGCGATACAAAGCAGCGCAGCCCCGGCCAGGGCGCCAAAAACATACCCGATGATAGTTAGCGGTGAATGAATTCTTCTTTGACGAGTATCCTGCGCTTCCGCAAATTGAGCGAGCATCTTAGCAGCCTGGCGAGCCATATCCTGAGCCGAGAGGTCGGTTAGACCAACCCAAAGCCAATCTTTTTCATCAACAGGGATAACCAGCCGGGCCCCGGTATATTGCTCCAGCCAGGCACGGACAGCTTCTGGTGGATGGGTTAGTAAGTTTGAGGGGATCACAGCTGCAGCAGCTGAGTCTATCCTCTCGTCAAGCGGATCACCAGCTGGTTGAACTACAGCAGGCATACCAGGTGCAATTGTCTTGAGAGCGCTTAAAATACTCTCTGCGAATTGGCCTTCACCGGTATCAAATACCATTACCGGGAAAGCCGCATACTTCTCGATCAGTGCCTTTGATACCCGTCGGCCATCCGCCTGCAAGCAGCGCCAGTGATAGATGGAAAATATCACAAATAAAATTAATAAGGCCCCTAGCGATAGGATGGTTTGCAAGCTGTGTCTGTCAGCATTCCCCAGCACAAGCTGGATTAGTTGATACAACAGCATGCCAGCGGTGATCATGGTTCCTATCACCCCGGCAAATAAGATCAAATACAAATATCCCTTACGCACTAAGGAACGGCTGGCATGGTCGGTTTGCTCATCATCTTTGAGTATCTCCAGTTGAGCAGGCCGCCAATGGAGGGTCCAAACTGGCAGACTTACGAGCAGGGTAGCAAGAATATAGGCCAACCCCTCGCGTGGGTAAGCTCCCCATATTTCTTTGGGGGGCACAAACATATCAATCAGCCATACAGCCAGCAATTGCAGTGCTGTAAATGTTGCGATTAGACCAGCCAGAGACAGAACGTAGTAGTACACCCGGCGGTGACCTGCGATCTCCGAGATTTGAGGAAGGTTTTCTGTATCTTGCCATAATGTCTGCTTGAAATAGCGCCAAACTACAGCGGATGGGATCAAAACGGAGAAAGCAACGGAAATCTCTAGCAGAAAATTCGACCAAATTGCAGTTTCTCCAAATATACCGTTTAACAAGTCGCCCAGGATAACTCCCGCTGGAATCAGAGTTGCCAAAGCCCCCAATAGCGACAGGGCATATAGAATACTTAGACGGATCCAGGAGGATCTTTCGCCCGGATCCTTGATCGCGTTTTTAATGATCTGCCAGCTGTAAACCCACACTCCGGTGCCAATGAGAGCAAAACTGATCCCATTTACCATCGCGGCGTCAACTCCGCCAAGTACATCCTCGGTCATGAATAGCAGCAGCAGCACTGCGCCGCCGTACAGCATCAATAAACCATAAAGCATCCAGAAATAATGGTTGATGCGGCGCATGAGCGGCAGGCTTTTTCCTTGTGGGTTTTGCCAATGCTGAACTATAACTCGCCGGAAATAGGCTGCCAGGACTGCATTGACAATAATAGCAATCAGGTTATCTGACCAAATCTGATCAGTGCCGAATGCCAACCCGATCTCTCCCAGGTTGAGGATTAAAGCCAGGGTACGCATCAGGATTGAGAGCACACTGTGCACAACAGGAACGGCCAGAGCGATCCAGGCTGCATAAAGGAAAAAGGTACGCACACCTGAATATGCCTCATCTTCATCTTGCTGAGCATCGCGCTGAGCCAACCACCAATGGAAGAAAAACACTGGCAATCCGACTAATATAAATGCCAGCCCGCCAGCTAATGAATCAGCCGCAAGGGTAAAACCCTCCGCAAAGATCGAGCGTGCCAGGGTGATTAGAGCCCAAACTACAACTTCGAGGCTGATAAGGGTTACTAAATAAATATACAATCGCCGAATGGTCTTCATTATCTCCTCTTTAAGGAACAGTCCTCCCTAGGGACGATAAGCATCGTTATACCAGTCCCAGCCCCAAAATGGGTAAGGCATACTAGTTATTTTCCACTCACCTTTTTCATTCTTGACTAAGTGGGCGACTGAATTGTTGCGGCTTACACCGCTAAACGGACCCGGGCTGATCTGGACAGTTGTAACATCAACCCAGGCTGAATTATCCAGGTCTTCATCCCAACCAGTGATTTGAATACCGTAATCTTTTGGACCGTTGTATTCTGTTGAAAAAAAAGAACGGAAATCACCAAAAGCCGGTTTATCTTCCTCGTCAGCCAGATAGCCATAAGCTTTTTGGAAGTCATCTTTTTGCAGCGCCAGGACAAAATTGTGGACTACGCCATCCGGGGTGTTCTCTCCCACATAGGTTTGCCCATCACCCTGCCTGATGAAAAACACAACCAGGGCAGCAGTAATCAACACCCCGATCCCTACCAGAATTCCAATTAAAAATCGATCTTTTTTCATGCCAGTTTCCTTTTTTCAAGCTGAGGTTTTGGCTTCTTCTTGGTAAATACAGTGATATTTTAATTATACAACGATAATTGGGAACTTTTTCATCTCACTTTCTTCACAACTTCAGATTGTTGGTGTAACATAACAACTGTAGGAAGACTGGGGGCAGATTAGATCTCAACAGGGCTTTTTCGATAAAATTTCTGATGGAAAAGGGAAAAAACATGAAAAACATTGTTCTTACTCCTACTCCTGAATGGATGGCCTTAGACGGCCTCACTGATACAGTCGCTCCCTGGGAAGACGGTCTGCGTACAAATGTTGACTCGCCGTCCTTCGAGTGGTGGTACTTTGATGCCCATTTTGATGATGGTTCCACTGCTGTGATTGTCTTTTACACAAAGCCAATGCTGGTATGGAAGGGTCCAGCCAAACCACAGGTCTCGATGACCATCACCCGTCCCAATGGAGAAAAGACAATCAAGTTTTTCACCAGCTCCGTTGCTCAATTCTCGGCAGCAAAGGAAACATGCGATGTACGGGTCGGAGACAGTTGGGTTCAGGGAGACTTGCATCGCTACCAGCTCCATGTTGAGATAGATGATCTCGCTGCCGATCTGACATTCACCAGTACGGTTAATCCCTGGCGGCCAGACGCAGGCAAAGCTTATTTCAGGGACCTTGAGCATTACTTCGCCTGGCTGCCGTCCGTTCCCTACGGATTGGCGGAAGGTACTTTAACCTATGACGATCAGGTTCACCAGGTTAAGGGGGGCGGTTACCATGACCATAATTGGGGGAACATTGGCCTGAACGAGACCACGGATCATTGGTATTGGGGCCGCGCCCACCTTGGCGATTACACGCTAATTTTCGCCGAGATAATCGCGTCGAAAAAATTTGGTTACAAACCCCAGCCAGTATTTATGTTGGCCAAAGGAAGTGAAGTTATAATAGGCGATGGGGTGCCGCTCAGTATGGATGCACGCGATTTTGTGCCGCACTCTGGCGGACGGAAGTACCCAAATGAAGTGGATATCCACTGGCAAAAAGATGAAGAGACGGTGCATCTCGCCCTTCGCAATCCGCAGGTTATTGAGGCCATCAGCCTGCTATTGATCCTTCCTGCCTGGCAGCGACCGTTGTTGCGATTGTTCAGCAACCCATACTATTTTCGCTTTAATGCCGATCTAGAAATGAGCGTTAATCTGAAAAATAACAAAACCGTTGAGCAGGGCACAACACTCTTCGAAATCATGATTTTACAAGGGAAGAATCACCCTTGAGATTAGGAGTCCAAGGAACTCTCCTTCCAGTCTTGAAAAACGGTTATACTAAAGGAATATCTCTTTAGATTACCAAAAACAGCTAAAAAAAATTAGATTTGGTAAATCTCTAATACCAAGTAAATTGCAAAACAAGAATATCAGAGTATCTTGAAATTATTTTGTGGGATTTATCATCAGGCGAGTGATTACCTGTTTGCTCGAAAGAACAGGGGTTGCGAGCAATAAATCTGAGCCAATTTAAGACACTTTCCATAATGTGCGCAGGTGATTAATTTAACAGCAGAGGGAAAAATGGATAAGAAAAGAAAAGGGTTGTATTTGATTGGAGGACTAATTGCGGCGGTCATGTTAGCCACTATTTCCTGGATGGTTCTTGAAACTGGCATTGAGATTTCTTCAAAAGCTGATTTTTGCGGTACCTGTCATTCCATGGAACCGATGGTCGCTTCCTATAAAGCGTCTACTCATGGGGGTAATAATCCCAGGGGAATCATGAGTGCTTGTACAGACTGCCATGTATCACATGAAAATGTCTATACCCATTTTATTGGTAAAGCAAAATCTGGAACGCACGATATTTGGGTTACAGTGTTTACTGATGAAATGAACAATGATTGGCAAGCACTGAGGGAAAAACGAGAGGATTATGTTTATGACTCGGGTTGTCTCACCTGTCACCGAAATCTGGAAAACGCAACCCAGGATACAAAAGAACACGACAATTACTTTGCCGGGTTAATTGACGCCCAATGTGTCACCTGCCATGAAGAAGTTGGGCATTCGAATCTCAATAGATATTTACTGGAAACCAAATATAGGACAGAAAGATAGACCAAAAACCAGCAAGGTCAAATTTGAAGAGGTGAAAAATGAAGAGTAATAAATTGATAGTGGTGGTCACGGTATTATTGTTAGTTTCTTCAGTTCTTGTTGCTTGCTCTAGCGAGCCCCCTGCGCTTTCTGAAGAGGAACAAGCGGAAATTAAGGAACTCACAGAGGAAGCAAAAACATGCATTGAATGCCATTCCACAGAAACGCCTGGTATTGTCGCAATTTGGGACCAAAGCGCACATGCTGAAGTTGCTGTTAGCTGCCTTGACTGCCATACAGTAGATCCTGATTCCCCTCTGGCATTAAGTGGCGTTGAGGGACATGAGGATATCAAGGTGAGTGTGTCAATGCTTGTGCCGCCTGCTGTGTGTGCTGAATGCCATGAAAACGCAGTTGAACAATTCCATGCCAGCGGGCATGAACGAGCTTATTTGCAGGTTGCTGCCAGTGATTCAATGCAAGCCTTGATGTATCATCATGAGGGGCAAGATCATCCCGAACTGTCTGGTGCATCGGCTGAAACAGGATGCTACCAATGTCATGGAAATGAAATCGTTGTTGATGATACTGGACACCCAACAGCAGACACTTATCCAAGTTCTGGAGTAGGCAACTTATATCCCGACGGTGATGTAGGCAACTGTTCAGTATGCCATACCCGCCATAGCTTTTCTATTGCTGATGCTCGAAGGCCAGAAGCTTGTGCTAGCTGCCATCTAGGTCCTGATCACCCAGACATAGAAATTTACGAAGCAAGTAAACATGGTCAAATTTACCATTCAGATGGTGAAAACTGGGTCTGGGATAGACCACCCGGAGAATGGGAGCCAGGTGATTACACAGCACCCACCTGTGCAACTTGCCATATGAGCGGTATTGGCGATCTTGAAGTTACCCACAATATTTCGGAACGATTGTACTGGAACCTGTGGGCGAAAGTTTCAAAGCCTCGAACTGATCCTGATGTCATGGGTACCTATTATGGCGATGGTGAAACCGGGCGGGAACTAATGACGCAAGTCTGTACGGAATGCCATTCAACTACCTTGGCAGAATCTTTCTTCGTTTCTGGCGATAAGGCAGTAAATTTATATAATGATGTTTATTTTGCCAAAGCTGAAGAAATGCGGGCAGAACTTGCTGAATTGGGGCTTCTGAAGGAAAACCCCTGGAAAGATGAGTTCCAAATTATTTATTATTACCTCTGGCACCATGAAGGCCGTCGAGCACGCCAGGGCGCCATGATGGCTGGAGCAGATTGGTCACACTGGCACGGTTTCTTTGAATTGATGCAGGATCTATACAAATTGGAAGACATCTATCAGTTGAGAATTGAAACAGGGGTAATTGAATAACCTGATTTGGGAAAATTGAAGAAGATTAAACAGGGCTGTCTGAAAAGGCAGCCCTGTGTTTTTATCTCTACTATCTGCGCCTCTATGAATTACTTCATAGAGGGGAGATTGCGCAGCGTGTTTTGGAGTTTCGGTTACTTTTACGGGATAAACCTTCTCTTCAGGGACGCTGAATGGTTTGTATATTTAGTAGGTTTCTAGAGAATTTCAGCGTCGACGAAGGTCGACGCCCGTCCTGAGCGAAGGCGAAGGACCCTAGCAGCGATTTTAATCGCTTCATATTGGTGGTTGTCCATCAATGACAGATCAAGATCGGAACATCCGACCGGCGCAGCAGTGTATCCAGGGTGCTCCCGAACAGCACTTCCATCACTGGCTGGTAACCGTAGCCACCCACGATTAGGAAATCACAGCCATGGGAATTCTTGTTCTCAAGAATGACCTCGCCTGGAGATCCAATTTCACGGATAAAACTTGCCTCAATTTTTCGGGCGTCCAGGTATTCCCGGGCCTTGTCGAGAGGATTAGTCCGGGCAGCGCTGTCCTCCGGAGCCGTTACAACTGTCAGCTGGACCCCCCATTTTTCCGCCAGGTAAGCCGCCAGGTAAAGGGCTTCGGTGGCTTTGGGACTGCCGTCATAGGCTAGCAGTCCGTGTTTCATATCTGAAGTAGCTGGCACAGCCAGCAGGGGGCGGGGACAGCTCTGCACCAGGTAGCGGATGCCTGATCGTAACCTGGCAGCCAGCCGGTCATCGGGAGGGTGCTCCAGACTGAAAATCAGCAGATCATTCCAGAGAGCTCGCTTGGTGAGGGTATCCAGCACCTCTCCCTCTTCTATATACAGTTTTGCGCTCAGGTTTTGCTCCAGGTTTCTTTTTCGAAACTCCGACTTAATCTCCTGGTGGATCGAAGCATCCCTGCTGACGTGTAACGTTGCAATGCTGCTGCCTTCAATTTCCGCAATGGTGAAAGCCTGCTCCAAGGCTTTCCAGCCGCTATCTTCTCCGTTAAGCGCAACCAGGACAGCTGAAAAGATTTGGCCTTCCTTTCTAGGCATAAGATGGACTCTGCGCCAATCCCCAATACCGAGCGGCTGGACAGCACCCTGGGGAAAGAGATACTTCTTTGTCCTCCTCCAGCGGTGAACCAGGCGATTGCCGTAGGCTGCTGCAAAGCTGTCCACAGCCGCGGAAGGTTTAATTTCCCAACCGTACTTGCGGCTGAGTTCTTGTTGATATTGGGTCAGCCAGAGATAGAGATCTGTTGGAGTGCGCTCCGGAAAATCCCGCAACAAGCCTGACTGCGAGACGGTCTGCAGCACTGGCAGGTAAACCTCTTCCACCCAGTTTTCTGTGGCTTCTTGAAAAGAATAAGGATAATGATGCCAGATTTCGAGGTTGATCTGATGTTTGCTGATCTGCTCCCGAAGCTGCCGGTAGGCGCCAGGGATACTGGTGGCAAATTCCAGGTCCGGCCGCTGCACATTCATCCCCGTTTCCTTGCGGAAGCGGACCTGTCGGTGTTTGATGATTACATCCTCGAAATCGTCATCAGGGGTTAGAGGAACTGTGCTTTCAATCTTTGTAACATAAGCCGGTATTTGAGTCATACCGCGCTGTCTTGCGACCGACACTCTGTGATTACCATCAAGGACAAAATAGACCTGGTCGATTTGATAGACATCTATGGGGCTGATTTGCTGATCCATTTTCAGCTTCACTCTTTGCCAACGTCCCGGGTCAACTGCTTCACGGGGGAAGAACTTGCGGGTAAAGTCTCTCGGCCGGCTGACACTGCCCACAATTGAATCGAGGGGAATATCCACCAGTCCCAGCTTCTGGGATTGTTCATACCGGAGCTGGTCTTCTACCTGTTGGAACTGGATTAAATGTTTTGAGGAGCCGGTCAGTGTGCCCCAGATATTCTCCAGAGCCGCCCGGCGGCGGGCATCCCTGAAATCCTCAGCTGTATTAGCCAGAGAGGGGATGTAGGGTTTTTCTCTGGGAACGTGGTGACGCTGGCCAGGACGGATTATGCTTTTGCGGTGTCCGTAGGTATTGATGACCTTAGTTTGTCCTACTACAGTTTCTACCTTCTCATCTTCCCTGTAGACATGAATATGTCCGTGAAAGAAGTAGGCTGGTTGAAAGGTTTTAATCAACCAGCGGAAGGCTTTGAAACCTCCGTGGATGTTGCTATCTTTATCATGAATTCCAAAGGGAGGGCTGTGGGTGATCACCACATCGACATAACGCCCATAGACCAGCTTTTTCCACAGCAGCCTGGGGACCATGCCAAGGACGTAATGCCACATTTCATTCTGGGAATAAAGGAAGGGACCTTCCTTATAAGGCAATGATCCTTCAAAACCGACAAATATCAACTCATTCAACACTACAACTCGGTTGTGCAGGTCAATTGCCCCCCGGGGACCGTAAAGGGGTCCGCTCTTGCCGTATTCTACCCGGGGATCGTGGTTCCCCCTCACAAAAAGGATTGGAACCTCATAGAGGTGAAATAATTTTTCGATATGGTAATAGGACAAGATCAGATCGATATCCTTAAATTCTTCATAGGTGTCTTTCTCAAGTAATTGAGAATCGATCCGATCGCTGATGGAGAGTACCTTTAAGGCGCGGCTGGGCATACCTTATCTTAAACCCTTACCCCTGATTTTGGCAAGCTGTCTAGTTGTCAGTTGAGGGAGTTAGTGTGGCA
>Ga0255368_10377_pt2 | contig 10154 bp, 10 predicted proteins | sample ANMaggSeSYBR01E6_FD_182094 | JGI IMG/M metagenome (GOLD analysis project Ga0255368, IMG submission 182094) | Sediment cell enrichment communities from methane seep in Santa Monica Basin, California, United Staets - ANME aggregate JGI... | ecosystem: Environmental > Aquatic > Marine > Cold seeps >...
ACAGACAGGTTATCCGTGAAGAAATATCGGATGGCCGGATATCGGTCTATCGATAATCTAACAGAAGTAGAATTGTGGTCCTTATACGGAAGATATACAGCATTCCGTAAAGCGGATTTATCTATTATAATTTTTGTGGGCAGGTAAGATTGTGGCGTTTGTTGAAGTCTAAAACCTACAAGGCATTCTTTACATTTGTACTTATAGTGTTTAAAATCAAATGCATCATAATTACGAACTCGATTTACCCTATGATTAATTTCCGTTGGATTCATCCCAAGATTTTGGGAAACAGTAACCTGATATGGTGTATCGGCAAGAGTATCAGTATTTAAAACCGTCATTTTTTCCTCCTAATATTACCGTTGATTGGATAATTGATCAACAAACTCTTCTGCCTGTCAACTTATTTCCCTTTTTCTTCTTTTTCTAAGTTTTTATCAGTAAAATGAACGTATCCGGTTTCTGTTACGAACCTTGAGGTTTCATCTATTGTTAAACTACTTGAGATGTTATTTATTTCTTTAGTATCGTTAATACCTTTAGACCTCTTAATCTAAACCGTTTTTCCTCAATAATCACGGATAACGGATACTGATAAACGGATAAAAACTTGCTTTTGAGGCAAAGGAGTAACGGATAATAACTCCTGCGTTAAGCCTCCAGCTATGCCGGAGTGAATAGAAAAAGCTAAACGGTGGTATTTAAAAAAATGCTCCTTTCGAATAAAGGAAACAGCGCTGTTTCTGTGAGCAAAATACGAAAGGAGCAAAACAAGGAGCAAAACAATGAGCAAAACAATGAGCAAAACAATGAGCAAAACAATGAGCAAAACAATGAAAAAAAGTTTAGCACGCACAGTTTGGGAATGCAAATACCATATAGTATTCAAAAAGTACAGGGGATGGGGGGACCAGACAAAGTTTATGAACAGATGGTACCACAGGTCGCGCTACTGCATCAGTGATGCTGGAGACTCGATAAATGCCTGCGTCGGTTTAATGCCGTGGAGCCCTCTTTGTTCAGGAATGTGATTTTTTTTGTACAATAATCATCTGAACCAGGTATTCCATAAAACTTCGATCATGAAGTCTCAATGTCCATGGAAACTCCTCTTCTGATATGAGCTCAAGTTTTTCGACAGCATTGGGATGGTCTCCTCCGGCAAGTAAAGAACGCAGGACGGCCTCGCTTGATCCTTTATGCCTCGACCTCTGCGAATGGCCTCCTAGCCATGATTCTACCTGGGTCGCGTTTGCTGCCCAGTCATAGGGGGTTGAAACAATAGCACGGCTGCCAGGCATCAAAATTCTGGCGAGTTCTTTCAAGTGATCATATGGTGACCACACGCAGTCCAGAGCATTCAGACTTACCCCTGCGGAAAATACTTCATCAGAAAAAGGCAGCGCAGTAGCGTCGCATACCCAGAAATCAACATTTTCAGCGTTTTCAAATACTGCCGGAAACTCCCTGCGTTCAAAAGCGATTCCTGACTTCCGCCTTGGATATGAAACATATTTGTTTTCAAGGATTGAAGATGCTGTCTTAAGCATACCGAAATTCATGTCCACACCAAGGACAATTTCATCCAATTCTTTGGCAAGTTCAAAGCTTGTTCGGCCAACAGAGCAGCCAATATCAATAACAGGGCCTTTGACGCTGTGTTCCATTGACAGCAAGCCCTGCCTGAGCAGTTTTACTATCGATCCCGGCAATGCAGGTGATTTAGTTGTTTCTTCAGGGTCAAGATCGCCATAGTGATCAAATGCGTAAGTGCTGATATGCTGGCGATGGGAGTCAAATGCCGAGCCCGGACCAAAGCAGTCACCCAGGAGACTTTCCATTGTGTTTGTCAGATCATTACGGCAAAGGATCGGAATTAAATTCTGTGAGATATATGTCCTGAGGTTGCTTACAATAATCGGTATTCCATCAATAACAGGATATTCACTGAGACACTGAGTGTTTGTGCAGCCAAGAATCCCTTCAATTATCGAATTATTGCTTTCTTTGAGGACAGATCGGATTTCGAGGAATGATTCTTGTCCATTAGAACGGCATATCGGGCACAAGGGCTTAAGTTTTTCAAAATGGAGCTGCTTTATGAGTTTCACCCCCCAATCATTACTGTCGGGCAGCCAGGTGGAAGTATTTTTCCGACCGGCGCAGGAATAGGAGCCACACAGCTCGGGTGAGCAGTTAGATCATTTACTCTGGCAGCGGGCAGGCCGCCGATCATGACACTTGACGAACCCATAGCAACGGTACCAGGACCTCCCGGTACACAAGCGGGAAGTGTACATGGTGCGGTTGTGCTTCCGACTCTCGCGGCAGGCTGGTTGCCGATGAGCACAGTAGGCGCACCTGTAATTATTGCCAAAGGAAGCGCAGGATGGGCAGAAGGGGTAGGTATCGGTGCAGGCGGATGGATGGGGGCATGGCAATGAGGTGAATCCTGTCTTACCATATCACCGACACGTGCAGCAGCGGGCATAATTTATTCTCCTTAGGTTTACTCCTGTTGCTTGGCGCGACATTCTTCATGTCAGTTTAGATGAATTATCTTTCCGGCTATGCAGATGTCGTCATTAGAATGAATGGCCATTTTTTTTAAAGAATCTATTTCAAGACTTCCCTTACTCTTCACCACAGCGTCTTCTTCAGCTTGTATCTTTATCTGTTTAGCTTTCAGGGCAATGGTTTCGGTTGATTTCAGTTCAAGGTGGGCCCCGCTGACCGAGATAACAGGCCCGTCATCGGTCATCCGAACTTTCATGATAATTTCACCGTCGGATTCTGCAATCTCGATAAGCTCATTTTTTTCACTGGAATGCACCATGACCTGACGGCCTGAGTCAAGCTGCATTCGTATTTTTTCAACGTGTTCGACATCTGAGGGTTTAAGCTTTATGATTTCAGCCTTTTCACTCATTTGAATTAAGCCTCCTTTATAGCACTATCCGACAGTAGCACTGTTTTTAAAATTAATATCATCTTTGGTAATTGCAGGCAAGTTCAAAATAGATAGATTACCGGTTTTGACTTCAGAACTTGCTATGGGGTTCGGAATAATTTTCTTGATGAATTGGGATATGTGATATATCAAAAATAAATCTGGCTCTTATTATACTTAAAACAGGTAATTCTTTATGAACAATAAAATATCACCGCTCAAAAATTCAAGTGAGCTTATCAAGAAGAAAAGCTGGTGGAATAGATTAATGGAATGGCTGGCTAACGCGAATAAAAATGTATGCCGCCATTGAAAGCCGGGCAGCAGGCCTCGCAGGTAGCGAGGCGTTAACTATTTATTTTCCCCAGTTTAATCGCACAAAACTCACCACACATGGTGCAGCCTTCTTTGCCGGCACTTTCGCTGGTTTCCAAGCATGCCCTTACTTTTTCAGGGTCTATAGAAATGTTTACCTGACCTTCCCAGTTGAATTCATCTCTGTATTTTGCCATGAGTAAGTCTTTTTCAATTGCGCCGGGAACCCCCTTTGCGATGTCTGCAATGTGTGCGGCAATTTTTGAAGCAATTATACCTTCTTTTACATCTTCTATAGTAGGTAGTCTTAAATGCTCCGCCGGAGTAACATAACACAGGAAGTCTGCGCCGGCTGATCCGGCAATGGCTCCTCCAATAGCGGCAGTAATATGGTCATAGCCAGGCGCTATGTCTGTGGGAATTGGACCAAGTACATAGAATGGAGCTCCCTGGCAAAGACTTTTTTCCAGCTCAACATTAGCCTTAATTTCTCTGATTGGAACATGTCCGGGGCCTTCAATCATAACCTGAACACCCTGATCTCTTGCTCTTTTTGTAAGTTCGCCAAGGGTTATCAGCTCTTCAATCTGCGCCCTGTCAGTTGCATCGGCAATACATCCCGGCCGCAAACCATCGCCGAGACTGAGGACCATGTCGTAATGCCCGGCTAGTTCAAGTAATTTATCATATTGTTCATAAAGAGGATTTTCTCTTTTGTTACATCTTATCCAATTAGCTAAAAAAGATCCTCCTCTGCTGACAATGCCTAAATGACGCCCTCCAATTTCAAGGCAGCCAATACTTTTTCTTGTTATCCCGCAATGAACTGTAATAAAATCCACACCGTCTTCACCATTTTCTTCTATGACCCCAAACATGTCTTCAGCGGTCATTTCAACGATAGCTTTTTTAGAATTCAGCATCTGAACAGCAGCCTGATATATAGGTACTGTTCCAATTACCAATGATGATTCTTTGATAATTGCTTTTCTTATTGCTCTGATATCACCACCTGTAGAGAGATCCATAATAGTATCTGCTCCGGCGGCAAAAGATACTCTTACCTTCTTGAGTTCCAGGTCAATATCTGTACGGTCTTTTGACGTTCCGATATTGGCGTTGACTTTTGTTTTTAAACCCTTGCCAATTGCAAGAGGTGAAATGGATTTATGCTTTTTGTTTCTTATTACTACTATATTACCATTTTCAACTCCCTTGCGAATAAATTCAGGATCAACTCCTTCGTATTCGGCACATATCTCCATTTCTTCTGAGATTTTATTTTTACGTGCCATTTCTAATTGAGTCATAATTTATATCTCCATTTTTGCAATAATAAGCTCTGCTACTTTCTTTCCTGAGAGAAGCATTCCTCCGAAGATCGGCCCCATTCTCGGGCCACCAAAAGCTGCGTTAGCTGACATTCCTGCGACATATACGCCCGGGCAAATTTCCCTGGTGTTTTCAATTGTCAGTTTTTCTGCCTTCTCCGCCCACATGGACCGTTCGCCCATTACTCCCCCGCTTTCAGTATTTAACATCATATCTGCTTTTCGCTCAATAACATGAAGCATTTCTGTTGCATGTCCTGTTGCATCAACAATATTTTTTGCCATAATTGTAAGGGGATCAACATGAAGTCCCGCCATTTCCACAGGTGACCATATAATGACAAGACCAATAACGCGATTTTCCCGAATTACAACATCTTCCACACTCATACAATTAAAGATTTTTGCTCCGGCCTTAGTTGCATATGAGCATATCGTGGTAATGGATTCAACGGCGTCTGCTGTAAAATATCCCGGCTGATATTCTCTTGTTTTTATATCAAAAATATCCAGTATTTCTTTTCCTTCTTTTTGCACTACTATTTCGTTAAACATCATTCCACCGCCCCACATTCCTCCGCCTATACTTAACTTGCGTTCATAAAGAGCTACTTTTTTCCCGGCTTTTGCCAGAAAATACGCTGCTACAAGTCCGGATGGGCCTCCGCCGACGATTGCAGTATCAACCTCTGTATAATCCATAAATTTTTGTGAAAAACGGTCTATTATTGCTTTGGTTATTATAACTTCATTTAATGCCATAATATTATTACACTCCTTTACTATAAAGTTTTGCACCCATCTATTTATCAAAAGTTTTGGGTATGGTTCTAACTTTGGCCACTATCCATTGTTGATTGTCGATTGATGACTGTTGATTGAAGGTATTTTATTAATTTTATAACAAAAAGACAGAGCGAAGCGATTCCACAAATCATCAATCATAAATCAACAGTCATCAATCAATAACCGTATGCACAGTTGTTATTGGCCGAAATTAGAACAAGCCCAAGGTTTTTAATTTCTTTGATATACTCAATACCTTATTGACAACATCAGCAGGCTTTTTACCGAGAACCCTTATCATCGGCTCCTTGCCTAAATCACCGCGGTCAAAAATTATATCTGGTATTGAATCCCTCTTTGAAAGTACGGAATTAATTCCCCATTTTAAAGAATAACTATCTTTAGACTTGGTATCATCAGGCTCACCGGAACGGTCAAAATTATCCACATCAAATCCCAATGCTATGCATATGCCGATAATGTCTTCGGAAAACCTTATATTCATAGCGCATCGGTAGTCCGCATTATATTTCATGGCGCTCAGGATTATGTCGGCAATATGACTGGAAGCGCCAAAAGCGGGATCACATAAAATTCCGGTCTCTTCTCCAATCCTGATAATTCGCCCCGGTATGGCTGCAATGTCTTCTGCCTTGTTTGCATAAGGCAGGGCATAACCCAGGTTTGATTGTACTTCGGGAATAACATTTCCGCATTTTTCAGCATTTAATCTTTGCAGAGCAGCCTTAAGTTTTTGAATACAGTTATATCGTTCACTTTCCTGCAGAATATGGGCCAGGTGGTTTGTCGGGCCATGTCCGCCGCCTATATTCAGAGAAAACCGTATGGCGGCAGTTGTGTATTTTTTTGCTGTTTTTACTGCTTCAAAAACAGATTTTCCCTCGGCAAGCTTTGTAGCAATGGCAGCGGAAAATGTACATCCGGTACCATGAGTATTTTTCGTATCTATCCTTTCAGAATTAAACTCGTGAAAATCTTTTCCATCATACAAAATGTCCACGGGATTGCCGGCAAGATGTCCACCCTTTACAACTACGTTTTTTGCCCCTAACCCGCAGATAATTTCGGCTGCTTTTTTCATGTCGTCAATAGATGACACCTTGATTTTAGTTAGTTCTTCAGCTTCTGGAATATTTGGTGTAATTATAAGAGCTAAAGGCAAAAGTTCTTCTATCAGGGATTTTTTTGCTTCATTTACTATAAGTGGAGCCCCTCCTTTTGCCACCATTACAGGATCTACAACGAGCTTATTTATTCCATATTGCCGCAGTTTTTTAGAAACCACCCTTATTATTTTGGAATTAGCCAGCATCCCGGTTTTGGCTGCATCAATTCCTATATCCGTGGCTACGGAATCAAACTGCTTTTCTACAAAATCTTCCGGGACTTCATAAACTCCCTGTACGCCAAGAGTATTTTGAGCGGTCAAAGCAGTTATGACACTCATCCCGAATCCGCCCAAGACGGTGATGGTTTTCAAATCCGCCTGTATCCCCGCTCCTCCACCTGAATCCGAGCCGGCGATGGTCAGAACCCTGCTGATGCCCATGACTTATCTCCTTGAGTCGAGACTTTTGCAAAATGCCCCCTTTTGCCCAATTCCTGCGTCAGGCTCAAATTTTAAGCCTCGAAATACTCAATGTATTCCTGCATTTAAAATTTTCGCCTTCCTTGAACTTGAACAAAATTGAACATTTTTCAAAGGTTTCGAATTAATCCTGTAAATTAAAAAAGGCCGATACCTTCCTTACCGGAGATATGGCCCTTTGAAAATAAAAGCGTAACAAAATTTTAGTTTCCGCTCCCTACGCTGGTATAATCCAGGTCAGGTTCAAAGGGTATTTTCTCAGCCGGACAGGCACCCCTGCAATTGTTATATTTTGTATTTTTACCTCAACTGTTTCATATAATCAAGTATATTCTATGTGAAATAAACAACAATCAAATGACAGTAGCTAAAAACAGCAATCCCAGGCTTGCGACCATAAGACCGGCTATTGTTTCAATCAAATTCTCGAGCGTAATCGCCAGGCTGCCATGCCTTGCAACCATTCCAAGCGAGATGTTTTTGCCTGATATAACTATCACTACTACACATGTGATGGTCAGGGCCATACCAATAGAAACGGTAATCCCCAGCAGGATGCCCAATCCGACCAGCTCCATGGATAGGGCAAACAGCATGATCATTACTACCCCCGGGCATGGGATCATACCCACCACCAATGCCGATAACAAAGGACCATAAAGATGGCGCTTATGGCTCACATTGCAAGCCAGGTGGTTGCCTTTTGCACTTTTTATCCATTTGTAAATGCTTTTGATCAGAATAGCCAAACCCAGGCAGGTAATCAGGCTGAAGCTGATAATTTGGGTGATCCGGGTTACATCTTCCAATGTTCCTGTGATACTCTTCTGCAAAATAATGTGGATAATCAGCACAAACATGATTCCCGACAAGCCGTGAAACAGGGCAATAGAGCTGCCGAAAAGCACCCCCCGTAGTAATCTCGGACGCTGAGATAAAATGTACGATATGGCAAAACCTTTGCCATGTCCTGGGCCGGCTGCATGAATCATCCCATAGGCAAAAGCAACCGCCAATAGAAAGGCCAAAGGTTTCACGCTATTGGTCTCCCTGGCCTCGCGCACCAGATCCGCCATTTTCTGGTTGAGTCGGTGCTGCCAAAGGGCAATCGTGGACAGAAGCGGATTCTTGGTAGCAGGATGCGTCGTCATGTGATGGGCTTTTGATTTAGGTTCGGCGGTAAACGGATTTTGTGCAAAGACCGGCTGCAGCATAACTGCTATGTAAACAGTCAAAAGGCAAAGTAATAAAAATGTGATTTTCATGACTTTAACCTGAATTTCAGAAATAGCGCCCAGGGATTAACCATACCAAAATAAATCGAGGTGGATTTGTCTTCTTTGAGGGAGCTTTCAATCACAAATCGATCTCCATTCTCAACAAGTGCGGGCTGTTTTTGGGCAAAGAAGATGGCGGTATAGTAGGAAGGATCATATGCGGCGATGACGATTTGTTTAAACAATTTGTGGGCTTTCACATGGCAAGGCACAAAAAAGTGATAGGAAAGTTTGCCGTTTTTTAAAACCGCGTTAAAATTCTTGATCCACTTGACTTTGAAGGACTGACCATCGATTTTCACGAAGATAAAATAATCGTATTCAGCGATATATGAGAACGCTTTTTCTTTCACCACAGCAACTTCGGCAGGTTCCAGTGTGCTGTTTTGGTTTTTGTCATAATCCGTAGCAATCATGTTACTGAACATATCATCGAAATTCCACTCGACCCAAAATCCTGCCAGGCCTTTATTGTCAAACACGATGTTCAATCGCTGGACAATAAATACATGTGGATGGGCAATCACATCGGAGCCCATGCACAACACATTTAAAAAAAGAATCAGACATAATACCTGCTTTCCGACACGAATCATGTGCATTTGACCATCAGTAATTCTATTTTTGGGAAACCTTTTTGAAAAAAGTTTTTCCCTAATCTATTGAAGAATGCAATATATGAAATTCGAGTATATATCTTAATGCCTTATACCACAACTGCTCAGCGCCTACGGAAGCGCATGCGGTGCTGAAAAAAAGCTTCCACAAACTTTAAAACTTTTGGTGCATCTTCCTTGGGAGCGTTTAGCTTTTTCGCATCCTCCAAGATATCGGCAACTGTTTTGCCGATAGTTCAATCATAGGAGTGAATCCTGTCATTTCCCGCAACATCGCTTAAGGCTATGATGCGGCACTTCCGGCACTTCCGGCTTTTAATGCTTTCAGTTTTTCAATGGTAAATTCGGTTACCTTTCGTTCTTTGTTGAAATAACGTATCATGCGTTCTATAAACGCTTGCTGCTCAGCAGAGGTATCATAATATTCTAAAAGTTTACGGGTTTTTTCGAGATTCTCCTCTACCTCCTGCGGAATTTTTTCACTATCATGTCGCACTGCCTCCTCAGGACAAACATCATGGCACTTTGCACAACGAATGCATGACTCTTCGTCGATTTGAGCCTTGTTCATTTCATTGAGCGTGATCGCCTCCACTGGACATTCATCCATACAAATGCCGCAGCCATTGCACATCTCCTGGTTAACCCATGGCATTTTTAGCCTCCTTTTTTGTTTTGGTCTCTATCTTCTCAATACGCTTCTTGATTCCCTTGAGCACATTAAGTTTCTCCTCCTTGTTAAGACTCTGGCCGACTGGCTCTCCATAGGGCATTCCGTCTTTCAAAAAACTGTTAACCCCTTGTCATTGTGGTGCCGCACTTCGGACAAGTTATCTGGTTGCAGGGTTGCCCGCGAACATGCGAAACCTTGTGTCCACATTTTGGACAGACACACTCTCCGTCCGGCCCTGCGGCAAATGGGCCACCCATTCTTCCACCGCCGCCTCTACCTTGAGGCGGTCCTGTTCCATTACTCCGTGGCATTTCTATCACCTCCTTTACATCTTTTTTCCACCATAGACGCTGCTCCTAATACGTTCCTAAGGGAAGACCAGACTTTCTCCACCTCGCAGCCGATTAGGTTTTTATAATCACCTACCACGCTCATAGGACGTGGTTTGATGAAGACCCTTCGATGAGGTCTAAAAGCTTCGCGATTCCTGCAGATTATAATCCAACATTCAGGACGCAGCCGTCAAGCTAAAAGACTATGAACATCCAACGTCGAATTTTAAATAAGGTATTCCGTCTTCTGCGTTGCTTGCC
>Ga0255368_10399_pt1 | contig 10108 bp, 4 predicted proteins | sample ANMaggSeSYBR01E6_FD_182094 | JGI IMG/M metagenome (GOLD analysis project Ga0255368, IMG submission 182094) | Sediment cell enrichment communities from methane seep in Santa Monica Basin, California, United Staets - ANME aggregate JGI... | ecosystem: Environmental > Aquatic > Marine > Cold seeps >...
TATTAAAAAAATGATTTAAAAAGATTTTGTTGTTATTACTACTTGAGTCTAACCATATTCCATAAAAATTATTACTTATTATATTTCCCGAAAGCGTGGTGTCATTACTATTCCCTAAATAAATTCCTATATAATTGCTATTTGCGGTGTTTCCTGAGATCGTGTTATTAGAACTTAAATGTAAAAAGATTCCATAATAATTGTTGTTATTTACAGTGTTTCCCGAAATCGTGTTGTTATCACTATAAGATAAATGTATTCCCGTAGTACCATTTGATAAATTTAACCCTGAAATTATCGCATTACTACAATTAATCAAAATAATCTGCCCCGCATCTGTAAAATTGCTCAATCCTAAAACTGCTTCATTCACGTAATAATAGACCGGTTTGTTGTTAACAAGGTTTGTATTATCAATACTATGAGATGTCATTTCTATTAAGGAACCATATAGATAAATTCCGCAAAAACTCATTAAATTCCTCGAAAGTGTGTTGTTAATACTATACCATAAAATTATTCCATGACGATCGTTATTATAAGCTGTATTTCCCGAAAGATTATTGTTATTACTAAAAATTAAATGAATCCCATCATAATAGTTGTTATTTGCGATATTTCCCGAAAGCAAGTTGTTTTTGCCATTCACTAATTCTATTCCATTATCATTGTTGTTGCTGGCATTATTTCCCGAAAGCGTGTTGTAATCACCATTCCCTAAATATATTCCATTACCATTGTTATTACTGGCAGTATTTCCCGAAAGCGTGTTGTAATTACTAATATCTAATGTTATTCCGTGAGAATTATTATTTGCGGTATTTCCCGAAAGCGTGTTGTTATTACCGCCTATTAAATTTATTCCGTGAGAATTATTATTTGCGGTAGTTCCCGAAATCGTGTTGTTAACACTATCATATAAATATATTCCACGGTCATTGTTGTTTACGGTATTTCCCGAAAGCGTGTTAGTATCACTATAGAAATATAAACATATTCCATGTTCGTTGTTGTTGCAGGCATTATTTCCCGAAAGCGTGTTATTACTACTTCTGTATAAATTTATTCCATTATCATCGTTAGTATTGGCGGTATTTCCCGTAAGCGTGTTGTTATCACTATGTCTTAAATTTATTCCATGGTCATTGTTGTTACTGGCGGTATTTCCCGAAAGCGTGTTGTTATCACTATGGTGTATAAATAATCCCCAGTAATTGTTGTTGTTGGCGATATTTCCCGAAAACACGTTGTTATTACTATACCATAAAACTATTCCATGTAGAGTGTTGATGCTGGCGTTATTTCCCGAAATCGTGTTTTTATCACTATCTGTTAAATATAACCCAAAACGGTTGTAATTTAGGATATTTCCCAAAAGCGTGTTGTTATTACTATTGTATAATAATAATCCAATAATGTTTTTATTTGCGGTATTTCCCGAAAGTGTGTTGTTTACACAATAGTATAAATATATTCCAGAACCGTCTGAAATATTAAACCCTGAAATAAAAGATTTATTGCAATTAATTAAGATAATTTGTCCAGCATTCGTGAAATTACTCGAATCTAAACCTAGTGCGTTTGCATAATAATAAACTGGTTTATTATTAACAAGGTTTGTATTATCAATAATTTGTGATGCCATTTCTATTAATGATCCTTCAAGAGATATACCACAAAAATGCAATAAATTCCCTGAGAGAGTGTTGTTATTACTAAAAACTATCCTAATTCCGAACTCGCTATTTTTACGGACATTATTTCTTGATACCGTGTTGTTATCACTATAGTATAAATGTATTCCATAAGTATTATTACCAACATCATTTTCCAAAATTGTGTTGTTATTACTAAAATAGGAATAAATTCCGTTATCATTGTTGTTGCTGGCTGTATTTCCCGAAATCGTGTTGTTTTCACTATAGTATAAGTATATTCCATGATCATTATTGTTACTGGCGTTATTTCCCAAAATCATGTTATTATCACATTCAAAATCTAAATTTATTCCATAAATGTTGTCACTGGCGTTGTTTCCCGAAATTATGTTGTTATTACTATATCTTAAATATATTCCATTTTGGTTGTTATTGCTGGCTGTATTTCCCGAAAGCATATTATAAGCGCAATTAGATAAATATATTCCATGATCGTTATTATTATTGGCGTTATTCCCTGAAAATGTGTTGTTATGACTATTATCTAAAGATATCCCATACTTAGTATTGTTACTGGCAGTATTTCCCGAAAGTATATTATTATAACCACCCCCTAAATATATTCCATCCTCATTGTTATTGGCAGTATTTCCATAAAACGTATTGTTATCGCAATCCGCTAAATAAATCCCATCAAAACTGTTGTTACTAGCGGTAGTTCCCGAAACCGTGTTACCATGACTATTCCCTAAAAATATTCCTTCATAATTGTTGTTACTGGCGTTATTCCCAGAAATTGTGTTGTTATTACAATCCCCTATAAATATTCCGGCTTGATTGTTATAATTTGCGGTATTTCCCGAAAGCGTATTATTATAACTGTTACTCCCTAATGATATTCCGTCATAATTGTTGTTGTTGACGATATTTTCCGAAAGTGTGGTGTTATAACAACTCGCTAGATATATTCCATCCATACTGTTGTTACTGACGGTATTTTCCGAAAGCATGGCGTTATTGCTATCTCTTAAATGAATTCCTGAAAGTGAATTATATAATGAACAATTTCGAATAATAAAGTAGGTTTTAGAGTTTCTAATCTCTATACCGATTCCTGAAGCTTGACCGTCAATAGTAACATTCTCGATAACATAAGGATCTGCCCAACTTCCCGAACCAGAACACCAATCGTAATGTGAGGCGGTGTAAGACCAATTTTTACTCGGATCATTGTCATCAATTGAAATCTTGTTTCCCGTAAGATCCCAAAATCCGGATTCTTTTATCTGAACTTGATCTTTCTCGTTAAATTCGATGTAATTTTTACTTAATCTACTATTTAATATGCTGAAAAATAAGAAGATGATTGCTAAAGCAAATAAAATTGATACTTTTGTCTTTGATTTCATTCTGATTTCAATCGAAGAAAATTCGTCTTATTAATCATTTATTGCGCAATATTATATAAAGATTTGTTCCACTCATTACCATCTCTGGTTATAATGATATCACATTTTAGACACCGTGTAAGTTTCTAATTTAACATTTTCCTTGAACTCCCCATTAAACTAATCACTAATTTTAAGAGCTGTTTATAAAGAAATTTATGGATTAGATGATGTAAGAATAAATGTGAATTTCGACAAATAACCATCAATGGGAGACTTAAGAAAAGTCGAAGAAGATTAATCAAATTTTAATTTTCTATGATTATCCTGCTTAATTCAATGGATTAATAATTCTATTAAAATTATTTATATAATTACATCAAATGTGATGTACAGACCAATAAATAATCAAAATCTCCATTACACTTTCCTTTATATTACCAATTTAAGCTGTAACTCCAGCACCTGTGATTCAAAAATTCTTCTTGTTCGGAATAAAATTGCAAATTTGTGATTATGATGAAAAAATGCCTTAGTAATCTTTTTTCTATAAAATGGGAACATATTAACCCATGAAATTTTTAAAGTTTATTCACCCATATCGCTCCAATTTTCGCTAATCATTTGATTAAACGCCATATTTTTAGAGATTTTTCATAAAGCCAAAGCTTCAAATAGCAAACTGGTGATCTTCATTCTTTGAAAAAAAAAATAGTTTTCAAAAAAATTATAAAAAAGTTGGAGAAAAATGGCAACAACTAAAAAAATGGATAAATCAAATTTAGTAGATCCAACCTCCCAATGCGATATATGTGGATCTAACGACCTTGTGGAGACTCGAGAAGGTTTTACTTGTCGAGCGTGCGGGATAGTGTTAGAGGCACAAAAGTTAGAATACCATAGGCCTTACGATGCTGATGTCGTTCAACATGCGGTATTAAGTAAAACTCAGATTGGTTTCAAATCCGAAAGGCGTAAGTTACAATATTCAGCAAAGTTGGAAGGGCTTAGTCGGATCGACGCATCTCGTTCAACTGAAGAAAATGTTCTAATCACCGCTAAGGTAGAGATTAAAAGAATTTTAACCGCCTTGGGTTTCTCATTAAACGATCTTGATGTAATCTTACATAAATTTAAAGAAAATCGCGCTAATTTAGGCAAGGGTACTAAATACAGGAGTGCTGAAATGCTGGTGCCTTGTGTGATCTACGCCTATTACAAAGAAAATAACAAGCCCATTCGCGAAAAGGACCTTTTAGAGGTCTCAAAGATTTCAAAGAAAGACTTTAACGCTTTTAAATATTCCATTATTCGCATCTGGCCAGAATACCAAGAGCGGAATCGCAAACAATACATAATCGAGCGGATTTTAGAAGTGAGCGAGCACTTTAAATTAGGAATGCCGTTTTACTACCAGTCACGACGAATACTAAACAGGTTTTATGATTCTATTAAAAACACTAAAGACGATGTAATCGTTGGTTTAGTGACTTCTATTACACTTCTCTGCTCCCAAAAAAAAGAAGTGAGCGTTTGTGCTATCTGTGACCAATTAGGGATTAAAATGTCAACGATTCACCGTCAAGTAGAGAAGAGAGTTATTCAAAGGTTTAACGTTCCTGGATTCAAAACCCTTGTAAAATCGGCGGAATTGTTAAAAAAAGTTATGCAAAAATTAGGTGTGCTCGATCAGGGCTTTGTCGATCCAATTGAAGTTTCGAAAAATTCGCTTGATAATGACGATATAGTTCAAGTAGTACTTGGAAACGCGAGTCAAGTTTTCAACTCCCTAAATGGGAGCGAAGAGCATTTTCTTTTTGTAAGAGAAGCTAGCGGATATTTGATTGCTTCAATTACTGATAAACTGGATAATCTTAATACCAATCACAAACTCAAATCTAAAGAATATTATGGTTCAGACAAAAAAGAGAGATATAACGATCATGAGACGGTAAAAGTAGAACTATGGAAATTTTATAATCCGAAAGGGCTACCGGTGCTTTGTTGACGATGACTTTTGGCTGATTGTATCTTTTCTTACTTTTTATTTTTTTTCCCTTTTTCTATGATTTACCTTGTTAACCTTTATCCTTATTATTTACAATCGTAATAGTTGTAGTTTTCTATTTTATATCCATATACATTTCTGTATAATCTTTTTATATAGCAACTCATATAATACACTACCGAAATCTAATTACAAATCATTTACCACTATATTAAAAATTAAAATTATAAAAAAGGTGAAATATATATGGCATTTATAATGGTAACTTCCAAAGTTCCACCTCACAACACGGATGGCGTTGGAAAAGCTTTTCTAGAAAGAAAAGTTCCGGATGTAGCAGACTTTGTAAAACGAGTAAATATTTGGGTTGTCGCCGATTACGAAACTAAAATGTACGCGCTTTATGAGGTTCCAAATGATAAAATGTGGGACGGATATCTATCTATAGCAACTAGATATGCGGGATATAGAATAGTTGAGGGATTCACGTATAAAATCGAAGCTTTGGCTACAGTTCAAGAAGCTTTACCGATGATAGGACTTGGTAAGAAGTAAATTCTTTAAAGGTTTACAATAATAATCAATCTTCTTTTTTTTTTTTAAATTGTTAGAGCACAACCCTATTTCTTAGCCATCGTTACCTTCCCATGGTTATAACTACGTTACCTTTCTTATGTCCTCCATCAACATACCTATGAGCGTCAGGAATTTGTTCAAAAGCAAAGGTTCTATCTATGACCGCTTTTAACTTTCCCTCTTCAATAAGATTCTTGAGGAAGACTAAGTTTTCAGGTTTTTCGCTTGCTGAAGACCTGACATCTAGAGATATTCCTGTATTCTTTAGAGCATTTTTAGCTTTCGAAGAAGATAATTTATGAACAGCGTCAAAGATGACATCATAAGTCTCATCTCGTTCGGTAAAATCCTCCTTAGTGTAATCAATTACGTGACTGGCTCCCAGAGATTTCACTAATTCTATATTCACGGTACTGCATATACCAGTAACTGTCGCTCCAAAAATCTTAGCAAGCTGCACCGCATAAGTACCTACACTTCCAGAAGCGCCGTAGATAAGAATTTTTTGTCCGTCTTGGATATTGGCTTTATCTCTAATGAAATTTAAAGCCGTATTTCCCCCAACAGGAACAGCAGCTGCTTCCTCATAGGTCATATTGGATGGTTTTATTGCTACCATCTTTTTTTCAGCCAGGCACATAAATTCGGCGTGAGCACCGCCCTTAAGACCAGTCGTGGCAAAAACTTTGTCGCCTTTCTTAAATAGGGTTACATCTTTACCTACTACTTCAATTTCCCCAGCTAACTCATGCCCAAGTATTGCATTTTTTCTAAGCCCGAATGCTAATCGAAGAGGGGATTTCATCTTTCGAAGCATCGCATCCCCAAAAGTAATTGTCGTTGCGTGAATTTTTATCAGTACTTCATCGTCTTTGGGTGTAGGCTTGTCAACTTCTTTAAGCTGAAGCCCATCAGGAGATCCAAATTTATTACAAACAATCGCTTTCATTTTTTCCATTTTTTTCACCGTTTTATAATTAAAAAGCTGAATGACATTCTTCCATGATTTCGCATCTTGGACAGATTTTCATTCTAGTATAATACAGCATTAACGCTAACACACCTATAAAGCCAATTAAATACATTACTGCATATATAGAAAAACTCAAAAATAACGAAATAATTATTAAAACAATAGGAACAAACCAGGATATGTAAAAATTTATTGACCATTTTTTCCCGCATGCTACATGCTTCTCTAAACACGATTCTTTCCATTTATCTTTAGATAACAGCTTCTTAATAGGCTCTCCTGTCTTACTGTCTGTTGTAGTTTCCTTAACTGCGTAATAACAATATTGACAGTGCATAGTTGGAAACAACAAAAAGTTAAACAATACGGAATATATTAAATAAACGACAGCGACCCATATATTAAAAAATGTTAGCCCCACGATGCCAAGAGCCATCAGGCCTAACCTCGAAACTAAATTAATTACTGAATTATTGTAGGGACACTTTATCCAAAACACAACCATTTTCATTCACATCCAGATTTCTTTTTAGACATCAATTATTTCTATTCCATTCATTTGTGGAATTAAATGTTTGCCTTCATTTTTATAAGTTGAGCGATATAACCAAGAAATTTTCAATAAATACCACTAATTTTTTCTTTATAAACACTCGCCTTGTGGGTAGTTCAAATAATATATATATGTTACACTTTACGTGAAGAATAATGAAATGGAAAAACCCCCGAGTTTTATTTAGTGTTGTTTTATTTTTAGTTTTAATTTTAGCTTATTTTTCAACTATAGGTATAAAATCTGTTGCGGTTCCTGACGGAAGACAGAACGAGAATATTGACCTGTTGGCCACCTCTGATACCTCGAATCTTGAGATGTTGCAATCAGTTTTTGAAGCAAAAAATGCTGATTACGCAACTTATGGTTATTACCCTCAGATTTACTCTGACTCTCTTCAAGCGACTTATTACGCGCTATACGTCTTAGATGCCATAGGGAAATTGGGAGATATTGACCAACAAGCGGTAATCGACTACATATTATCGTTTTACAACTCCAGTTCTCATGTCTTCTCGGACGAAAACTCTGATCGATATTTTGCTTCAAAAATTACGGGGAGGTATTACCCTCTATCAACGCTTTTACAAGTCAATTGCTATGCGGCGCTTTCACTTGACATATTAAACAGTATCAATTCAATAAACAGTGCTGATATGATCAGCTTCATTTGGGACTGTTATCACCCTACCCTTCACGGATTTATTGGTCAACCTTATGGTACTTCTTTAGAAGAAGGATTCAAAATTCCAACTGCAGACAATACCTATTACGGTGTTATTACTTTAGATACATTGGGTGTTGACTGGAATTTGCGTTCGCAAGAACGAGACGATATTGTATCTTACATTGACATTCTGCAATCTCTGAGTTCATCTACTGGGTTTTACAATGATAATGAAATCACATTCGACTCCTTAAAGGAGCCAGAACCTAACCAATATGCTTCTTATTATTGCGTGAAAACGTTAGAGACCTTTGGAAGTAGTTATGTAGATGTAATAGATAAACCCAAATTTTACCAACACCTAACAACGCTTTATCATCCTCAAGAGGGATATTTTGACCTTTCTGATAGTGCTATGATCAACTATTCCAATGTGGTAGCAACTGCTATGAGCTTAGAATTGGCAGATATAACCGAATTTGTTAATTTTGAGAGAAACGATGTCTTAACCTTTATATTTGAGAATCGAAACCATCGTGGGGGGTGGGTAGGTTCCAGTTCAATCGCCTTTCAGGAATTGCTTGACACGTTCCAAATAACAAGGTCGCTTTCCAACACGGGAGATATTGCAGTTTTATCTTTAAGCGATAGAGACGAAATTTATTCGTTCATAGCTCTGTTTGATCAAGAACATGGATATTCCTTACTTTCAGAGGATTACACTTCTGTAGACTTAATTTATAGCTTAGTGACTTCCTACGAATATTTCAATAAAATCGGCGAACTTGATATTCAAGAGGTATATGATCTTTTGTGTGGAACTGTTATAGATTTCGGTACGAAGTACAATATTTTTTCTTGCACTGGTTTAGATTTAAGTTTGGTAAAGTTTCGTTCCAAGCCTTTCGATTATTATACTACGGGATACCACGATTATGTTAAAGATCTTAACTCCCTTGTCTCCCACGAAGCAACATTTAAAATACTCGCTACTTTAGATAAGATCTTTAAATTAAACGATTTTGCCTCGATTATTGATTTAAATCGGGTATTGCAGGAGGTAATAAATTCTCAATTCCTTGATCTGTCCTATACCGATAATTTTGGTGCTTTTTTGGTCCAGAATATATTGTCATCTTCCGAATGGAAAAACGATTTGGTCTACCTGAAGTATTCTTACTACGCTATACAGACGATGGAAACTATTAGCCGATATTTAGGATTAGGGGACATCACGGGTCAGTATTTCGCTGATTTGGGATTCGACAAAGCTGCACTTGGAACATACATTACGAGGAACACAGTAGAAACTCCAATGGAGCTATTTTTTGACGCTGAATACTCAGATAATGTAGAGTTAAACTTAGAGAATTTGTATTACACGATATACATTTTAAACGCTATTGATCAATTTAATTTGGATATCAATAAAATTAACAATTTCGTAGTAAACCACCTTAACTATTCGAACGTAGAAAATCTATATTATTCCTATAAAATTTCGGAATACTTGGATTTGAATATTAATTTCGACGTTGAGCAAACCCATTTGCTCGTTCAAAATATATACTCTGATACATACAATGAATTTTACAAAACCGTTGAGAGAGAAGAGTTAGATCACGACGTGTTCTTATGGATATGCGAAATTGCAAAAACAGACGATGTAAGATTGAGCACTTCTTACTACGATACTGTTGGATTAGGAGGTAACAACCTATTTACGGTCGAACTGGTAAACCTCATCCTTTCGGATTTTGGACAATATACTACAGTTAAGATCGAGTCAGCACAATTAGGAAATATCGTACTGGATCAATTGGGGAACTATACCTATCAGAAGGAGATATACGTGCCCATTGATACAGCTAATTATCCGATTGTGGAAGGAGAGCTATGCGTATACGATGGGGCTATAAAAAAAGGAAGCGTTCCCTTCTCTTTTACAACCGAATTTGATTCTCAGTTTACATATTCAATAGTAAAAACTGAATCTCGGATTGAAGTAAATATTTATGGATACCACATGTTTATTTCTGGAGACGAACCGATCTTCGAAGGCTCAATGTACGCCAACGTGTATCGAGACGGTAATCAAGTGGATGTTATAAACTTGATAACTTCTCACAACTTAGAAAGTTCAAGATTTACCTTCGATTATTCCCCAATCTATTTCGGAAACTATTCATTTGAATTCTACCTTAACGATCCTTATCTCTCCATTCCTCAATTAATCTGCAACACTGCTTTTGACTACGAGGATCCAAACACCAACCCTGATCCTG
>Ga0255368_10400_pt1 | contig 10098 bp, 9 predicted proteins | sample ANMaggSeSYBR01E6_FD_182094 | JGI IMG/M metagenome (GOLD analysis project Ga0255368, IMG submission 182094) | Sediment cell enrichment communities from methane seep in Santa Monica Basin, California, United Staets - ANME aggregate JGI... | ecosystem: Environmental > Aquatic > Marine > Cold seeps >...
TCAGAGCTACTCAGGACAGGCGACGGGGAGCGAGAACTGAATACTGATCACAGTTTACTGATTACTGGAAACCGGTGTTAACTGGGCCTGCCCAGCCTGTCCTGAGTTTATCGAAGGGAGCGGACACCGAGCGCATGCGAGGTGGAAGTCGAAGGGGGCAGAAAGTGGAAATAAATCATGAGAAATAAGCGCTATTGGCGAAATCTAGCCCTGTTTGGATTTTCTGTTCTTGCCTTCCTCCTGGTGGGGGGAGTATTCCATTTGGCACGCCAGAAGGCATTTGAATATGTTCATCCAGCGCGCCAGGTTCATTCACTTGACGACACTCCAGCCAGCCAGGGGATCCCCTACCAGGAAGTCGAACTGATAACATCCGATGGCCTAACTCTGCGTGCCTGGTACACGCCGCCGCAGAACGGTGCGGTGGTTCTGGTGGCTCACGCCCATAATGGCGCCCGGCCAACGAACATGCACATCCTTTTTGCCGGCCACGGGTACGGTGTGGTCTCCTGGGATTTTCGGGCCCATGGAGAAAGTGAAGGTGAGGTTTGCTCACTGGGATACTACGAGGTGCTGGACGTGGAGGCAGCGCTTGACTTTGCTTTATCACAGCCAGAGGTTAACCGGGTAGGTGCCTGGGGCGGTTCGATGGGAGGGGCAGCCGTGCTTATGGCTGCGGCCCGCCGGCCGGAGATTGAGGCAGTTGTGGCGGACAGCGCTTTTGCTGCCCTGGAAGAAGAATTGATCCTGATGATCCGTCTGAAATGGATGCGTCCCTTAATCCAATTCTTTGCGGAGCGGGAAACAGGGGTTAATATTAACGACGTGCGGCCGGTGGACCTCATCGGGGAGATAAGTCCTCGACCGGTGTTCATTATTCACGGGCAGTCCGATGAGATGATACCGGTCAATACTGGTAGAAGGTTATATGATGCAGCGGGTGAACCCCGTGTTCTGTGGCTTGAGGAAGGTGTGGGGCACCTGGCGATGATTGATGAGTTTCCAGAGGAGTATGAAAGTCGAATCATTGAGTTTCTTGATAGCACCCTTCTTCTACCGGAAGAGTGATAACTGACCCATCGATACGCCCCGTAGGGGCTGCGCAGGATAGGCCCTTCGATACGCGCTCCTCTGTCGCGCTCCCTTCAGGGCTTCCTTCGGTCGCAGGACAGGCCTTTCGATACGCGCTCCTCTGTCGCGCTCCCTTCAGGGCTTCCTTCGGTCGCAGGACAGGTGACGGGGAAAACTGACTGCTGATCACAGTTTACTAATTACTGGAATCCGGCAGCGGTTGACCTCGTCCATTATGTTGATTTCAAACTAAATGACAAAGAGGAATTTAATGGAAACTATATATGTTCAGGATGCGCCCAATGCTATTGGTCCCTATTGTCAGGCAATGAAGACGGGAAATCTGGTTTTTTGTTCAGGACAAACTCCCTTAGATCCCGATACGATGAAATTGGTCGGGACTACCATTGAAGAACAAACAAGAAGGGTATTAAATAATCTTTCTATTGTTTTGGCGGGGGTTGACTTAACCCTGAAAGATATCGTTAAAACCACTGTTTACCTTAAAAGCATGAATGATTTCCAGGGTATGAATCAAGTCTATGAAAAGATGTTCCAGGGGCACAAGCCCAGCCGGACAACAATCTCAATCAAAGAAAATCCTTTAGATGCCCTGGTGGAAATAGAGTGTATCGCTGAACTCCAATCATAATCAGCTCAGTGTCCGCTCAGGACAGGCCCTTCGATACGCTCTTCGATACATCCCTGCGGGATTACTCAGAGCTACTCAGGACAGGTGAGATAAGTCAGGGGACAGATTGGATATGTCCCATTCAGCTGGAAGGGGGAGCCAGGAACAGTCCAATTTCATCACTTGAGGGAGAGACCAGGAGAGAGTGTGTGACTCAGTGACGGGGAGACTAGGAGAAATTGTGACTCAGCGACTGGGAGACAAATTTGAGGATGCTATGACAAGAAATTATATTCCTTCCCTCATTACACTTACTGCCGCCCTTCTGCTGTCTTGTGCCTGTACACCATCCGTTGACAGCACTGAAATACCTGAACTATCAGGGCGCAGATTGCGAACAATCGTAGAGGATAAATACCCTGATAATAGTATCCTTATCGGCGGCACAACTGGTTCCTGGGCCTTTGGCACTAATACTGGAATTATCTTGGACCGTGAGTTTAGTTACGTGACTCCAGAAAATGATTTTAAACAATCGTCCATCCATCCGGATTTAACAACCTGGAATTGGGTTCAATCAGACGCCTGGATACAACATATTGCTGAAAACGATCAAATATTAAGGATACATGGTCCCATTGGGCCGCAATGCTCAAGGTGGGCAAAGGAAGATAACAGAACTACAGAAGAACTTGAGGTTAATTTACGGGAATTTTTACAAGCTGTTTGTGAACGATATAATGGGACCCCAGGCATTGAATATATGGATGTAGTAAATGAAACAATTGTCAGAGGAAATTGGCAGTAAGTTAAGTTAATCATTTTAAGTATTCTTATCGTACTCTTTATTCCAATACGGAAAAGAAAAGACAGGTTTCTATAAATATAGTTAAGGGAGAATTTTTCTTTCTTAGCGGAATTCCACAATGCAGCAGCCATATTATCTTCACTAAGATAAATCTCCCCTTTTCTTATTGTTTCTTCAAAAACGTAATCTACCAGGATATTTAACTTGTTCCTATTCCTTGACTCCTCCAAATACCAATTAACTTGAGGATCGTTTTTGAAAGACACCGCAAGAATATTTGTTACAATAGCCTTGTCTTTATGCTCTGCTTTTCTCAAGATATGTCCTTTATTTGATAATATTTGCACCTAAGTTTGCCCTCTCTTCCTCACCTGTCCTGAGTAGCTTTGAGTAATCCCGCAGGAATGTATCGAAGAGCGTACCGAAGGACCTGTCCTGCGACCGACGGAAGGACCGAAGGGCTTCGTATATTCGCGGGCCAGGTAAAGTAAGTCCCGTTATCGACCGGCGATTACCCCGCCAGGGTGCTGTGCAAAAATCGCGGGCCAGGTAACTTAAGTCCCACTTTTGCCCGGCGGCTAAAGCCGCGGGCTAGATGAATTAAGTCCCTCTAAAAAGGGACTTCTGTAGTTAATCAAAATAATTGCAATCATCAACCTTCAACCCAGTTTCTCCCAGTCAATTCCTTGACTCTCCCTACCTGACCATTTTCCAGGCGGACCTTGATGCCATGGGGATGAGCAGCGGATTTGGTCAGGATCTCTTTGACTATACCTTCGGTCAGCTTGTTTGTTCTCTGGTCCTTTTTGAGAACTATCCGGACCTGGTCCCCTATTTTGATCTCTGCTCGTTTAATGTTGGTCATTGGATTGATTTTTTCCTCAATTACGAAGGGCGCAGGATAGGTTCCAGACCTGAGGTTTACCCTTCGGGTAAAGGGAAGCGGAGGTTAGCCTTCAATTCAAATTAATAAAAATCCCGTTTCACAAGTTCAAAATAACATTTTGCACATATCTTTACATCAACCAAAGCATCATGGGCATCTTTGAAATCAGATTCAAACAAGGACCGATGAAGTTCTGGCAAGGTTGGCCATTTGTAGCCATAATTTCCAGGGATTTTGCACAAATCAGTTGTTGTTTTCATTGTACACAATCTCTGTTTACTGAATATGCTTGATTTTAAACCAACTCGAATATATTCAGCGCCAACAATCTTCTCATCAAAATCCATGTTGTGTGCAATCAACATGTTTGATTCATTAACGATCGCAGAGAATACTGAAAGAACTGAAAACAACTCTGATCCGTTTTTCAGAGCATGTTCAGTAGTAATACCGTGGATGGAGGCTGCGTTATTTGGAATGGTGTATCCGTCAGGTTGGATGATGTGGTTTACTTCAGATAGTAGATTTTGCTGGTCATCGTATTGCAGCCAGGCCAACTGAACCATGCGCGGCCAATTATCAATTTGGGTGATTGGAGCATTCCAATCCCGCGGAAGACCTGTTGTTTCTGTATCAAAGAAAAGTATCATATGTGGTGCCTATATCTTGCCACAGGCTGATATATTAGCTCAGCAGTGTGTATCCCCGCATCCATTGCAACGGGGTTAAGAGGAAGAGAAAGTAAAATGTTGATATTTGAAAAACGTTTTTTAGGGTGGAAAATTCTCTCCATCTGTGACTGGTAATGCACCTCTTAAGAAAGGAGTAAGAGACCGTCGAGTAACGCCAGGTTGACTTCCACTATAACTTTGCGATCCTGTTCGTTGGTTACAATAACTTATACAAAGGAATTCCCTTGCGCGAGTTAGTGATACGTATAGCAATCTACGCGCATCATTAAAATCATCACCAACTGCGCCTCCTGGTATGAGTTGTTCTTCGGCTGCTACAATGAATACAGCTTTCGATGATAGTCCTTTTGCACGGTGCATAGTAAGAATATTTATCTTACCTTCATCAAGTTCCTGATCGAGAGTATCTTCAGGACTTGAAAGAGAAGATAAGAGGCTTGTAGGATCGAGAGAATTAGATTGTTCCAAAATTTCTGATATATACGAAACAATATTTCTGCGAACTCCTTCATCTTGAATAATAGAATTGCACAATCTAATTACCTCATCAATTAGGTTTTCACGTGCGGCAATTTTATCTTCTTCAGAAATTTTTCCCTCTAAGTCATTCACCTCAATTTTGGACAATTTCTCAATTAGAGGAAGAATTACTTCAATCTCTCGTTTAATATAGGAACCTCTTTGAATCAAACTCGTATCTTCTTTGATTTGAAAACAAGCTGTATGGAAACGCAAACCATTTGTTATTGCATGATCAACTACAGATGCTATTGTTGCATCTCCTATCTGATTTTTTCTACCGCAATATTGAAAAACAGTTCTCCAAGCTAAGTCATCATTTATGTCTACGGATAAACGAATTAAACATAAGACCATTCTGCCATCTCGGGTATCTAGAATGTTAGCTGGATCAGCTCGAACTTTATAATCTAGTCCTTGTTCAAGTAAAATCTCACCAATGATATCTGAGTAACGACCTCGATGGTCGCTTCTTAAAAGAATAAGTATCTCGTCTGGTTCATATCCTTGGTCTTCAATCAAATGTATGCAGAGCCTTGATATACCATACGCTTCTTGATATTGATCGGAAAATCTCAGCAAATGAACTGAGCCTAATCCTGCCCCTTCTCTTGGTTCCATCGGTTTGGGTAAACGCCTAGGGTCTTGATTTGCAACGAATTGACCAACTTCGATAATTCTTCTATCTGACCGCCAACAAATTTCAAGTTCAAGTGAACTAGATGGTTGGTACTCATCCGTGAATCTCCGAATACCTACTGGATGGGCACGACGAAATCCATAAATGCTTTGATCATCATCACCAGCACAATATACCTCAGCTCCAAGATCTGCTAGTTTTCGTATTATAGCTAAATCGCATTTATTCAAATCTTGATATTCATCAACAATTAAATGTTCAATGTCACCTTCAAATTTAAAATTATCAGGATTTTCTTCAAATGCATGTTTTAATTGCCAAATTAGTTCAGAGCGCAAAGTGTAACCGTAAAGGTTTCTATGATTTTGCCATGCGCCCATGAACTGGGGATCAGCTGGTTGATATTCATCGTTTTCAACTGTTAGACTTTCCCAATCACTTGATAAATCAGCAAATTTTTCTTTTATATCATTATCGGAGAGATTTAATTCTCCACGGAGATCTTGACGAATAATGTGCTTTTCTTCGAAATCATCTGCAATTCTTAGAGGCTGGGGGAGGGTTGTTATTAACTGAGAATTAAGGAGTAGCTGTCGAAGGGCATAAGAGTGAAGAGTTCTTACAGGAGGTATTTCGGCTTCTGTATCCTCCAATTCTTCAATAAGAGTTCGACGAAGATCAAAAGCATTTATTCGTGTGAATGCAACAGCCAGGATTTTATTTGGATCGACACCGTCTTCCAAGATGAGTTTAACTAGACGCCTTGTTAAAGTTACAGTTTTACCTGTGCCAGGACCCGCTAATAGGCGTGCGTGAGATCCAGAATGACTTGCTGCGTCTTTTTGCCTTTTATCTAAATCGTCATACCAAGGCATAGCACCTCCGAATTGATCGCATTGATCTTCAATCTTTTGTAATTTTATTTCAACTAACGGATGAGCTTCGCGAAGCATCTACCCTTCGGATAAAGGGCACCTGCCGCCGGTTTTGGTTTTAATGATTATAGATTAAGAACCAATAATTGCAAAAAGCGGCTAATTCTCCACGCCGCAAGGCGATCGGGCGGCGCGGTGGTTAGGCGCGCATACTCCTCTTGCTTTGGTCCCATACTATACGAAAATCCTTAAATGCAGGTCGGGTATGTTTAATAACAATATCATTTTTATTAGAGCTTAGTTTTGATATAACGTCCTTAAAATTTAGCGCTGACTGACATCCAATGTAAACCTCCCTCAGAACTAACTTATCAGAGAAATTTTCAAATAGAAGCCCATCAGTTCTTTCATTTTTCTTTAAATCTACTACTAATCTATGTTCTTTTTCATAGCTCCAATGCTTAAACTTGGTTGTTAATAATTTTTCTACTCTATCTGATTCGTCCAGCGTGGATCTGGCTAGCCTGGCCGAAACGTACTTCACCTTTTTTAGCCTGTCATCATGAATATCAAAACCCAAACATATACCTTTATGATTCTCAGCATAGTGAGCCCACTGAACGGGATCGTATTTGGTTTCACTAAAGCACACCAAGCCTTTATTCTTTGCGATTTTAGATTTTTCGAACTGTACAGCTTTTCGCACATCTCTGTCTGACATCTCAATTCCAAGCAATTCAAATGGATCGTTAAGATTTGAAAAATCAGATATTTTTATCCGTTTCTTAAAGATGTTTTCAAGCCCGTATTCTTTTTCTGTAAAATAGTAAACTCGCATACATTCTCCGCACACCTAACGGATGAGCTCACCCGCCTATGATAATTTGACTATACTTGCACCGCCACTTCACCAGGGTCGGGTGGAGCGGAAGGTTATGTGGCTTCACTCCTCTAAAACCGTTTCACCAAAATAATCTGTATCTAAATCTTTTAATTCATACTTTGTTCTTGTTGTAACACCAACACCAAAATCAATCATAAGATCAGTAAGCCTTGAACCGTCGATAAGGACGACTTTTGTATCAATATTTGAAGCAAATTCGCGAGCCTCTTTGGAAAACGTTGTTGTGGTAATAAAAATGCCTTTCTTTGCTCTTTTACCCTGCAAAGCGCCCGCGAATTTTTGAATTTCAGGTCTACCGATTGAAGAAGGTTTTTTCCATTTTTTTGCCTGAATGTATATCGCATCTAAACCAAGGCGATCTTCATCAATGATTCCATCTATACCTTCATCACCGCTTTGTCCAACTGCTCTTGCAGCATCTCGTTGTGAGCCTCCATAGCCCATCTTTACTAATAACTCTACAACAAGTTTTTCAAAGAAACCTGGCGTGCTATTAAGGACATATGTTAGAAGCTTTTCAGATAAATCTCTGCGGATATTTTGGTAAGCGTTTTCAAGTGCCTCTTCAGGAGTAAGGCCTTCTAAATCTTCATCCTTAACTTCATCATTTGATGATTCCCGTACAGTCTTGCGAAATTCTATAAATTCTGGAAATTGGTGTAGGAATTTTTTGTCGATTCTTGTTGGCTCGGTTCCAAGAACTTCTCTGCCCCTATCAGTGATTTGGAAATAACCACGTTTTGGATCTTCCAATAAACCAGCCTTCTTTAAATATGTCCTAGCCCAACCAACACGATTATAGAAGATAGGTTGTTGTCCACTTGGCAGAAGCTTCGTTTGTTCTTCTTCACTCAATTCGAATTGTTTGGATAATATTTTTACCGCATCATGGATGTAATGGACTTTATCATCACTTGATAATTGAAGAAGTGGAAGCATAATTGATTGAAAATTTGGAATAGCCACAAAAAACTCCTTTATTAATCATTTATGGCGATATTGTATATAATTTCACACTATCAGCAGTGTAACATATATTACACAATTATTTTATCTTCAAGTATTTACAGAGACCTTAAAACAAAAGAACCACTCCTGATCGAGTGGTTCCTTCTTTTACTGAGGCGGGGACGACCGGATTCGAACCGGCGATCTCGGCCTTGACAGGGCCGCATGTTAAACCGCTACACCACGCCCCCCAGTGAATAAAATTCTATCACATCCATTTCTCCAGTTATGAATTTTATCTATCCTGACAGTTTGACCCAAAACACTTTTTCATCAGATTCCACGTAGCCAGTTTGCCCCGTTCCTTTACCTGCCCGGCGACTGATGGGAAGCGTTATGGTAACAAACTGCTCATTTTGATTGAGACGCTATCAATTGGAAAAACACTTCCACCACCCGGGGATCAAAATGTTTGCCGGATTGTTCGCGAATATACTCGGTGGTTTTTTCTTCCGCCCACGCTTTGCGGTAAGGACGATCTGAGCGCAGCGCGTCCCAAACATCAACGATGGCGAAGATGCGTGCCGCCAGCGGAATTTGCTCCCTCTTCAACCCCTGCGGATACCCGCTCCCGTCCCATTTCTCGTGATGGCTGTAAGGAATTTCCAGAGCGGGAAGCAGGAAGTCAATCGACGAAAGCCACTCGAAAGCATAAACCGGATGTTTTCGCATGATGGTCCACTCCTCGTCTGTGAGCGGCCCGGGCTTTTGCAGGATACTGTCGGGGATCCCCATCTTGCCGATATCATGCAGCAACGCGCCGCGGCGGATATGAACCAGTTCTTTACTGCTGATCTCCATCTGACTCGCCATCTGATTAGTCAGGTCCACCACCCTCCGGCTGTGGCCTTCGGTTTCCATATCTTTTAGCTCTACGGCTTTTGCCCAGCCCTCCAGAGTAGAGTCGTAAGCCATGCCGAGTTCGAGGTTAGATCGCTGCACATCGGCGAACATGACGGCGTTGTCGATGGCGATGGCGGCCTGCCCGGCCAACGCTTTCAAAAACATCAACCACTCATCATCCATTGAAAGCGGGGTGCGATGGAGGATTTCCAGTACACCTTTGAGCGCGCCTTTGGCGACCAGTGGTACACCGTAATAGGCGACGAACTCTTCCCCGGAAAGATCGGGGGATGACAGGAAAATTTCTTCCTCTTCCTGCAGATCAGGAATGAACATTATCTCTTGCTGCAGCGCAACCTGTCCAGCCAGACCCTGCCCCAGGCGCAAGTGGGTGTGTTGTAAGGCAGAAGTCCTGAATCCTTTTCTGCCAATACATTCCAGGGTTTGCCCGATGGGATTGAATAGCAGAACATCAGCCGCGTCCACCTCTAAGTGTGTCAGCGCTTGCTCCAAGAACATACTTGTGGTCATGTTAATATCGAAGCTGGCCGAGATGACTCTATCAATGGCATGCAAGGCTTCCAGCCGTTCCAGCCGCTGGTTGGACTGACTAAACAGGTGTGCGTTTTCCAGGGCCTGGGCAGCTGAAGCGACGGCGCTGGCGGCCAGGTCTATCTCCTCGCTGCTGAACTCGCGCCGCTCGACAGCATCCAGCCCCAAAGTGCCCACCACCTGGCCGCGCACCATCAATGGTAAGATCAGCATCGAAACGGTGCCGCGCTGCTGCATCTCCTCGCGAATCGCTGCCATGCGGGGATCATGCTGAGCATCGGTCACAGGCAGGGGCGCTTTTTTCTCAATGACATATTCTGTGGCAGGGTTGCCTTCGACGGGCAGCACTATGTCCAGGGCGCTGGAGTGTCCCTCGGTCAGGTATTCGGCCACGACGATGGAAGCTGTTTGCGCTTCGTTCAGCAGGGCTGCAGCTGCCTGGGGCAGGTTTAAGGCCAGGGCCAGTTCGCGGCAGGTGATTTCCAGTACCGCTTTCGGTTCCAGGGTCGTGCTGGCAGCCGTGATGACCCGGTTGAGCAGGGTTAGTTCACGATGGCGGCGCTGGATTTGATCCTCCGCCCGTTTGCGCTCGGTGATGTCCTGTCCCTGGGCAATTGTGGAGAGCAGCGTTTCGCCATCCTCGCTATAAATATTTGCCGAATTCCACAA
>Ga0255368_10403_pt1 | contig 10072 bp, 8 predicted proteins | sample ANMaggSeSYBR01E6_FD_182094 | JGI IMG/M metagenome (GOLD analysis project Ga0255368, IMG submission 182094) | Sediment cell enrichment communities from methane seep in Santa Monica Basin, California, United Staets - ANME aggregate JGI... | ecosystem: Environmental > Aquatic > Marine > Cold seeps >...
TAATTAATGACGCACTTGAACCTATTTTTGTCATAGCACCGACGATAAACATTAATTCAGGCCGATTTTCTAAAAAAACATTGATTGTATCTCCCCTTTTAATACCAATTTTTATAAAGTAATTAGCGTAACGATTCATCATTTCGTTAAGTTCTCGGTGGGAGTATTTGATGTCCTCATACAAAACGGCAGGTCGATTAGGGTAAGTTTCGGCATTATATTCAAAATAAGTGCCTACCGACAATTTTTCGTTTGGAATCATAGTTTTAGCAATATTAGCTGCAGTAAAAAGAGAATTTAAACGCCAATCAATAGAAAGTACTCCAAATATGAAATTTTTATAGCGGAGCTTGTAACCAGTTATTGATTTGGATTGAATCTCAAGATCTGGACTTATTGGTCCTAAAAATCCTTCAAATGTAGCAATAAGTTGGTGAAGAAATCGTTTTAAAGAAGGAGTATTCTCTAAGCGAGATAGTAGTTCATCTTCGCCTTTGGGTGTTATCTTGTACCACATTTCACCGTCAAATTTATATTCTTCTACGAAATCGTTAGTTTTTAAAGCTTCTATCCATTTGTCGAAAACTTTCTCATCTAACCGATCGACAATAGAATTCTTATGGTCATTGAGAAATTCCTGCAATTTATGCGGGCCATAGACTGCTAAAACGAATAGAATAATGTTGTCGTATTTATCTTCCTTTTTATCTCTCAAAATTCTTTTAGGAATTTTAGCTGGAATTGTGTTAATCATCATGACATCTCTTTTTATTTTGGTTTTTCACTTTCTTTTTATAATTAATTGATTATTTTTTACAACTTTCTCTTTGGTTTAGGGGGGAGATAATGGATCAAAGGATCCGTTCCCATTTCAGGTTTTAATTGAAAATTGATCCTATTTAAAAGAAGTTGGGAAACCTCACTGGTTGGATCGTTCAAATCACCAAAATGTAAGGCTTGCCCCTCGCAACAAATAACGCAAAAAGGTTCGAGACCCTCATCAATTCGATGAACGCATAAGTTACATTTTTCAGCAAGATTACTTTCTTCATTAAAAACGATAACATCGTATGGACATGCTTTCATACAAGCTTTGCAACCTGTGCATAAATCCTGATCTAATACTACTGGCCCATCATCTCGCTTTTGAAGCGCATCAGCGGGACAAACATCAACACAAGGCGGATTTGAACAATGATTGCATAATTTGGGGAGATAATTTAAAGTCAGATTTTGGTATTTGCCAGCGGGAGTGTCCTTCGCTTTTCCTCCTTGAGTTTCAACCTTAATCCAGAATTCTGTTGAGTTATTTTCGATCTCACAAGCTAAACTACACGCCTCGCATCCAATGCATCTTTCTTGATCAATTACCATACCAAAATGTTTTATTTTGCTCATCTTTCTGAATCCTCCCATCTTTTTATTTGTACCGCAACATCGTTCATGTGCATATTAGGTTCATAAACTTTTTCTTGTACTGGGTTTATTATATCGTGAGTGAGATGGTTAACGCTTCCTTCTTTAAATTGGTCAATCCACCAACCTTCGTTAATGTTTACTACGCCTGGACCGACGCTTTCAGATATACGCGCTTTTAATGTAGTTTTACCTCGATCGTTAAATACGGTAACATAATCATCATCAAAGATTCTTCTAGCCATCGCATCAATAGGATTAATCTCAACAAAAGGTTCAGGATTCATGTCAAGTAGAGATTTCACGTTAGCAAAGGATGAATGCGTGCGAAAACGACTATGCCCTTGTATGAACGTTAATGGATATTTTTTATCACCAGGAGTAATTGGAGCTTCTATTGGTGGTAAATAAACAGGAAGTGCTTCGCCATATTCTATTAATTGCTCTGCGTATAGTTCGATTTTTCCTGATGGAGTTCCAAAACCCAATCGATAATTAGAACCATCTGGGATTGACTTTAATTTAGATGCACCCTTTTTTAGTATTTCCCTACTTACATTATCCAGAGAATGATGATCCATTATGAGATCAATTAATGCTTCCTCGCCTCCTTTAAAATAATCACCAAATCCAAGCTTATCAGCTAATTCAGAAATAATAGTTGCGTCTGATTTAGATTCATATAGGGGATTAATAACTTTCTGTTGAAGTTGTACGTATGGATAAGGATGGTGACAAAAATCAGAAAATTCCAAGAAACTACAGACGGGTAATAAAATGTCCGCAAATTTGGCACTTGGAGTCATAAATAACTCCGTTTGAACTATAAAATCTAACTTTGGATAGAATTCTTTGATGATTTTGTTGCTGTCAACACATTGATTTAAGAAGTTAATAAAAGCGAACCACGCAGCTTTTATCGGGAAAGGTTTCCCTTTAATTACTGCGTTATAAAGACTAAGAATACCGAGTCTGTGAAAACTGGGTTTATCCGGGATTACTTTAAGGAAAGGTTTCCAATTAAGTATCGGTGGCATATATCCTGAACTGAAAGAAGTTGTAACATGCCCAGTAATACTTGCTACCGAGATTAACCCACGCAGGGAAATATCTCCATGATAGGTACGAGTAAAACCCATATATGTGAAAAATTTTACATTTTTTGTAGTTCCTATCTTTTCTGCTAATCTAATAATGTTTTTTTTTTTTACTCCGGTGATTTCTGATGTTTTCTCTGGTGTATACTCAGATGCTAAGTCCATCAACAGCTGAAATACGGGTTTGCACTCAATTCCATTAATAACATAAGTTCCAGTAAGACAAGCTTCCATTACATTTTTACGACGGAGTGCCTTATGAGTATTTGAAGGATCGTGCCATATAATATAGGCGTCTGGCTTCTTTTCTCCAACATCTTTTCCTCGTAACAACATTTCTGTATCAGTTCTAACCAAATACGCCCCATTTGTATGTTCTAACACAAAATCTTTGTTGTATAATTTGAAATTAAATATTACATTCATTAACCCTAAAGCAAGAGCAGAATCGGTGCCTGGTTTTACGCCGAAAAATTGATCAGCTTTAGAGGCAGTCACAGTAAAACGAGGATCAATTACTACTACATAAGTACCACTCTCCTTTGCGTCTAATACTTTTCTCATTGTTTGAAGAGGCATAGCTTCTGCTGGATTTGCCCCCCAAATGATTAACATTTCCGGCCATTTTCTTTGCCAAAACTCACCAAATAGATGGATATAAGGAAAATGATGCCCAATAATAATCCTACTCCCACATGGTAATCCTGCATCGCCATATCCCCAAGCACTAACTCGTGTGCTTTGCGTTAAACTTGCAATTCTAAGATATGCTCCAAATTTTGTGGTACCAGCTCCAGGACCACCTAAAACCCAGCCAATTGCTCTCCAACCATGTTCTTTAGCAATTTTTTCGAAATTTTTAACAATTTCATCGTATGCTTCGTCCCAAGAAATTCTTTCAAACTTTCCCTCTCCTCGGGCTCCAACTCTTTTCATGGGGTATTTCAATCTATCCGGATGATAAGTTATGTCTAAACTAGATAGACCTCTAAGGCAGATACGTCTATCTCTTTCATCAGGAAAATCCGCAGGTTCTAACTTAATAACTCGGTCTCCTTTAACATGTGCTAAAATACCACAACAGTCTATTCCGCAATGTTGTGGACAAGCCGTTCTAATCGTTCTAATCTCACTTTTTTCTTCCATAATACCATAACTATATAGTTGTTTTTTCAAAAAGAAAGAATAAATATTTTTCTTATCTTTTATAATAATTAATTAAATTTGAAATCAATATATCAAGATAAAAATTAATCTTAAAGGGATGAAAATGAGTAAATTATCTGAAATTATAAAATCTCGTGTTGAGAAATTGATGGATGGGGAACGGAGAGAAATCCTTCTCAATGCAATTCAAGAGGATATTACTCCAGAACAGGCGATATCCGTTAACTGATTAATCGGAACGGGGTCGATAGGGAAGACTAATGCAGATGGATTTGAAAGAATAACAGAAGAAATTCCTCTACAATTTCCAAAAGATCACTATACACATGAAAATTTGGCGTTGGAATGGTATATGGGAGGGGGATATCTTAAATGCGTGAAGACTGATACGAGTGGTAATCATGTGGGAGAGCCTATTTATTTTAGCTGCATATTTTGCTTTTTTTTTCGCAGGATTGAACCCGGAAATCAAAAAATGATTCTTGAAACTCATTTTTCACTTGTTTCTAAAGACAAGACTCATATTCAATCAAAACCAGTTGCCGTATGGAATTATAATAATACACTTGAACTCCCTGATCCGGAACTTAGGAAGTTTATTATCAAAACACATAACCTTGAACTAGTATCTCTTCAAGACGATGAAAATTATTTTGAAACACTTCGAGTTATTGGAAAAGACAACCAAAACGGAATCGCAATAGATTTTAAATTAATAAAAAAGGATCCTATTGTTCTTCAATCAGGTACTGGTTATATGGGAGATACTGAGAACGGAATTGCTTATGGATATTATACCGCACCATTTTTTCATACATCTGGAAAACTCAAATATAAAAACGAGGATTTTGCTGTTTTAGATGGAAGCTTTGGTATAGACCATGAATGGGGAACTATAGGAAGACCACTTACCAAAAAACTTCAAAATATATGTGATTTTTTATATGTTCTGGGTGTAAAATTCAGATTTTTAGATGCTGGTTTTGGTTTATACGGTTTTGAAAGTTGGTTTGGTTTTTATTTTGATGATGGATTATTTATAATTATTTTTATTAATTTATTTTTAAATATTTCGAGCTCAGAAACAGTAGGTAAGTTTCCATATATTAAGAGATAAGCGACTTCTTCGAAGCTTGAATTGTTAACCAACTCCATGAGTGGATATCCTCTATAATACAACTTACCCTTTTCACCATCAATCAAAGTAATTAAACTCCCATCAACATAAATTCCGACTAATCCCTTGTAAGTTTTTGATTGATCAAGCTCGCATAATTGTGGTCCCTTTTCCATATAATCTTCTTTTATTTTACGAGTATCTTTTTTCATGATTGAGTTACCATATTTACTTATTAATTCCTAAAACTATCTTAGAGTAAAAAAGTAAAATATATATTTCCTAAGCTTTTAAATCATTAACTTTGAAAATAAATAAGAGAGGGCATTCACAAAAAGATGATTTAGCGTTTAAATTAGAATTCCTTATTTTTTGAATTTTATATTGTTCCGAATATCAATTTTATTCATTTCATTTACTTACCTCTCTTCAATTTTCGCATATTTTTTATCTAGCTTACCAATATATCGAAGTCTTGGTCTGATTAATTTGTTATCTTTGAGTTGTTCTATGGCGTGAGCAACCCATCCCGCCGATCTACTCGCAGCGAATAGAGGTGTAAAAGAAGCAGTAGGAATACCTAATGTATGTAGTAATCCTGCAGAAAAAAGATCAACATTTGGATAAATTTGCTTAGTTTTTATCATATATTCGTTGAGAATCTCAGTCATTTCAACTATATAATCGACTTCATCATGAATATTAGGTCCATTATTAGGAATTTTGTCAATTAATTCACCATTTTGAGCTTTTTTGAAAAAATTCATTGCTATATCTCGAAGGATAACAGCACGAGGATCCCACGTCTTATAAACACGGTGACCGAATCCCATAATTTTTTCTTTTCTTGCTAACTTTTTCTCTGCCCACGGAATAACACGCTCTTTTCTCTTTATCTCATTAACCATATATTTCATGACCGCCTCATTTGCCCCACCGTGTAGAGGGCCTCTCAGTGTACCTATAGCGCTTGTAATACCACTATAAATATCTGAGAGCGTTGAGACCGTTACACGACATGAGAAAGTTGATGAATTAATAGAGTGATCTGCATGACAAATTAATACATCATCATATGCTTCTTCAAAATCCTTACTTGGTCTATTTCCCGTCATCATATAATAATAATTTGCAGAATGAGAAAGTTCTTCTGAAGGTTCCACAAGAGGCATATTAGTTTGAATCCTATGAGCAAATGCTAATAAAGTTGGCATTTTGGCTACAATTCTAAGCCCTTTCCTAATATTGGCCGGCTCGGTATAATCATAATCATCAGGATCATATAACGAAAGAGCAGAGATTGCTGTTCTTAGGAGTTCAATCCTCGTAGTGTTCCTTGGAAAACTTTTTAGGATGCTAATAATATTATCTGGGATATTTCTTTCCTTTATTAATAAATCTTTAAACGCAGTAAACTCAGAATTACTTGGAAGCTTCCCATATATAAGCAAATAAGCAACTTCCTCAAAAGTGGAATTTTCACATAACTCTCTTATAGGATAACCGCGATAATATAATTTACCATTTATTCCATCAATGTACGTGATCAAACTCTCATCCACATAGAGTCCAACTAAACCTTTATGTATTTTTGGACGATCTGGCTCACTGAGCACGGATTCAGCATCATTATAATCTTCACCAATTTTTCTTTTATCTTCTTTCATGATTTAGATACCTTATTTGCTTATTAAATCCTAATACTACCTTAAAGTAAAGTGGCAAAATAAATATTTCTTAAGTTTGTGATAAAATAAGAGATATTAAAAAATTAATACAGAATGAATTTTTTAACTTCTTTTAAATCCTTACAATTTGTCATTTTCATCGCCTTCGCTAGGGTTTTCTGTAAATGTTCCATTTGAATTCGTACACCTTCTACTCCCGCTCCAACAGCAGCCCTAACGATGTCTCGACCAATTAACACAGATTCAGCACCAAGGGCTAGCGCTTTTAAAACGTCGTATCCAGTTCGAAATCCTCCGTCTATAAGTATTCGAATTTTTCCCTCAAGTTCAGCAACAATTTCAGGAAGGACTTCTACAGTTCCAGGAGTATGATCTAAAACTCTCCCCCCATGATTAGAGACAACTATTGCAGCTGCTCCTGCATCCTTTGCGGTGACAGCATCTTCTATACTCATAATTCCCTTTACGATTACGGGTAATTTTGTTGATGATACTAACTCTTTAAGATCGTCAATATTCTTCTTAAAGACAGATTTATTATGAGTAGCCATAGCATAAGACCCACAACCATCTATATCTACACCTACAGCCACACTTTTCGCTTTTTCAGCTTTTTTAAAGAATTCAATGATTGTTTCTTGTTTTCTTGGTTTCACGATTTTAACACCAAGTCCACCTGCTTCAGCAATTGCGTCAATTCCATAAGACTCATCAAGCGAATAAGTATAAGTGTCGCCCCGCCAGCCTATTGTTCCAGCATCCTTACAACCAAGAACAACTGAACGGCAGAAGTCTTTTTCTGAAATTACCTTTTCTCCACCAAAACTATTTACACCTGCTATACTCGCCCCCATTATTGGCATCGATAGTTCTCTACCAAAAAAATCATAAGTAGTATCTGCTTCAAAATGATCTCCAATTGTTTTCATTTTTAGCTTCAATTTTTTCAACGCTAGAACATTGTTATTAAAAGAAGCCCCGCTTCCAATTCCACCAAATCCAAGCGGTCTTCCATAGCTCTGACCTTGACAAATTCGCATTGCATCCCCATCGCATATTTTATATACTCCACACACTCCCATGAGTTTTTTCTTAGCTTCCTCTCGAACCTTAGTTAAAGTCAATTCTTCTAATGTCATACTTTTACCTCTATATTCTCCTATACCATATTTTTAGGGTCTAAAAGCTCGTCCAAGTTGTCAATTTTTAAACCCATCTGTTTAATTACTACTTTACACGATTTTCCTTCTTTGTAAGCCCGTTGGGCAATTTCAGAACATTTATCGTAGCCTATTATCGGTGTTAGGTTAGTAACAAGCATTAACATTTGCTCTAAGTTCGAGTCAATTTGCTCCACATTTGCTTTTAGGTCTACTAAACAGTTGCCAATAAACGATTTAATTCCACCTATTAAAATGTCAATTGATTCGAGAACATTTACGATCATCAGAGGTTTACTCATATTTAAATCCAGTATGCTTCCATACATTTCTCCACTCGTAACGGCAGAATCATTTCCAATTACTTGAAGGCAAACTTGAATTAAAGCTTCCGATTGAGTAGGATTGATCTTTCCAGGCATTATAGACGATCCCGGTTCATTTTGCGGTAAAATTAATTCTGAAAGGCCAGCTCTTGGACCACTACCCATCCATCGTATATCGTTTGCCATTTTTAAGAGCGATAATGCTAATAGTTTTAAACTACTACTAGCGTACGCTATGGTATTGTGCGAGGATATTCCCTCTGCTTTTACGGGATTGAGTTTAAAGGATAGCGAAGTTATTTTTGAGAGGTGGGATACAGTGAGTTTATCAAAATCTTTATGAGCGTTCAATCCAGTTCCTAACGCAGTACCACCTATTGGAATGTAGAATAACTCATTCAAGACCTTATCTAATCGCTCAATATTAGTTTCGATTTGTTTTTTGTAAACTTTAAACTCTAGCGATAATGGTATTGGGACGGCATCCTGTAAATGAGTTCTTCCTACTTTGATAATATCTTCGAATTCTTCAATTTTGGCGTCGAGAACTTCTATTAAATTGTTTAATACTGGCTTTAATTTTTGGATCAGATGCACAATAGAGATGTGCATCGTACTTGGGATGACATCGTTAGAAGATTGGCTTTTATTTACGTGATCATTAGGATGGACGGGATGTTTTTTGCCCATAGGAGATCCTAAGATTTGAGAGGCTCGATTAGCTAAAACTTCGTTCATGTTCATGTTTGTTTGAGTCCCACTTCCAGTTTGATAGATATCAATTGGAAATTGATCTAAGTGTTTCTCTTCGTTTAAGATCTCGTTTACAGCCTGTAAGATGGGAGCTCCAATTTCTTCATCGATTAAGCCCAACTCCATGTTTGCTAATAAACACGCTTTTTTAAGCTGTGCTAACGACATGATAAATATATTAGGGAATCTCTTACCACTAATTTGGAAATTCTGGATGGCTCTTTGAGTGTTAATTCCCCAGTATACATCGTTTGGGACTTCTACTTCGCCTAAAACATCTTTTTCTGTGCGGTAATTCAAAATTTATAACAACCATAAATTGTTTACTTATAAGGTTATTAGAAATAGGTTCATAAAAAAAGTTTATACTAATATTCAATAAATTAATTTCAAGATTACGAAATTTACATTCTAAGAAATTAAGAAATTAAAGCATCGATTATATCTTCATAGTATTTAAGAATCGTAGAATAGTGTCCTTCACCTGGATAAAATTTCCCTTCGCAATTTGGAATTACCTTGCACATTCCGCGACCCATAGCAATAGTTTTATCAGCGTCTCCATGCCATATATATACCTTAAGTTTGGGAGATATATCTTCTAGTTTAAATCCCCAAGATCTTGCGTAAATTTTCCCTTCATGATATGCTCCTTTACTACCTTGGCGAAATGCTTCAGCACCTTCCTTAATAAATAAAGATAGAATTTGAGGATCGTCTAATACTTTTCTATCTTCTTCAGGAAATTTTATCATAGCTTTCTTCATGTTTTTTTCTGCTTTTTCTGAATCCCTCATACCACGAGATTGAATCCAAATCAATAACTTGAATAACCAAGGAAAAATACGAATAACGCTAAAAAGTTTAATCTTCTTCTCGGTTTCTAGATCTTTTGAAGCTAAACCACTTATAATTCCACAAGATATTAATCGATCAGGAATTTTATAAGCACAAGCGGCAGCATATGGACCTCCTCCTGATATGCCTTCAACTGCAAATTTATCAATCCCCAAAGCATCTGCTAATTCAACAACGTCATCTGGCCAATCTAAGAGCGTGCGATTTTCTTTAAAATCTGAAAGTCCCATTCCCGGTCTATCTATACTAATAAGTCTAACATTTTTTATTATTGCTCTATCAGCTAGAATCATTGCCTCAAGGCGAGATCCTGGAAAACCGTGAAAATGAAAAATGACTCGATTTGCATCCTTCTTACCTAAATCAATGTAACCAAGCATCCTTCCGTCTTTTAATTTGAGTGTTTGATCAATAGTATCACTTATCGCCATTTTATACATCACTGTAAAAAAATTAAATAGTGAGAAAGATAAAGCCTTGTTAAATAAAA
>Ga0255368_10321_pt3 | contig 10069 bp, 11 predicted proteins | sample ANMaggSeSYBR01E6_FD_182094 | JGI IMG/M metagenome (GOLD analysis project Ga0255368, IMG submission 182094) | Sediment cell enrichment communities from methane seep in Santa Monica Basin, California, United Staets - ANME aggregate JGI... | ecosystem: Environmental > Aquatic > Marine > Cold seeps >...
ATCTATCCCGATGCCGTTCAACTTATCGAAATACCAATCGATGGTTCGGTAACCTTCCGGCGTAAGTTGCTGTCCGCCCATGCAGGAGCTGTTAAGGACGATCTCCATCTTCACGCCCCTATCATGTGCGTACTCCGTCTGTATAGCGATCTCCTCAAGCTTCGGCGCACTCAGGTTGGTCCTGAAAGCAGGTCTTCAAGTCCTTCAAGATGACCTACATGTGGTACATCCAGCTTCATTGAACCCATCTATCAGGTAAATTTAGATAAGGATTTTGGTTTGTTGCACCAGACCAAAATAGTTATTAGAGGCTATTTTAGTTCTAATCAATATGATAATAGGTGCATCTTCCTTTGCAGGCGGTCTTAAAGAGCTGGACCAGCATGTCAGATCCGTCGAGTTATATATTCAAAAACATGGAGTGTATGAAGGAAACTACCTTCAGAAAGACAGGTTAGAACAGATCCTCGACGAACTGTCCACATGCGATCTTGATACATCCATGCATGCACATTATTTTGCAGACGTTCCAACATATCCAAAGGCCCTTGTAGTTGATACTGCATCCATGGGACCCATTCACTTCAAGCTGATGGAAGAATGCATAGCCCTTGCAGGAAAGCTCGAAACAAAAGCAGTAGTCATCCATCCCGGCAGAGTTGGCGATGACAGACAAAGGTCCCTTGACAGAATGACAGACAATCTGAAAAGACTTGCAGCTTTTGCGTCAGAGAACAATGTCATGTTAGGACTCGAGAACAAAGAGGCAACCGACCCCGGCAATCTCTGTTGTGAAGCTGAGGAACTGCTCAAAGTGGTCAATGAAGGGGATTCTTCGAACCTTGGGGTGACATTTGACATCGGTCATGCGAACCTGACCTGCGGCGGAGACCGCGAGAAACTGAACGAGTTCATAAGGACAGTATCAGAACAAGTGATACATGTGCATCTGCATGACAATTACGGAAAATGGACCTCCAATTACGATGGAGATGAGCACATGGCACCCGGAACCGGCACGATCGATTATTCAGTGAGTTCTTCACTTAAAGGTTACAAAGGTATCTTCAATCTGGAAGTTTTTTCAATCGAAGATGTCCTTGCGGGAAAAGAGATGATCAGAGAACATATCAGCCTTTGACCAACATTTTTAATTATAACCGAAATTCCGGCGGAACGACCAGAACAAGTATTGGTGACATCTGAAGGACCTTCAGTGTCACAGAACCCATTATCTGTTTAATTCCAGTGTGACCACGAGTTCCTATAACGATCCTGTCGACATTGTGCTTCTTTGCGGTCTTTACGATCATTTCTGCGGCATGGCCATCAACTATCTCCGATATGATGTTCTGCTCATTACACCCTCTTTTGAGAAGTTCTTCCCTTACGCTATTGATAACGTGCTCAGCGCCATTCTCACGCCACGTTTTCCTCCCAAGCCCCTTGTCTTCGACCACATGAACGATTATGACCTCAGAATCGTGTTTGCTTGCGATCTGACCTGCAACCATTGCAGCGTTTTCCGAATATCCTGACCCGTCAGTGGGAAGTAATATTTTCATATAATTTTTGGTTACTTTTTAAGTGTATTAAAGCTATTGGAGATCGACCTTTAGCAAATTTATTCTAGATTTATTCAGAAATTGATCAAAAACGAAAAAGACAAAGACAAAAATAGAACATCATAATAAAAATGGAGGAAAGAGGAGCCTTTATCCCTTCATCCCCTCTGGACTGTTTCGAGATGACCTGCCACAATATCATCCAGACCCATTACAACATTTCCATTAGAGATGGTATAAGGAATGTTCTCTTTCGGATATGCCACACATGATCCCTGTATGCCTTCTCCGTTATTAGCATCAAAGGTAGTTCTGCATGAATCGCAGACAAGCACATCCTTGTCAAGGGAAAAACCAATTGAGCCACATGGCGGACAAACGTTCGATCTGACTATTATGTCGTCACCTAGCTTATAGGCCATAACTGCGATCTCACCTGTTTCGGTATTTACCTTGAAATGAGTGTTCACGTTCTCCTCGATCGCCTGGACAGGGATCGTAACAATATTGCCCGATACTTCCGGATCTATCCACGTTGCTGCAATAGGTTTAACGGCAAATTCCACAACAGGTTCAACAGCAGCTTCTGCCTGTGTATCATTTTCAAGACATCCGGGTACGAACGCAACCGCGATCATTATCAACAGTATGGTCCCTATTAATTTTGAATTCATTTTATATCATTCCTTTATTTTTCCATCTTGTAAGTTGATGATCCTGTCCGACATTCTGGCAAGTTCGTGATTGTGCGTTATCATGACCACTGTCATATCGTCCTTCAGGGAATTGAGAAGGGAGATTATCCTCTCCCCTGTTTCTTTATCCAGTGCTCCTGTGGGTTCATCCGCAAGCAGTATTTTAGGACTCATGACCAATGCCCTTGCGATAGCAACTCTTTGTTGTTCCCCCCCACTGAGCTCAGAGGGTTTATGGTCCAAACGGTGGGAAAGCTCCACTCTTTCAAGGGCATCAAGGGCTGCACTATGACCTTTATCCCCTGCAAAAACAAGAGGCAAGGCAACATTCTCGTATGCGGTAAGAGAGGGGATCAGATGGAATTGCTGGAACACGAAACCCACAGTCCTACGCCTATAATCGACCATCTCTTTCCGGGATATTGTAGTGATATCATCCCCGTCTATGAGAATGGACCCGCCTGTGGGTCTGTCCAGCATGCCTATCAAGTTCATCAGGGTAGTTTTACCGGACCCGGATTGCCCCATGATGGACACAAACTCCCCATTTTCAATGTCCATATCGATGCCATGCAGCACCTCAACATCATTAGGTCCTATTTTGTAGCTCTTTTTCAATCCACTTGCATGGATCAGTCCGTTAGACACTCCTTAACACCTCCGCAGGATCAATACTCAATGCCCGTTTTGCCGGGATTATGGATGCGACAATTCCCACCAGCACAGCCATACCGGAGACCAGAGGCAACAGTTCCCACATTGGGAAAGGTTCAGCAAAGCCCAGTAAAGGGGCAATTAGGTAAGATAGCAAAGTTCCGGTCCCAAATCCAATGCTGCCCCCGATCGTTCCGATCAATGCTCCTTCAAGGAACAACATTGATATGACCTGATGATCGCTTGCGCCAATTGCACGCATGATCCCGATCTCCCTTATCTTTTCGTTCACAGATGCAAGCATGGTAGAGGCAACTGTAAGGGTACTTACAAGCAGGGTTATGATAGAGATCGCCATTGCAGACGTTTGAGTATGCTTGATCATGGCCATCTCACTCTGAACGATCTGACTCATTGCCCTGGCTTCCACGTCAGGCAGGGCGCCTTCTATCTGGAGGCTCATTTCGGACACAGGACAGTCATTACAAAGGGCACGGACATCAATGCTGCTGACCTTCCCCTCTTTATCAAGAAGGGTCTGAGAAACAGAGAGGGGCATTATTATGTAGCCGTCTTCCTCCCCACCCGTGCTCTCAACAATACCGACCACTTCAAATTCCATGTCAACGCCATTCCCTTCAAGGGTAATGGCCGAGCCAACATCCAAACCCAGTGGTTTTGCTATGTCCGAACCAAGCATCACTTCCGTTCCATTGGGGTCAGATAGCCATTCCCCATTTACTTTCCACCACGACCTGAGATTTTGTTCCTGCTCCACATCAACCCCCATTACTATGACATTTTCGTGTCCAAGTCCTACAACACCATACAAACGAGGTGCCACCACCCCCAGATTCGCACTGTTCTCGATATCATATATTCCGGGAATATCAGACTCCAATATGTAGTTATCACCAGTGGATATCGACCCGAGGGATGTCGAACCTGCTATCAAGGGTATCGAATTTGTCTGCGGCCTTACGATGATATTAGCACCGAAATTGTTCGATTCTTCGTAAAGGCTTTCAGTTGCAGCAGAAAACGTTGTAACAACCGCAACCATAGCGGATGCTGCAACAATGATCCCCAGGACTGCGATCGCAAGTTTAGCTTTCCTGCGGAAAACATCTTTTAAAACAACAGAATATAAGCGCATAAAAATATATTGAGAAGATAGCTACATTAATGCAAGTTACGCGGTAAATATGGCCCCTAATTAAAGCTCTCACATTTGAGAGAATTATATGATCATGACGATCTTTTTGGATCGAGTCATTTCAACAACAGCACAGCTTTCACCCCTTTTCAGAAATGAGTATTGGATTAATATATCCAACTTACTTCTGAAATAATATTATTACAAAAAATAATACATTTACTATTAAATATTTATTTAAAGTAGAAGAAGTATGACCATCTGCAAATGATTAGTTCCTTAAAAGAAGGAACATCTGGCAGGTGGCAACATGAAAAACGATGTCTTTTCGCTCCAAAAGAATGCACAGGGCCTAAGAACGAAGCTAGCTGCATTCTCCCATAGTGTGCTCTTGAAAAGGCCAATAAGATTCATCACACAATCAGCAGGAGACCCCTTGAGTCAGCTGGGAGAGGAATGCGTCACTTTATCAGCTCTTGTCATGTTCTTATACCTCGTTTACTTCTGTTTAGACGTTACGCATATTACCTATACCGCGTAATATATGAATGTGGATAGAACCATCAAATTGAAACTGGACATGTCTGACGAAGGCAAAGAAAATCTCAAGCAAACAGTTGTGCTTTTCAACCAAGTTTTCAACGAGGTTGCTGAATATGGTTTCAACAACCATACTCATAGCAAGGTATCTATCCATCATGCTACTTACAAAGACATTCGGAAACGACACCCTGAACTGCCGTCTTCGTTGGTCCAGGGTGCAAGAGACGTTGCATGCGAAGCTCTCAAAGGCGTTAAATTGAAAAGGCTTCCATCGAGCCATCCACATTCGGCAATTCGTTACAACAAAAGAGTTATCCGTATTGTTTTCGAACACGGTTTTGCTACTGTTGCATCCATCCACGGCCGAGTAGATATATCTTTCAATATACCTGAATACTACAAACAATACATTGGATGGAAAATTAGGAGTTCAGCTCTTAATTATAATCACCTGCAGGATGTGTTCTATTTGCACGTAACACTTCGTGTCGAATCTCCTAAACCGGTTGGCAATACTGTTCTTGGTATCGACCGAGGGATTGTCAATGTCGCGGTTTGTTCTAATAATGTCTTTTTCAATACGAGCAGCATCAAAAATACAAGAGCTAAATATGCATATCTGAGGAAGGAACTCCAGTCCAAAGGCACCAAATCTGCTAAACGTCTTCTTAAGAAGATCAGCAGAAAGGAAAGACGGTTTGTGACGGATGTTAACCATTGTATTGCCAAAGATATTGTCAATATGCCCTTTGATGTGATTGCTCTTGAAGACTTGACTAGCATTCGCGTTCAGAAACGCAGAGGTAAGAACTTTAACAGGAAACTCAACAATTGGAGTTTCTATCAACTTGAACAATTTATCCGCTACAAAGCCGAAGCTGTGGCTAAACAAGTTGTTTCGGTTGACCCCAGATATTCCAGTCAAAAATGTTCCAAATGTGGACACATTTACAAAGGGAATCGGGATGGAAGTTCTTACCGTTGTCGTAATTGTGGATTTCAGATACATGCTGATCTCAATGCTGCTCGAAACATAGCTCAGGCAGGTATATCTTGTCTGAGTAAGCTGACTGTCAACCAGCGAAATGTAGGGTTGAAAGTTGCACAAGATGCAACTTAATGATTCACTTACAAACCCTTTCCTTCAGGCAGGGGTAGTTGACACGCAATAATGATGTATATATACAGTTCTCTGTCATCGGCATCTTTGTGATCTTGGGTGCAGTGTTCGCATCTGCATATTTTTTATAAACCGAAAATAAACAAACTCCGGCATTCACCTTTCCCTCAGCACTGCTCGCAATAGCATTACTCGCAACATACAACAGAAACAGGAAATAATGAATTCCCATTAGAATATTATAAATAAGTAAAGCAGAACTATGTATGAGGAGTCAAAATATGGATTGTCTGTTCTGCGATATAATAAAGGGAAAAATCCCATCCCACAAGATCTATGAAGACGAGGAGACCTATGCTTTCCTTGACATTAACCCCTGTTCCAGAGGGCATACCGTAGTTGTCCCAAAAAAGCACTACGACAGCTTTACCGACATGCCAACGGAAGATGCCGGCTCACTTTTTGCCACCGTGAAGATGCTAACAGGGATGTTAGAGGATGCAATGTCAGCGGACGGCTCGAACGTCGGTCTCAATAACAAGGCTGCTGCCGGTCAGTTAGTGCCACATGTGCATGTCCACATCATTCCGAGAATGGACGGGGATAATGGCGGTTCAATGCATTCGATAGTAGCTGTGAGTGGTGCAGGGAACGATCTGGAAGAGTTGGCTGAGAGTTTGAGGGTTGATTGAGGGAGTAATCCTCATTTTTTTGCTTTTCATTGGACTTATTTTGTTAATTCAAAGACAATTATCTTTCTACTATACTTGTTTCTGTCAAGGCCATCTCTTATTTGATGACCTCGATAATTCAATTCACCAGAATACTTCACAGAACCGTTTCCTAATTGTTGGAACAAATGCAGTGATTTGCCATTGTAGTACAAACCACCAAAAAGAATGAAATGTAGAACATGAAAAAAGAATACATCCGTGACGGCCGAGCTCCAATACCCAAGTCAGATGTTACCTCCAGGGTAATGAGTGCGAATGTAGGGAAGAACACTAAGCCTGAACTCATACTTCGAAAGGCATTAAGAGATATCAGCATTCCAGGCTATCGCTTACATTGGAAAAAAGCAGTTGGGCATCCAGATATAGCTTATCCGGGTAAAAAGATAGCCATATTCGTCAACGGCTGCTACTGGCATAGATGTCCTTTCTGTGACCTCCCCCTCCCAAAGTCCAACATCGAGTTCTGGACGAACAAGTTCAAGAAGAATATTGAAAGGGATGCAGAGAAGAAACGGAAACTTGAAGAAGATGGATGGAAAGTGCTGGTGTTCTGGGAATGTCAGATAAAAGAAAATGTGCAGAATTGTGCTAAAAAAGTAAAAGAACTGTGGGATAAATGAACATATTTCCCACAATCAATTCAAAAATTCGCCTTTACTTCAACTGTTTCACAAAATGATCACATGCATACAAGCCCGCTACTATCCTAAGCGGCACTTTTTCCCGATTGATTGCTACGTTTCCCCCTGAATTATCCACCATGGCATTCTCATCAGGGAAATGTGCATCGATGATATCTCGCATCTTCTGCAAAGCCATCTCTGGAGTTATATCCTCAGTTTGACAACTGGAAACATAGGCCTTCTGCAAATCCATGGAGGTCGTATCGATTTCATCGAAAGTGCTTTTCACATCATTGATAAGATCATCAAATTTTGGGACCTCGCTTACCAATCCTATAAGATCACATTCTTCAGGGCTGCACATCGTGGCATTCTTCCCACTACCTTGATGCAATACACAAGACCATTTTATATTTCCACTCTTGAAATCTGAGTTCTTGTTCGTAAGTTCAACACGGAAGCCCCTTATCTTGATATAAGGGATATGGATTGCAAATTTAGCATCTAGCATCTTATCTTTCTGGTCCTTTAGTTCTATTTTAGTGCCCGTAAGATCGAACGAAGGTTTAGTGGCTGGCAAAGGTATGAACTCCATAGGAGGTTCAATGTTCTCTTTTTCGAGTATGGCTTTAGCTAGAGCAGATGAAAGTTTAGCACATACCGCATTGCCCACTAAACGATATTTAGAAGATTCATTACCTGCTTGGAACTGGTATGTGATCGGGAATGACATCATTGAAGCGATTTCCCTTATCGTGGGCAGTCTATATCCAATGTGTTTTCCATTCTCATCTATCGCTTCAAATATCATTGATTCACGCGTAGATGCAGATCTGGTGGCCATAACCGTCCTACTTGGCCTATCAAGGTTTTCGGGGAATGACATCTTGCCCATGAAACCATGGTCCTCTTTCATCCTTTTCGCTTTCTTCCACTCGAAATCTGCTACACGAGTATCATAAAAATGATCGGTCAGTGAATTGGAAGCTATAGAAAAACCATAGTTTGGATCAGTTATAGTACCCCCATTATCTCCTTCAAGGGGGTTCCCCAAAGAGTGCATGACCTCTTTCATTGTCAGCCAATCATCTTTATCCTTGCAAGTAGGAACAGGTGCAGGAAATTCGCCACACATGAACCTTTTTCTTGCCTGGGGTGCACCATAATCTGCTGCATTAAAGACGTTGCTGACCTCCATTTTAAGATCAGGGCCCTCCCCAGGAAGACCTAGTTCCTTCCAAGTATATTTATCTTTAATGTACTTGCCTGCATTGGGAACATTTTCCAATATCCAATATTTTAATACGCCGCCCTTTTTGTACTTCTTCCAAGCGACTATACGAAGATACGATTCGATCAGCTTTATTCCCAATGTCTTGTCTGCCTTTCCAGCATTATTAGAACCAGAAAAAGAAACACACGGAGGACTTCCTATAATTACATCAACGTCTGGGATGTGCTCATCTATCTTTTCAGGAGTGTCCAATTCCAAGATATCCATCTTTACAGTATTACAGTCAGGATGGTTCAAATGATGAGTATCGATCGCGGGTTGCCAGTGGTCAAGAGCAAACACAATATCCAGATCGTTCTGACGGAAACCTTCAGAGAAACCGCCACCCCCACAGAAGAAATCAGCAACCTTTAATTTCGTTTTTTCCATGGTAAGTAGAAAGACGATTATTCTTAATATATCTTTTGATCGAAAGGACAAAAACCCTACAAAAATAATTTAGCCCAACATGCTTAGTAATTATAGATAGAAACTAATTTTAATTGTAATTCGCAACCTGCTCATTTAGATATTTTGCATTTAGCCAAAATGATTTTTTAATTAACTGTTGCCCATCTGGAGTTTCACAAGTATCCTCTTTATTCCTAGCATGTGGCCTTACATGACACACTTCACTATCAGATATCCTAGGAAGATCAGCAGCACGACCTGAAATAATCCTACTAACGGTTTCTTTCCAAACTCTTTCTACCTTTTTCAGATCATCAGAAGGGATTGTCCAGAACATACCTTTTTTAAACCATAGTATGCCAAATTCATCTTCTTGATAAATAACAAAGAAGAACTTTTTGTCAATAGTATTCAATAAAGTTGAATTATCCCATTTTTCTTCCACGATCTCTTTGTATTTGAAATATGGAAATGACATCGACTCTTTAGGAGTTGCATTCTGATTTAGTCTAATTATTTTGACATCAACGTTCCCTTTTTCAAATTCCTCGATCTTGCTCTTTTTCAAACCTAGCATCCTTAGAGCCAAACTTGCATAATAGCCTTTGGCATCATTGTTCAGTTCACCCCCAACCAATTCATGGATTTCATCAACTGTTTGCCCAGAATATATTGATAATCGATCTAAGATTATTTCTTCAAAGGACCTAGCACCTTTTAATTCGCTTATGTCCTTAATGAAAGGCTCTACATCCAAAGTATTCTGAATTCCCTTAGTAGGCATTTCAGCTGCAATCGTTGAAGATATTATGTAATTAACATATTTCTGTTTGAGACAAAATGCTCGCTGTTTAGCTTTAATTGTAGAATGAGGTTGATCCCTTAAACTGCTTGCACTAGTAATCCCTTTGGTACAAGCACCCAAATAAAGTGAATCGCCCTCTGAAAGCTCATGAGCGTGACCATCCCTTATCTTTGCAACTATTCGTTCCCAATCCTGCCTTATAATCTCAAGGTCAACACTACAATATTCCCACAATGTCACGAATTTAATGAGATAATCAAGACGGTCTTTATCAGACTCAAAAAGATAAAATATCAAAAGAAGAAGTGAATTCTTATGTAAAAATGAACTGGTATTCCAGTCCTCTTTAACAACTTCCATATAGTTAATGATATTAAGGACAATTCTCTCTTTTGAACCCAGATGTCCATTTTTAAGTTTTTTGAGAGGAGTTACTTTAAGTTCAACACCTGCTTCTTTGAAATCAGGGTTTTGATCAGAATTTAATTCA
>Ga0255368_10407_pt1 | contig 10007 bp, 6 predicted proteins | sample ANMaggSeSYBR01E6_FD_182094 | JGI IMG/M metagenome (GOLD analysis project Ga0255368, IMG submission 182094) | Sediment cell enrichment communities from methane seep in Santa Monica Basin, California, United Staets - ANME aggregate JGI... | ecosystem: Environmental > Aquatic > Marine > Cold seeps >...
TACTCCTTTGTATATTAATCCTGCTTTTACAGGAAACCACGATTGTGAATACAGGGCCGGTGTAAATTACCGCCAGCAGGCCGCCAGTTTCACTATACCGTTTACAACTTATACCGCATGGGGCGATACCCGTATTATCCCCGATTTTTTAAAACGACGCGGATGGATAGGACTAGGCGCCCATATGTATTATGATAATGCAGGAGATGGTGACCTGAAAAAAGTGCAGGGCATGTTTATGGCCGCATACAGCCAGGGATTTAATGCCGACAACTCCCTCTATGGAAGCCTGGGGGTTGGCATAGGGTATACAAACAGGAGCATCAATAAGAATAACCTTCTGTTTGGTGATATGTGGAATGATAAAGACAAAGAATGGGATTTTGGATTTAATTCTGCCGATATCGCATTAATACAAAACAGTTCAATATTTTACCTGGACCTCAACCTTGGTTTATCAGTCCACCACCTTGTAAATGAAAAATGGATGTATGAAGTGGGTGGTAGCATCAGCCATATTAATCAACCAATGGAATCCTTTTTTGGAGAGGCCGATTCGAACAACAAACTGAGGATGAAGTATATTTCCCACTTCACAGTACAACATATCCTTTCCGATCAAATTCTTATCAAACCCGAGGCTTATTTCATTATGCATGAAGGGACCGAAGAGCTTATCCTGGGGGCCAACCTTGTTTTTAGTGCCATGGAACTCAACCTTCATGGAGGATTATGGCACCGGCTGGGCAGGGACATTATTCCAGTTCTCGGTATTGAATATAGTAAATTTACCATACTCTTTTCGTACGATATAAATATATCAAAGCAAAGGCAAGCATCAAAATACCAGGGAGGATTTGAATTTTCACTGGTTAAAAGGTTCTGTTACCGACGGTCAACAAAACGGAGGCCTTGTAAGTTTTTAGAGTTTTAATTTAAAAATTGAATGATGAAAAAATATTTTGGCCTTATCATAATCTCCCTTTTTTTTATGCCTGATGGTAATGCCCAATGGTACTGGCAACACCCAATCCCCCAAGGAAACAGCATTAATGACATAACCCATACAGGAAGTATAGAAACCTTTTATGCCGTTGGGAATTTCGGGACTATTATTAAAAATAACATCAGCGATACAACCTGGACCATACTGGATTCAATAACAGACATCCACCTTAACGGAATTACATTTACTGAAGAAGGGACAGGATATATTGTGGGCGAGGAAGGACTTATTCTTCAATCGGTGGAGGAAGACATTTGGGACGTGAAAGAATCATTTACCCATTATAAATTAAACAGCATTGTTTTTCCTGATGAAGATACCGGATTTGCTGTAGGCCATAAGGGGATCATCCTTAAAATTTTACCGGATACTTGTATCCAGCTCAGTCCAGTCACTTTTAAAGAACTAAATGCTATTGATTTTGTAAATCAAACAACAGGGTTTATTGTAGGCGATAGCGGCCTGATCCTGCGGACAACAAACAGTGGTGTAAACTGGACAGCCACCAACCTGAATGATTCCATCTACTTTACCAATTGTCATTTCCCTTCCGAAACTATTGGATATGCTATCGGGAAAAAAGGCGAAGTTTGGAAAACTATCAATGGTGGGGATAACTGGACTGATGTATCTTTTCAGAGTGTGGGGGACGATCTTCATGGCATCCATTTTTATAATGATACCATTGGTATGATATCGGGACGACAAGGAAGGATATTGGAAACACTGGATGGTGGTAATTCATGGTCAAGCTTTGATTCACTTACCAATGCTGATATTAAAGATGTATTTATTTATGATGTTGACAAAATCACGATCAAACCACATGTTGTTGGTGACTATGGTAGTATTTTCAGGAAATTTGAAAGGGAATATATTAACATTTCAGGTGCAATGCACTATTCCATTAGTTCAATTAATTTTTCTTCAGTAGATACTGGATATGCAGTTGGTGGTGATTTTTTTTACAATAAGCCCATTATGCTTCAGACTACCGATGGTACAACCTGGTTCGAGATCACACCTGATACCATGGATAAACATTTAACTGATATTAAATTTGCAGGAGATAATATTTATGTCTCGGGATTTGGAGGAAGAATTTATCGTTATATCCCGGATTCTTCATTTTGGATGCCCCTGGAAACCGGCACCATTGATGACATATACGATATACAGTTTGTTGGTGATAGTTCTATTTTTGCCTGTGGTGAAAAAGGGACACTTCTCATGTCCGCTGATTCAGGTAATACCTGGGGACAGTTGAATGTTCCTTCATATGCTGAAACAGAAAACTTCTACTCCCTGGATTTTTCCAGTATTGATCTTGGGTATGTTGTAGGGGCCAATGGAACCATGTTAAAAGTAGTTGATACCGGTAACCTTGTGCAAGGGATTGTTACCCCGGTCACAACCTCATTGTACGATATTGACCTTCACGTTTATGAAGAGGGTAAAGGTTATGTTGTAGGGGCCAATGGTGTGTTTTTAAAACTAAGCCAGTTCCAGGGCGATGATACCATAATTCAATTGCATACGGGTCTTACAACTCCTCTTAACGGGGTTAGTTGTACAGCTTTAGACTCTGTTTATATTGCTGCTGAAAATGGTGTCATCTTGTTTTCAGAATTCTCAGGTGATAGCCTTCACAGGCAGTTTAGCAATACTTCGAACCATTTACGGGCATTGTATATCCAAAATGATACGGTGGCCTGGGTAGCCGGGGCCGGATTAACCATTTTAAAAACAACTAATGGTGGCGGAGGGGCGTACTGGCCTAATGATGTTGAAGAAATTGAATTAGCGGAACCATCCTTTGCTGTTTTTCCAAACCCTACTTCAGGCAAGGTATCCGTTGAATATGAGTTAACCGGTGATGCACAAGTAAGCCTGTTACTATACGACCTGGCAGGCCGGCAAATGCAGGTAGTATTTTCACAGAAACAAACGCCTGGTATTAAAAGGGCTGATTTTAATGTATCAGGCGCTCATAAAGGGATTTATATCCTTATACTGCGAATAAACGAGTTTGCCCTTTCAGAAAAATTGATCATACTTGATTAGTGTTATTCAGGGGAATGATGAATTTTCTTATCAGTGACTGAAAGGAATGAATGATTGACAAAAGTTTCACCGGCCTGTATTATATCTTTTCTTGCTACGAAGAAATTTCTTAATATTGCAATTACACCGTAATGTTTAAATTTCAGCATGAAGGTTGACAACAAGGAGTTTTTTAAATTATCTTTTCTCTATACAGCGGTTGCGGCGCTGCCGCCTGTTTTAAACCTCTTTGTCAGGCCACTTATCGAAGGGGAAAACAAGTTAACACCTGTTGATTTTTCGCAAATTGAAATAGCAGAAACAATAATTTCATTTTCTTTTATCATTGCCACTTTTGCGATGAGTAGTGCCATATCCCGGTTTTATTACGATCATATCGGCAATAAAAATAACTTTAATAAATTAATCTCATCAGTTTTTAGTTCTATCTTACTCAGGGGATTACTCCTTTTTATTGTGGCTTTTATTTTTCGCAACCAGATCGGTAAACTTTTTAGCCAGCCAGCTTTACAGGACTTTTCATCCTATGGTTTCACAGCCATTGCAGTAGGATTGTTCAGGGCCATTAATGTTACAGCCTTTGCTTTGTTTCGGAATGATAAAAAAGTGAGGCTTTACCTGATAATTGGTTTATTGCTTGGATTTTTACGTTCGGGTTTTCAGTTAAGCGGAGTTTTTTATTATGATATGAGTTTCCTGGGATATATCTCAGGAAGCGCTGTTGGGAACGGAATCATCGCTGCCATTATTCTGATCTATATTTATAACAGGGCCGGCTGCAGGTTCGATATTCAAATATTAAAGCCATCTAATAAATTTGCCCTGCCTTTGTTTGAATATGCCTTTGTTGTCTGGGGGATCAATTTTGCTGACCGTTATTTCCTGGAAAGCACACCAAACATCCTTGGTATATACAGCCAGGCTCTGTTGCTGGGCCGGGGCATTGAAATTATCATCCAGGGAATTCAGGGGGCTTCCCAACCAGAAATATTCCGGTTGATGAAAGACGGGATAGAAAAAAATGCGGAAGAAATTAAAAAAATATCCCACTTATTTATTGCACAAAGCCAATTGCTGATTGCGGCTGCTATCATCCCGGCCATGTTGTACTGTTATGTTTTTAAAACGGACTTAAGGCTTGCATCAGGATTGGTAGCCATCATTTTTATCCGTTATATTTTACGAACCCAGTACATGATCTTTGCATGGCCGGTGTTTTTCCGGAAAAAGACAAGAAATTTTCTATACCTGAATCTTTTTGTACTGGCAGTAAATTTAATACTACTTTACTTCCTGGTTCCTTTATGGAAAGAATACGGGGCGATCTTTGCCTTTTTCACTTCCCAGATAATCCAGGTTACAGGTATTTACCTGATACAAAAACGACTGGTAAATATATCCTGGAATATAAACAAACTGCTTCGCTTCCCTTTCTTTATCATTGCTATTGCAGCTATTACCGAATTTATCAAAATCAAGATGGGCATTAATCCCTTTGTAACAGCCACAGTGGTTGTGCTATCCATTTCAGGGAGCCTGGGTTGGTTGTATAAAAATGAGATTAGGGGGATAGTAAAGAAATTAAAAAGGAGAAATAACTATAACTTATAAACACACCCCTCCCAACGCTAATACCCTTCACACCCCCTCTTGGCCTACGCACAATTCTTGCCCACAGAGGGGAATTTCGGGACCTTCAACAAAAACTGACTTCAATGAAGACAAATGAGAGACGGTTACCTGCCTCACAGTAACAAACTCGTATGGGGTGAAGCCTTCATCCCTGGCCAGCACAAATCGGCCCTGCTATAATTTACTCCGTTTTAGTCATAGTTGGTGAGGACACCAACTTCTTTTTCCCTTGACTTGTTGGATGTTGGTGGGGACACCAACTATGGCGGGGAAGGTATAGATAAGTACAATTTAGTTTGCCTGCACGACTGCGTCATCCGGGCAGGTTTTTCTATTCTGTTTAAGTTATCGTAGCAGTCTTTTAACCGCAAAATATCGCGTGGAAATGATATTGCAGATAGAAGTGTATATACCATAGCCTTTAAGGATAGTACTGGTGTGAGACGTAATTCAGGAATGAATTCTATATTGTGCAAGTGAATTCAAAATAAATTCATAATCCGGTTTATTATTTTTAATAGCGGTAACAATAGCATTTTTTTCTGCTTCAGTCAAATGTTTTTTCCATTTATCCAAAGGGTTCCCGGCAGTAGTTGTATTTCGGAAACTACTTACTGACTTGCTAATGGCCATTGCTTTTTTGTGATGTTTTGGTTCAAGGTTCAGGAACTCAAATACTTTTTCAAGTACCAGTTCCTGGTGGCTGACCATCTCATTGTAATCAACAACAAAATACTTGATATTGTCAAGCTCGCTAAGTTCTTTTAAAGCAAGGGCATTTAAACGAATCCACATTTCAGGAATGGTGGAAAAATTACCCGGATACGCAGAATGTTTATCTTGTACATCCCCTGAATTTAATCGCGACCAGCATGCTTTTTTATCGTCCGGGGAAACATACACCTTTCCTGTCCTTTTATAAATATCTTCAAAATGAAATTTTAGACTTGAAGACTGTCCATAGATATCACGGATGATCAACACAATTTTTGATTCAGGAAATAGAGTGTGAACATACTGGAGTTTATTCATCAGATGGGTTGATTTATTAACCGGGATGATGTTTCCCCAATCATAAAACACCCTGCCTTCCTGCATATTCTTCACATTTAAAGCCCGCATTGCATGCCTCTTGAACGATTTTGACTCCCGAATAAAACGGTGGAAATAGGAGCCCATTTGAAACGCGTAAGAATAATCAGCATTGGTTTCGTTCCTGTATTCACAATCATCCAGACATCTGGCGCCGCCAATTTCTGTCCAAACCTCATTTAACTCTGAACCCACTTTTAATAATTGCGGATGCTGGGTTATTTTATTTATCAACCAGGTAGTACCGCTACGCATGGTTCCCGTAACAAATAATGGCATATTTTGCCTGGTGGTTATTATATCGCTATGAGTGCCTAAAATATTACGTAATGCAGGGCTGAGTTTTAACATTATATTGATTGTGATCTGCGAAGTTAAAATTATTAAAAACAATTACATTATCGCAAAGTAATTAAATTAAAAAGAGACAATCCTACAAAAATCCTGTTTTTCGGAATGCAAAATTCAAGAAAAACATATTGGATTCATAAGTAGTTGTAGATGAAATGGCATGTCGGTTCAATATTCTTTCATCCCTCCCATCACTCTGTAAACGATAGTTTACCGCAAGTTGGTTTTCGTATCCAAGTCTTTGGGCCACATCCTTTACACTTTCTGAATAACTGCCATCTGGATAGGCTAGTTGAAAAACCGGTTTTTGAATGGCTTCCTCCAAAACCGACTTTGCCAGTGATAAGTCCTTCTCAGCCTCTTTCAAATCTATGTTTCCCAGGTTATAATGCAAATAGCCGTGTGCCCCAATATCCACCATTTTTGATCTTGAAAAAGTGATTAATTCTTTTCGGGTCATCAGTTTCCAGACTTCCTCCGGTATCTCTTTTATTTTATCAGCTACACCGTACGATTCAATTAAATTATCCAGTAGCTTATCTCGTTTATGAGGGGGTAGCTTTTTCATGAAGCCCTTTATCTGTTCTTTTGTATTTTCATGCAAGTAGGCATTAAATCGTTCATCACCTATTTTAATGCCTTCGTCGGGATAATAATGCAACAAAACTGAAATAATATCAGACCATACAGTTCTAATCTTCATATCATGTGCACACACACCTGAAATAAAAAAAGTGGCCTTTACCAGGTACTTTTCCAAAAATGGGAGGGCAATATCCAAGTTGTTTTTATAACCATCATCAAATGAAATTGTAATGGTTTTGCGTTTGGGAACAACTTTATTTCTGTACATGTTGAAAGCCTCAGAAACAGTGACAATATCAAAATTTTTAATGTAATATTTCAGGTGTTTTTCAAATTGACCGGAACTAATATGTCTCGGTGAAAAATAGGTGGAATCGTTAGCTACCACGCCATGGTACATAACATTTAAAACAGAATGCCCACTAAAATTCCGTAGTACTTTTTCTGCCCTTGTATTTATCAGCAAGGGAAAAACAGCTTTCCGGGATATTGCTGCAACAAGGTTCATATTTGTTCATTAGTTGAATTATTCGTCATGGGTTTTATTTTTTAACCATATTATTTCACAAACTTAAGCAAATTCAATGTGAATTAATCTGATGACTCAGAAAAGCCAATTTTTTAATGTGCTCCGTTTTTTTATATATAAGCTTTTCTACGCCGATAGCCATCGAGTGGGGTTAATCCCGCCAGGCGAGACAGGCTCTGAATCATTCCAGTAGTTTATCATGCAAATAATTCAGTTTATATACTAAAAAAATCTCCCGCTTATTTGCCAGTCTCAATTAAGCTAAAAAAAGCCCTTTTTCTTTTTTCAATCCCGAAATTTTCGGTAATCTTTTGTCGTGCCCTTTTTGCAAGTTTTTCTCTTTCGGCAACGTCCATCGAAATTAATTTCTTTACCGCTTCATTGATTATATTAAAATCCCTTTTTTGAACAACAATCCCGGAATCACTTATGATCTCAGGGATTGCCCCAACATTGGACCCAACCGGGATACACTCGCACAACATGCCCTCGCAAAGTGCATTTGGAAACCCTTCTGAAATTGAAAGCTGTAAATAAAATTCACTTTCATTCAGGAATTTTGGTAGTTGATCAGAAGGAATAAATTCATAAAAAACAACATTACCAGGCACATTGCGTAGCGTTTCCGAATATCCTTTATCCATCCCAATCACTGTAAAATTACAATCTTCATGCTCTTGGGCTAATTCCAGCATCATATCAATTCCCTTAAGTTTGAACCGCACAGGACTATTGATATTTGCGACGGTAATAAATGTATTTCTTTTTTTAGGGATATTTTTATCCCTCCATATCTCCGTATTAAATCCATTGTAAACCACTGAATTAGGGGTTTTTATCTTTGGGAAAAAATATTTGTAGCCCTGCTTCGGATATTTACATTCGGGGAAATAGGTATAATCGGTTTCAACCAATGAATTAGCGACGGGAACCAGCCGTGTACTTAAGGTATAACTTAAACGGATAAAAAAACGGAGCATGGTTTTACGCAACGACCCATAATTTAATTCTGGTATGGAAACACAATCGGTGCCACCCAATATAATAAATACTGGCTTACCAAATATTTTTCCAAAAACACAGGGTAAAAAAGACCAGTAACCACCAAACTTCACAAAAACCGATTTACTCCCCATGATCTCTTTGAGTAAATAAAAAAATTGATAAAGAAAGTTAAAAACGATCATTTTTTTATTTGTCCAGTTACAATCCGGCGAAACTACCCTATAATTATCAGCAAGAAATTGTAAATCTTTTTTTATTACGCTTACTAATTGCGGGTAGATATAAATGATCTTTTCTTTTATATAATGATCACTCATTAGTATTTATTCAATAAATAAAACAAGCGATATAAGAATTTTCGCCTGATGATGTTCAGGGTAGTGAACTCTACTACTTTGGTTAAATTCTTCTCTTTTTCAAACACCACAAAGGCATAATCATGTTCAACATGATGAATGGAATATGAATTATAATGTTTTAGTGCAAGTTTGTTTTTCCTGGCATTATTTACCAGGATGTCCGTCCAAACCGACTGATCCACAATTTGTAGCACTTTGGGTGAATGTTTTTGCAAATACTCAATAAACCTGGGATGAGGAATATTGATCAGTATTTGAGAAGAGTCGTGCATATGTTCTGCCAACACTCCAAAAAGCCGTTCATGCTTTTCAATTGGAATATGTTCCAACACATCAGGCATAATGATAAAATCAAACTTTTCAGGATAGGAAAAGTCCATCATATCTGTTATCATAAATTCAACATTTTTTTTGCTTTTCAACCGCTCCTTTGCTATTTCAATGCTTTTTCCGCTTATATCGGTTGCAAGCAATTTCCCATGTTTTATACAGGAAAGCAATAAACTTGTGAGTGGGCCTACACCGCAGCCTATTTCCAGAACTTTATCCGTTTTTTTCAAACCAGCCTTAATGATCTTGTTCATCAGGAAATAATGCCTGATATTTATCCCTTTACGTACTTGCCTCGTTGTATATTCGTCGTAATACTTAGCAATTTTTTCGTTTTTCATCAACTTAATTAATTATTTAGTAATTACCTGAAATTTATTTTGCTAACTTCTTTCATTTGAATTAGAACGCTGTAAAATTAATACATTTGGGTATATCTGGCAAATGGGTCCACGTGCTTTAAAACGGGGTAGTCAAATACCTTAATAAATGTATACCTTGCTCAGGGTAAAAGTTTTAAAACTATATGCACCATCCCGGGGACTATTGATATCAGACGAAGGGATGACATCCTTGCATTCATTGCATTGAAAAACTTACTAATTCAACAGATAAAAATATCTTTCAAAGTTTTATTAAGGAAGTTCGTATAAAAAAGGCATTATTTTACTATAAGCTTACCCCGGTGTATAATATTTTTGTCGCATAATGTTACTGAATAAAAATAAATCCCATCCGGAAAATTATCTGTTATAATTTCCACTTCAGTTTGTTCAATTCCGGAATGATAATAAAACAATTGTCCTGATAAGTTATAAATATGAATTTTATCAATTTTATAAACAGAATTTTCGACCCTCAAATTAATTATGTCATTACAAGGATTGGGAAAAGCCAAAATCTGAACTGTCTCGGGTATTTCCTCCGAATGGATATATGTAAATGAATAGTCGCAATTCTCATTAATTGAGATATGATGATTCACCTCGATGGATTCAAAATAACATATCTGTTCTGAAGGCCATTCAACAATCAAAGAATCAATTATTTCAGC
>Ga0255368_10314_pt2 | contig 9974 bp, 11 predicted proteins | sample ANMaggSeSYBR01E6_FD_182094 | JGI IMG/M metagenome (GOLD analysis project Ga0255368, IMG submission 182094) | Sediment cell enrichment communities from methane seep in Santa Monica Basin, California, United Staets - ANME aggregate JGI... | ecosystem: Environmental > Aquatic > Marine > Cold seeps >...
TTTACTGGCAGAGGCTATAAAAAAAGCCAAGCTATTACTGTTGCCATAACCGGCATAGATGCATTCCGTGGCGACAAAGTAATAGCAACCGGTCCTGAACTAGCAAGAGGAAGGGTTAGTAAAGAAAAGGTAGCGAAACATAGTTTTGTTAAACAATCCGGACGAAAAGGCTTAAAAGTTAGGTATAGATCTGCACCAGGAGTAAAATTTACAGTTGATATTAAGTACAAAGTTAAGGTTAAAAAATAAACTTTAACTACTCTTTTTAAAAGGGAATTTGATTAACTTCAAATTCCCTTTTTAATTTGACAATTTTAGCTAATTATGCTAATTTACTTTATTATATGATATAATATAATTACAATATTAATTGATCTTTACAACACAAAACATTATAAATAGGAGGTATTTGTCATGAAACAAAATATCAAAATTATAATCGCTCTAGTATGTGTACTACTTTTTCTCGCCCCCTCGGTTCAGGCCGGTTGGCTTTCTAAAGACCCGGACGATATTGATAAGGGTAAAGCTTTTATAAAACAGGAGATGATCCCGAACGCGATCAGGGCCTTTGAAAAAGCGATCGCAAACGACCCAACTAATAAGAATATCGGCGAGGCCCATTACCAGCTTGCTATTCTTTACCTGCACCAGGACAACCTTGACAAAGCCATTGCCCGCTTTAAAAGCGCGGTCGCGATCGGACGGATAGATAAAAAAACCGTAAGCAAAAAACTTACATTCGCCGGGGATATTTATCTAAAAAGAGGTTTTCCTACAAAAGCTATTCGCGCTTATAGAAACGCTATGGACTTTCATGTAGGCGACACAAAAACAATCGCACAAAAATGCTATGATAAAGCTCTTTTCTATTTGTCCCCGAAAATTATGTTGTCTAGCGTAGCTAATCAGCTTTTCGCTTTCGCGATTGAACTGGATCCGACTTTAGCAGAACACGCTAAAATCGAAAAAAAAGCTTACGGAAATAAAATGCTTAAAATAGCCAAAAAGAAATGGAAAACAAACAGAAGCAGAAGAAAAAGCAGGCCTTACAAAGAAGCCCAAAAATATCTGACACAAACCGAAATAGACAAAGTAGTTTCCCCGCCTTGCTGGAAATCACGACCCGGCTTTCCTAAAATCTTTACTGGCAGAGGCTATAAAAAAAGCCAAGCTATTACTGTTGCCATAACCGGCATAGATGCATTCCGTGGCGACAAAGTAATAGCAACCGGTCCTGAACTAGCAAGAGGAAGGGTTAGTAAAGAAAAGGTAGCGAAACATAGTTTTGTTAAACAATCCGGACGAAAAGGCTTAAAAGTTAGGTATAGATCTGCACCAGGAGTAAAATTTACAGTTGATATCAAGTATTATGATTAATTTCCAAGGGATGGCTTTGCTGTCCCTTTTTAATTATGTTATAATATATTTATGAAATATTTTTTTATTATATTATTAATTTTTGTTTTCTCTATAAACATTGCTTTTGCTGGATGCGACCCTGAAGAAGCGGAAGATGGAGGCTACACCTGCATTGAAAATCCTCTTGGTACTGATGTTAACGTAAACGTTCTGGTTGGTAGGGTTATTAACGCGGTTATGGGCATTGTCGGTTCTTTGGCTTTAGCTATGTTTATATACGGCGGGTTTATCTGGATGACCGCGGCCGGCAATAACGAACGAGTTACTAAAGGCAAAGATATATTAATTTGGGCCACGCTTGGGCTAATAGTAATATTTTCCGCCTACGCGATAGTTAACTTTGTCCTAACCGGAATCGCCGCTCCAACACCCCCATAATTTACAAGCGCGTCATATATTAAATTCAATCAAAAAACCCTTAGCTCTAAAGCTAGGGGCTTTATTTTTATATAACAAATTCAATTAATTCTTAATTTTATCATAAAAAATATGCTTTACAGTATTATAATTTTATTGTATTTTTAAATTAAATCATATATAAATTAAATTTTCGAAATATGAAAAATAAAATAACAAGCAATACTGCCTACAAGGCGCTAGCCCCATTTTACGATAAATTAACAAATCTAAAAGTTTTTAGTGTCTACAAATTAATTATTGGCCAAATCAAGGATAAAGTAATTCTTGATCTTGGTTGTGGCACAGGAACTCTTCTTAAACATTATTCTTCACGAAACAAAACATTCGGCATTGATTGTTCACTGGAAATGATAAAGATAGCTAAAAACAAAGATAAAAAATCAATCTATAAAATCGGTGATATCAAAAATTTTAAGTATAATAAAAAATTTGACATAATTATTTGTGCCTATGATACGATAAACCACTTATCATCTCTAAACGATTGGCGACAATTATTTAAATGTGTTTCCATTCATCTTTCTGACAAAGGGGTGTTCGTGTTTGACTACAACACAGTTGAAGGCCTAAAGAACTGTTCAGGTACAATTCTTCAAAACATCGAAAAAAATTATGTTGTTAGGCAAGTTAAAAATACAAATCAAGCTTGTCTATGGGAATTTCATAATTTTATCAAAAAGCCTTCAGGTCTATTCAAATACAAAAAATCTGTCATCAAGGAAATATCTTATCCAAATAAATTAATAAAAAAAGAAGTTCGTAAATATTTTAAAATTATTGACACGATAAAAAGTGATAATAACAGAGTATTTATTAAGGCAATGAAAAAGGCGATCTAAAAAATCAGACCGCCTTTTTTAAAAATATTGAAAAAACAATATCAAATTGAAGTTAGGGCGGCTTCAATTTCGGATTGGTTAGCATAGGTAAACTCCTCGTCCACCTTCATGGCTCTCAGTACATCTAATCTTGGGTCGTTCCACATATCTTGAAGATCAGTCTTCAAAATATCACCGAGAAACAAAAAATCTTCTGCTCGTTGCTTGGCATCTAAATAACACATTCCCTTAGAATTGATTGTAAAATTATAGATGCCGAGACTCATGGCATTAAGCGTATTAGAAAATGGATGGAATTCATCGTTGTTAAGATAATCCAAATTTGCCTCCCAAAATGGATTACGGAGTTTTATTTTATCTCCCGCAGTCCATTGTAAACAAATTTGCGCCATGTACTTCAACTCATTTTCATCAAGCAATAAACCTGTCATGGTTTCTTTGGCCCGACCATACGGAGCTACTGCATTGAGGTAAATATACGAAGCTCCATGTTCATATGCAAGATCGGCAATTTCTTCCAATTCGCCGATATTTTTTTTGTGCACTGAAACTGAAACTGTATACACTATTTCTGCTGTTTTTAACATTTTCAGACGACGCAAAGTTTTCGTAAAAGAACCCTTGCCTCTTAAAAAATCATGTACAGTGGCAGTTGCGCCGTCAAGGCTTGTTTGGATGTTTATGGGGTGCTTTAACGAATTTAAATTTGCCACTTGCCGATCAGTGATTTCATCAAAATCAGTTAAAAGACTCAAACCAAATTGCATTTCATCAGCAATTTTGAGAATTTTTTCTGTATGAGAAACCGCTAATGGCTCTCCGCCAGAAAAAACAAGGACAAGCACTCCCGCTTCACGTAATTTTACGAGCACTTCAACCCAATCATCCAACTTGAGCTCCTCATCTCGATCAATCCTCATATGCGCGTTGGTAGCGCAGTGACGACAACATTTCGGACAATAGTCTGTGATATATATTGTCACACTTGATGGTGCAGACAAACAGTCATTTCTGAAATTTGTTTTATTTTCATTGAAAACTAAAATTTCAGAAGCCTCGCCCTTTTGGCTTATTAGTCCTTGAGACTCATACATGGTAAAAAAACTTAACAACTCTTGGCTGCTGATATCCAAATCATTTGCATTTAGAATATCTCTCAGTTCTTCAACGGTTACTGGGCGTTTAAGATGCCTAATTATTTCATAAGCATCTTGATTCAACTGCCAGAAACGTCCATTGTAAGTTTGATAACAAAGGCAGCCAAACCATTCGTGGCGCAATACAGTACCTTTACTAAGCATATATCTCATTTTTCACCTCCATAAAAAAATGGAGAGATTACGACAAATTCTGCAACCCCTCCATTTGTTTGCGCCACTAGTCTCTACTCTAACTTTGTGGCGACAGGAATTTCCGATGACACCGGAACTGACGGCTCTCCATGATTAATCATTACGGCAGGTTGAGGCTGAACCACCTTTACTTCTGCAGGTTTTAAAGTGCGCATTTCCTCCCCTCCTTTTTTGAGCATAAATTTAAGGACACATAATCCTCATACTCTAGTGCTAAATTTAGTAAAAAATATTGATTTTGTCAACTTGAATCCGCCTACGCAATAGTTAACTTTGTCCTAACCGGAATCGCCGCTCCAACACCCCCATAATTTACAAACGCATTATATATTAAATTCAATAAAAAACTCTTAGCTCTAAAGCTAGGGGCTTTATTTTTTAATTAAATAATGCGGGCATTAAAAAATTTTTTGAGTTAAACTACTTCTTTTGTCATTCCCGGCCGAGTCCCGATTTATCAGAACGAGGGGAAGGGCAGTGTGCCCCTTCTGGTAAATCCAGAAGAGAGACGTATGAATTACAATATTCTGATTAAAGATTATTTATCCCACGTATTATCATTAATTGATTATTCAATATTTGTGCTACGCCCTCCTGGATCCCGGGTTCTACCCCAAGGGCACTTCCGTTGGGCGCGCTTCGCGGCCCCAGGATGACAAAGGGTTTTAAAACCTATACCTAAGACTCAATCGTCTCTGCCATAATCGCCGCTCCGATAGCGCCGGCGCGCGGTTCAAGCTTTGACTTAAGCAATTTTATTTTTTTCCTCACTTCCGGCGAGGAAATATGCTCACGCATAAATATTAAAGAACCTTCCTTAATATTAAGGGTGGAGTTGGTTCTAACTTCTTTCTTTTTTCTTGATTTTTAGCATATTTTATGCTAAAATAAGAACATATGGAACAAAATCAAGCTAAAATTTTACAAAAATTTAAGCCATTTCTTTGGTCTTTTGATATTTCCAAAATGGATATCCAAAAAAACAAAAAAAGGATTATTACTAATATTTTAAATCTTGGCACCAAGGAAGCAACTGATTTATTATTTAAAATTTATGATAAAAAAGAGATAAAAAAACAGGTTGAAAATCCACTGCCTGGCGAATGGAATGATAAGTCGTTAAATTACTGGTCAATTATTTTTGAAATAGAATCTAAAAAAACTAAACATGTTTTACGATATTTTAGACGAAAAAAGAATTAAGATATTGCCTCTTCTGAAAAATTTTAAAGAAGAGTTTTATTTAGCCGGAGGCACATCTTTGGCTTTGCAAATCGGGCACCGGGACAGTGTTGATTTTGATTTTTTTAAACAAGATGATATTGAAGTGTCTAAGCTGTTTGAAAAAATCAAAAATATATTTCACGGTTATAAAATTTTAAAAATTCAGGAAGAAAAAAATACTTTAACTGTTTTGGTTGATGAAAACATCAAGCTGAGTTTTTTTTCTTATAAATATAAACTTATTAAAGAAACAAGGAAGGAAGAGTGCTTATCCCTAGCCTCAGTTAAGGATATTGCTTGTATGAAATTATCAGCTATCTTAAGCAGGGCCACAAACAAGGATTATATTGATTTATATTATATTTTTAAAAAATATGATTTTGAAGAAATTCTGAATTTGTGCGAGAAAAAATTTGATGATATTGACGTGAATTTAATTTTAAAAAGCTTGGTTTATTTTGATGATGTGGAGCTTGAGCCAATTGTTTTTAAACACGGCAATCAAGTTAAATTTGACGAAGTCAAGAAATTTTTAATTAAATTGATCAAGAGTATAAAAACAAATACGGAATAATAATATTTATTCAACTAACAAAAAATCACCTCTCTCTTATCAGGGGTGATTTTATTATCTATAAATTGTCTAATCAATATTAAAACACTCAAGACTCAATCGTCTGTGCCATTATCGCCGCTCCGATAGCGCCGGCGCGCGGTTCAAGCTTTGACTTAAGCAATTTAATTTTTTTTCTTACTTCCGGTGAAGAAATATGTTCGCGCATAAATTTCTTTGCTTTAGGAAGGAATAAAGCGCTTGACTCAATAACTCCCCCGCCGATAATTATCACGCCCGGATCAAGAAGGTTTACAATATTGGCAAACGCCGTGCCTAAAAGCTGTCCTATTTCTTCGTAAGTTTTCTCAGCCAAAACGTCACCGCGGTAAGCTTCTTCCGCGACCAAGGCCGGGTTATTCTGGGTTAGCTTATGATAAGCCGGCTCTAAAGCCATAACCGGATTAAAATCAATAAGCATATCGCCGGGCTCGCCGCCACCGCCATGCGCGCCACGGTATATATCCCTGTTAATCCACCAAGCACCGCCGATTCCAGTGCCGATTATTATCCCGTAAGCGTTATCATATTTTTCTCCAACTCCTTTCAACATTTCCGCCCGTAAAAAACAATTAACATCGTTATCCATTATAACCGCTCGGCCGATCATCTCTTCGATTCGATCGGCTACCGGCATATTGTCAATAATTTCAATATTCGGCGATCTAAAAATCTTGCGCCGAGCTTCATCCAGAACGCCGGCAACGCCAAGGCCGATACCCACAATCCGCATTTTATCATCTTGCGCCTTTTCTTCTAAGGGTTCAACCAAGGCCTTGATCATTATTAAAAAATGATCAAAAGTATCTTTAGGCGTAGCTAAAACGTAATCCGCGACTATCCGCTTGCCATCATAAAGTACGGCCGCCATTTTAGTGCCGCCAATATCTATCCCGATTGTATATCCTTTTTTTTCTTTAACCATAAACTTTCACTATTTAATAAACAAAAATTTTGCCTGCTCCCAAATATCATCATTATTATTAACTTCTTTTTCCCAATACCACCATTCCACGCCCCAAAGATAAAACTCTCTAAAGCCGGTTTTACTTGAAAACTCGATCATTTCCTTAAATTTATCAAGGTCCATTGTTTTACCGCGTTCTTCGTCGCTTAGAAACTGGAACGGAACCGGCCCCCAAGGCTCGGCCTGCATCTCGATCACAACCCACTTTTGCGGATTAGCAAAAAGGTTAGTAATATTTTTTTTAAACTGGAAAAAACCAGGTTCAATCGGATAATGGACATAGCTTTTTAGCACCTTTGAATACGTATCCCGATACATAGTAGTGCCGAAAATATCGGCCCGCTTAGCCGCCGGCACCCAGAGGGACAATTCCCCTGAATCAGTAATCATTATATCCCGGTCATCAAGTTCCCTAACCAGGGCTATCTCTTTATCTAAAAATTCCTTATCTATATCAGGACAATCGCCGAAATGGGACAGAAAAGGTTCGTTTTCTACCTGCCAAACCGCGATCTGCGTATTATCCCTATATCGCTTAACCGTATCTTCAATGTAATTCAATATTTCCTGTTGGCGTTCTTTATCAGGTAATCCTTTTGCCCATTCGGGAAAATGACATTCCGGCCAGCGCGGCAAGCGCCCGCCAATTGCTAAAACAATCTCAACCTCCCGCTTAGCCGCTTCTTCTATCTGCCAATCTAAATCATTAAAATAATAATTATCTTGCTTTGGTTCAACTTCGTCCCAATAAGCGGCTAATCTTATTTTTTTTACGCCTAATTCATCAAAAATGCTTAAATAAAGTTTTTTCCAATCAAGTCCCAAGCTTATAGCCTGCTTTTTCGAAAATGTTACTCCATATTCAAATTCAGGCTTGCGCCACGAATATTTCTGGCTTAAAATAAATATTAGAAACAAAAAAATAATTAAAAATACCAATATTTTCTTTGTCCTTTTTATTAGCTTAAACATTACGCTCCTATACTTAATTTACTTATAAATTACTCCAAATCTTCAAAATAGCTCAGCGCAGTCTACCAACCAAATTCATCCCAGGCAGTCTGAGTCACAAATACTGTTATAGAATAAGCGCATAATATAATAACAATTCCGATTATAGCCGATTTTATCTGGCTTTTCGCTTTTGTTACTTCGTCCAAATTGCCCTGCGCCATCATCCATTTATAACCGGCTAAAATTAAAAGTACGGTAAATATAAGGGCAAGAAAAGTTAAAAAAACCTTTATAATATTAACTACAATATCGCGCGGATCCAGTGTATCGCCCCTATTTCCAAACGCGTCCGCCACTCCTCCCGCTCCTTCGCCACCCATAGTATTTACCTGATTTTCCCATAATGACCCGGCGCTTACGGTCTCTAAAGCAAAAGGAGCTACTATTAAACCACATAGTATTATAGAGAATAAAGTCGCAAAAAAATATTTTTTAGAAATTTTCATATAGTTTATGATATAATTTAATTAACTTATGCGTAGAATGATAATTCTATGCATAAGTCTATTATACCGAAAATTGGCTTAAAATTCAATTTTTATTTTTTACTACCATAAATGAAGCTAGCCACAAAAATCGCTTATAACACAATAATTCAAGTTATAAGCAAATTTATTGCTACCGGACTTGGGCTTATCGCCTTAGGTCTGATCACGCGCTATCTGGGACAGGACGGTTTTGGGCAATATACAACGATTATTACTTTTCTTTCTTTCTTTGGTATTATCGCCGACCTTGGGCTTACCCTGGTTACAGTTCAGATGATATCAAAACCCGGCGCTAACGAGACTAAAATTATTGGCAATTTATTGGCCTTACGGCTCGTGTCTGCTGTTGTTTTTCTTGGGCTAGCGCCGCTCGTCGTCCTTTTCTTTCCTTATGAACCGGCGGTTAAATGGGGGGTCGCTTTAGTTTCTTTTTCCTTTCTTTTTACGGCCCTTAACCAAATTTTTGTCGGACTCTTCCAGAAAAACCTACGGATGGATAAAGTTTCTATTGCCGAAATTATAAACCGGGTCATACTCGTTATCGGTTTCTTTATTACAATTAAATATAATTTCGGACTTACTGGCATACTTGTCGCTACAGTAATTTCCAATCTTGTCGGATTTATCTTTCATTATCTATTTGCGAAAAAATTTACCAGACTAAAACTACAATTCGATTTTAAGTACTGGCTTAAAATCATAAAAAACTCCTGGCCGCTGGCAATTACCATAATTTTAAATCTTATTTATTTAAAAACCGACACCCTGCTACTTTCCGTAATTAAACGTCCGTCAGAAATCGGCATAATCGCCGAAGTTGGAATATACGGCGCGGCCTATAAGGTAATTGACGTACTTATTACTTTTCCTTTTATGTTTGCCGGCATAATTTTACCGATAATGACCGCTAAATGGGCCGAAGGAAATAAAGAAAAATTCAATTATGTACTGCAAAAATCTTTTAACGTCATGGTTATTATCGCTGTGCCGCTTGTGATCGGAACCCAGCTGCTTGCCAATGATATTATGGTTTTGGTGGCTGGTAAAAATTTCGCTGCTTCCGGGCCGATTCTTAAAATATTAATCGCCGCGGCCGCATTTATCTTTCTAGGCAGCATGTTTGCTCACGCAATAATAGCGATCAACAAACAAAGACAAATAATTAAAGCTTATGTTTTTACGGCCATCACTTCGCTTATCGGTTATTTTATTTTTATTCCTAAATTTTCGTATTTCGGCGCCGCCTGGATAACTATCTATTCGGAATTAGCCATCGCCCTGGCCTCGCTTTACCTTATTAAAAAATTCACCGGCTTTTTTCCAAGCTTAACTATTTTCCTTAAAACTATTCTAGCTTCTCTGGCGATGATCGGCAGTATAAAATTTCTTTACTTTATGAGCGTAACCGGACTAGCGCCGGTATTAACAACCGCTATTATCACTTATTTCATTTTTCTATTTATCTTTAAAGGCCAGTCAAAACATAAGAGAGTTGGACTATTGTATTTCTTTTTAGCATAAATAGTGAAAAATAAAAATATCGGAATAGTTAAAGGTAGAAGTATGAAAAATAAGATATTACGCGATTGGCTGGCTTCTGGTTTAATAATGCAGGCAAGTTTTTTAACTAACCAG
>Ga0255368_10410_pt1 | contig 9945 bp, 3 predicted proteins | sample ANMaggSeSYBR01E6_FD_182094 | JGI IMG/M metagenome (GOLD analysis project Ga0255368, IMG submission 182094) | Sediment cell enrichment communities from methane seep in Santa Monica Basin, California, United Staets - ANME aggregate JGI... | ecosystem: Environmental > Aquatic > Marine > Cold seeps >...
ACATTGCATTTGTGGCATATTCCGACAATACTCACAATATCGTCATAGTCAACAATCAAACCAGTCCGGTATATTATGCGGTGCAGCCTAATATGCCAATCTGGGATCCTTTCAGCGAAAGATATGCGTTTATTGCATACAAAAATAAAGAAGAAGCTGTTCTAGTCGTTAATGGGAAAGAAATTGACAATTTAGACAATGCTGACAATTTTATATTCAGCACTTTTGAATCGCGTTACGCGTGCAGGGCTATTAAAAACAACAAACAATTTGTGATCGTTGACGGCAAGCCTGGAAAACTGTATGACGGCATCCCGATCAAAGACAACTTTACCTTTAGCCCGAATGGAAAACGATTTAGCTATGTTGCGTTTAAAGACAATGCCTGCGTGGCCGTGGTAGATGAAAAAGAAGAACCACTGGCATTTACTCTGATTGAGAGTGTCCGGTTCAGCCCGGATTCATCACACTATGCTTACAAGGCCCGGACAGAAAAGAAAACCATGGGCATGGGAAAATGGACCGTGGTGAGGGATGGACGCCCTGGCGAAATTTACGACCAAATTTTTGATTTGATTTTCAGTTCTAACTCCAAACATTTGGCCTATGCCGCTGTTAAAGGCAACAAAATGGTATTAGTGTTTGATGGTCATGAAATGGACCCTCGGGACAGAATCGGTTTACCGGTATTCTCCTCTGATTCAAAAAGATTTGCTTATGCCTATGTGAAAAACAACAATTGGTATATTATGTTAGATGATAAAAAAAGTGATTCTTTTACACAAATTTATAAATTTTTTTTCAGCCCGGATTCAAAAAGAAGTGCTTTTCTTGCGAAGGACAGCGATGAGTGGTTCTGTATGGTGGATGGACAAAGAGGGCCGGATTTTACCAGAATGGCTGAAACGTTTAAATTCAGCCCGGATTCATCTCGTTATGCTTATGCTGGCGCGGATAAAGAAGGTGGTCGGATCATTACTGATGGCAAACCCAGCCGGTATTACAAGTCTGTGGGTGAACCCTACTTCAGTCCGGATTCCAGGCATGTGGTGTACCGGTTCTATCACCTTGCTGATATACAGTGGGGCACTGTACTTGACGGTAAAGAATTTTCAAAAAAATTTAACAAAATCGGCAAATATTTATTCTCCCCGGATTCAAAACATCTTGCGTTTCCCGGATCTGTCAAGACTGAACAGAGCGTGATGGTGGTTGACGGCATTGAACAATGTGCGGGTAAGCATTTTAAGATTCTTGGTGACCCTACATTCAGCCCGGATGGAAATCATATCGTATATCATGCCAGGTCCGCGAAAGAAAAATGGCATCTAATTGTAAACGGCCGTGTGCTCCCTGAAACCTATGGCGGATTTTATAAAGGAACCCCCATCATTTTTGATACTCCGACCCATTTTCATACCCTGGCAATCAAATCTGGCGGTACCGAATTTGTTGTAATTGACGTGGATATTCCTGAAAAACTTAAACTGACATCAGGACTTAACTGATTATGAAATTATTGATTCAACGTACTATACATCCATTTTGCTTCCTATGCCTCGCTTTCTGCGTATGGGCGAATGCAGCAGTGTCCCAGGAACCGATCCTGGAATCAACGTTTGCCGGTCAATGGCCGTATCATCCCGGCAAGGCAATTGCAATGGATTCACAAAGACAATTATTATACTTAGGAGATGGGGACACAGTTAATATATTGGATGCTGGCCTGAATTTGATATCATCTTTTAAAGTTACAAAAACCAGTCAAATCGGCGGTCTCTTTTATTCATCTATTGATAACTTACTTTATATTGCCTGCCGTGCTGATGGACTCAAGATTTATGACCTGACTGAAACGGATAATCCGTTACCGGTTAATTCCTATCTTCCTGACTCGCTTGAAACGGTTGGTGTTTTCATCGATGGTTCCAAAGCCTACCTTGCAAGCGGTATGGACGGAATGATTATCCTTGATATTACTGATAAAAAAAACCCTATCATGCTTTCCCAATCATGGCTTCCAGGTGGTTATGGTATTTCTTACGCCATCGACATTTATGCATCAGGAGATTATGCGTTTGTTGCCGACCTTTATAATGGTCTTCACATAGTAAATGTCAGCAAACCTAAAGATCCGGATTATAAAAAAGGAATAGCCCTAGCCGGTGCTTCAGATATCGCGGTATCAGGAGACTATCTTTATATGACACTTCAAAGCAGCGGAATGGCAATCCTCGATATTTCTTCACCGGAAAATACGATATTAACCAGTCTGTTTGCGGCTGAAGGCGTTGCTACTTCAGTCCGGGTGGACGGTTCTTTTGCTTTTATTTCATATAATACTATTGGAATTAGGGCCCTTGACATTACAAGTAAAACTGAACCTTTTCACGATCCGGCATGGACTTATGATGTAACCGGCGGAAGCAGTTTGGGTTTATTTCATGATGAAAATTATATATTTTGTGCAAACGATCAGTTTGGACTACAAAAAGTTGACATTACCGATAAGTCTAATATGCAACCACTAATATCGCATAATACCGCTGCGGATGCTATTGCAATTGATGTTTCAAGTAACTATATTTATGCGCTGGATAAAAATATTGATGATTCACCGGATAAGGAAGGTTTAAGAATCCATCAAATTAATACCGCTAACAAGACTACCGTATTCACAAATAAAAGTTTTACAGCGACACCGGGAACAGCAAGCGATATTGATGTTGCAGGGGACTTCGCTTATTTGGCTGACGGCCTTAAAGGATTACAAGTAGTAAATATTATAGACAAAACCAGTCCTGAAATAATCGGGAATTATGACACATCCGGTAATGCGTGCGGCATTTTTATTGACGGAAACTACGCGTACGTGGCTGACGGTGAACAGGGAATTGTGATTATAGATATTACTGATAAAACCAACCCGATGCTAACAGCTAATTTATCCACCGATGGATATGCACTCAAAATTTATGTATCTAAAGATTACGCTTATGTTGCTGCAGATGATCAAGGCCTGATTATCATCAATATTTCGACCAAAACACACCCGGTAATTACTGGAGTCTATGATACACCTGGAACAGCAAGCGGAATATTTGTTAGAGATATATTCGCATTTGTGGCTGACGGAGAGAAAGGGATATCCATTATAAATATTAACGATAAAACGACCCCTACCCTTACAGGAACGTTAGATACTGATGGTTTTGCCCAAAACATCTCCGTTTCGGCAAATTATATTTATGTCGCTGACAGCCAGAACGGGCTTTGCACCATTGATGCATCGAATCCTTCTTTGCCTGTTTTATTAGATGAGTGGTCATATAACTCTCCTGGTATTTCAACAGATGTATTTAGTGGATATTTCACCGAAGATGAAGAGATTTACACTTTTATTGCCGATGGAGCAGCCGGCATTATCGCTGTTAATCTGAGCATAGAGGATGTCGTAGACGACAGCGATGATTCATCCGGGAGCAGCAGCGGATGTTTTATTCAAATGATAAAATAAAAGGGTTAATGAAAACACAAGACAAACACTCTTATTGGGTAAAATCCGTTTTCCGGGGATCACAGATCTTTTGCCCTATTTTTCACAAGGATCGGAATCAATCGATAACATGCTATGGAGAATTCGCCTTTCTTCATTAATCATACAGAATATGATTAATGAAAATGTCTCCAACGAGAATAGAGAAGCGAAATAATTTACATATATAATCAGATAATTATATTTTAAACCGCATTCTCATGCTTAACAATTAAATTCTCAAAAATAAATTGCCCCAAGCTTTAGTAAATTCCGGTAAACGAACTTTTGAAGCACAATCATACAGGTCATTAATTCAGCTATATTATAAATTTCCGTGTGTACCCGATACCAACTTACATAAACGATCTGCCGGGGTCCGTTGATCAAGCATGGCTTTCCTGTAATAACCATATTCATCGCCAATTATAAAAATTATTCATCAAATCAAGCACATGACAAATTATTGATTGTCTTACATTTGTTCTCCTTAAATATGCTGCCGCGCTTGATATTAGAGTTTTTATTTACTAAAATATTAAAATACAGACAGTATTCTACAATTATTGAAGAAACAGGTTAAAACTATGAAAAGAATCAGCCGTATTATAACCACCCATATATGTATTATCGCATCATGTATCCTGACTGCTTGTTCCGATTCGGATCAGGCATCCAAATATTATTCAAAAGCAAAAATCTGCTATGAAAACAAGGACTTCCTGTGCGCCAAAACTGCTCTGGAAAAAGCTATTGAAATTAATCCGGAGTTTGCAAGTGCTTATGCAAACTTTGGCGAGGTGAGTCTCAAGCTTGGCGAGATTGCCGGAGCTCGTGATGCATATATTAGAGCCGCTGATTTAGCTCCTGACAATGCTGACGTTCAAATGAAACTGGCAACATTGTATATGCTGAACAAAGAAACTAATAAAGCAAAAGAAATACTGAAAAAAGTTTTACATGATCATCCAAACAACCTGACTGCAGACTATCTATTAGCGGAATTAGTTACCATTGAAAAAGATTTTGACCAATCGAAAAAATTATATAAAACGATCATTAATAAAGATAACAGTCAGATTCGGGCATACCTGATTCTTTCTTCAATTCTTATAAAAACAGGGGAATTTGACGAAGCAGAAATGTATCTTAAAACTGCTCAAACAAAGAATCCGTCTTCTTTACATGTTATCATTGCGCTATATAATTTATACGCTAACCAGCAACGATATCCCCAGGCAGAACAACTCTTACAGCATTCAATTGTAACAAACCCGGACAAAAGAGAGCTGCATCTTCTGCTTGGAAATCTATATTTTTTAATAGCAAAGTGGGAACAATCTGAGGCGGAGTACCTGAATGCTGTCAAATTGAAACCGCAAGACCCCAAATCATATATTATTGCTGCTAATTTCTATACTTCAATAAACCGCAGGGATCAGGCGCTGATTATGTATCAAAAAGCGCTCGCTATTCAACCTGAGAATCTTGGCATATTGCTGCATCTTGCCAGATTTCATTTAACCAACCAAAACTTCGAGGATTCTGAAAAATACATAAAAAAAATACTTCAACAAAATCCAGATTATTTTCCAGCAAAAATTGTCAAAGGAGAAACTTTCATTGCAAAATATGAATGGGATGATGCGATTGCATATATTTCTGATTTAATATTTAAGAACCCGGAATCTTCCCAATTGTATTACTTAAAAGGGATATCCCACCTAAAGAAAAACGAACCGGATATAGCAAGAATTGAATTCGGGAAAATCCCGCCAACCAGCCGGGAATACATTAATGCCAAGTTAATGCTTGCCGGTATATTTATTTCTGAAAACAGCTTTTTACAGGCAAAAGAATCTGCAGAAGCAATTCTCAAATTAGCGCCTGACAATTATCAGGCAATCAAACTGCTGGGCAGTATTTATATGCAGGAGAATAAATTTGATAAAGCAAAAAATTATTTTTCAACTTTAATTAAGCTTTCACCCCAAAACCCTGATGGTTTTTTCCTTCTCGGCTTACTCAATAAGAGACAGCAGAAGTATGAAGATGCAGTGGCAAATTTTGAAGCGGCTCTGGCGAAAGGCCATTCTGATATCAACGTTTTCGTAAATCTCATTTCTACCTTGCTGGAAAATAATATGCTTGATGATGCTATTATCCGGTGTGATGAAAATCTTATAAGATTGAAAGATCACCCCCAATCACAGGCTATTATTTATGATTTAAAAGGGAAATTATATTTAGCCAAAAACCTTATTTCTTTAGCGGAAAAATCATTTAAATCCGCTATTATATTAAACGCTAACTACATACCGCCATATTATTCACTGGCAAAAATATACTTTTCAGAAGGCCGTGAAGATAAAGCCATCAAGCAATATGAAAATGCTATAGGAAGTCATGCAGAATCTCAGCAGGAATTGCCCAATATGATGCTCGGCATCATTTTTTCCATGAAAAAGCAGTTAAATCTTGCTGAACTTCACTACCGAAAGGCACTTGAAATTAATCCGGAATTTGCACCGGCAGCCAATAACCTGGCCTATTTGTTAGCGGAACAAGATAAGAATCTGGATGAAGCCTTAAGACTCGCACAAAAGGCCAAATTAATCCTACCTGAAGATCCAAGGATCAGGGACACGCTGGGTTGGGTATACGTTAAAATTGGCTTCTATGAGCAAGCCATACATGCTTTTTCAGATAGCATTCGATTCCTTCCTGATAATGCAACGCTGCATTATCATCTCGGTGTAGCATATTATAAAAAAGGTGATATTCAAAAAGCAAAAACAGCCCTTGAAAAAGCCTTAAAGCTGGACAAGGACTTTGCTGAAGCAGATCAGGCTTTTTTAATACTTGATGCCATCTAAATTTTAAACCTATCATCTATCACGATTTCATAAATAATAATAATGAGATATATTTCTTTTAAAATTTTAATTATGTGCATACTTTTGCCACCCATTCTTTACCTTTTAACTGTCAGCTCCCTGGAAGATTATTTACATAAAAAATATGAAAGAGAAATTACAAATATTTATCTTTCAGACATGAATGACATTTTAAATGGGTTAATCACCATCAAAGATGCCATCGATGCTTCTGTTACACCCTATCTTCTGGAAAATATTTTCATTAAAACCGGCGGAAAAATAGATGTTAATGTGACCACCAAGCAAGGAAACATTTTATACCCCGCCACTTACCAGAATTCATTATTTGAAAATCTGAGCACTGATCCGTCCAAGATAGCTGAAAAAAATTTTAAAATTTTAAATGAAGGTATAGAAATAAATGTAAATGTAAAAATTCTTCACTATTCATTTATAGCATTTGCCCTGCTTTTTTTCTATATTATGACTTTTCTTAGCGTGCTCTACAGATATTACCGTAAATTTTCTGCCAAAATACATCTTGATGAACTCATTCAAGAGAAAGAACTGGAACGGCTCCATGAACTTGAGAAGAAAAGGCTACAAGAAATTGACACATTATCCGAAGAAAGAGAATTACTATTATCAGAATTTGATCAGCTAAAATCGACTTTTAAAATAGAAAAAACCCAGGCTGAAAAAACAGAAGAGGATCTTTTTGATGAAATCGAAACACTTGAATCTAAGCTCAAAGAAATCGACAGATTAAAAGAAAAAATACAATCTCTTGAAAAAAGCCAGCACCATATCACCCGGCAAAAAGACAAAACGATTGAAAAACTAAAGAAAAGATTTAAGACGCTATACAAAAATATTGGAATATCCAACAGGGCTCTTGCCAATCTGAGTGATATGAGCGAGGAAATGAGTTTAAAAGCTGAAGAAGTCATTAATCAACTAGACACTAATTCATTAAACGTACCCGTTAAACGAAAGGTTTTCAGCAAAAAAGGCAAAACAACTTCTTTTGAAGTTGTTTTCGCCTACAACGGACGCCTTTATTTCCATAAATTAAAAAATAACCGAATTGAAATACTCACTATCGGTTCAAAAAACACCCAACAAAAAGATATGGCATTTATTGACAATCTATAAGATGAAATAAAATGATAGTTACATACAGAAAAATTTACATTAAATACTCATAAATACAATTGTGACGACTGGGTTCGCGGTGTGTTATCCAGTAAAATCATTTACAGCCAAGCGCAATAACAATCTGAATTCCGACTTCTAATAGAAAAAGTCGAAATGGATTATCAAATTAGATATATGACCGTTACTGCTTAATTCCCAAAAAACATCACAAATTACTGAAAAATTGATAAATTCTCAATGATCTTTTCTGAAAAAATATCTAAAAATATAAACAGCAAGCCCCTCATTATCACTTCTCTTCTCTTAATCCTTGTCACTGCAGCTGTTTACTGGCAGGTGCAAGAGTTTGATTTTGTCAATTATGATGACGATGAATACGTTTATGATAATCCCCATATTCAGAACGGCATAACGCTCAACTCCATCACTTGGGCTTTTACCACAGGGTATGCCAGCAACTGGTTCCCGCTGACGTGGTTTTCACATATGCTGGACTATCAGATGTTCGGGTTATGGGCCGGCGGTCATCACCTTTCCGGTCTTTTCTTTCATATCATCAATGCCTTATTGTTGTATTTGGTGTTTCGAAAAATGACCGGTAACAACTGGCAAAGCGCATTTATAGCCGCTTTGTTTGCCATTCACCCCCTGCATATCCAGTCCGTAGCCTGGATTTCGGAACGAAAGGATGTATTAAGCGCATTTTTCTGGATGCTGACGCTATGGGCCTATGTTCGATATGTTCGCCATAAGGACTGTGGCGCTTATGTATTAGTTCTGATTTTTTTTATTCTGGGATTGATGAGCAAGCCCATGGTGATAACCCTGCCGTTTGTACTGCTGCTGTTGGATTACTGGCCGCTACGAAGGATACGGTTTGACGGTTCTGATAACCAAATGAATGGAATAATTGTAGACCTGATTCGGGAAAAAATGCCTTTATTCCTGCTGGCTGTTGTTTCTGCCGGAATTACTTTTTACGTTCAGCAAAAAGGCGGTGCAGTCAAATCTTTTGACATGGTCCCGTTGAGTGACAGGCTGCCCAATATCCTTTTTTCCTATATGAATTACATTATCAAGACCGTGTACCCAGTCAAGCTGGCGGCATTTTATCCATATCCGGATGTATTTTCCTGGTGGGAAATTACTGCCTCTGGTTTTACGCTGGCAGTTCTGACAGGAATCACAATACGACTTAGACACCGAAACCCTTATATTATCGTCGGGTGGTTTTGGTTTTTAGGAACTCTTGTGCCTGTAATCGGCTTAGTACAAGTGGGCATCCAATCCATGGCAGATCGCTACATGTATCTCCCAATGATCGGATTATTAATAGTTGTCGCATGGGGCATCCCCGAACTTATTTCAAGCTGGCGGCATAAACGTTTCTATCTGGGAGTACCTGCAATCATCGCTGTTGCTATTCTATCAGTTATGACCTGGAAGCAGACCGGATGTTGGAAAGACAGTGTGTCTCTTTTCAGACACGCCACTGAAGTAACGGAAAATAATCCCGTGGCTCACTATAATTTAGGGGCAGCACTGGCAAAAAACCACAAAACAGACCAGGCCATCGTTCATTACCGGAAATCGCTGGCTTATAGTCCTAACCAGCCTGATGTGTATATGAGTCTGGGCCTGTCGCTGAATGATCAAGGAGACGTTGAGCAGGCCCTGATTAATCTTCAAAAATCCGTTTTACTTAATCCGGAGTACTATCAAGCACAATATAATTTAGGCACGTTTTTATTAAAAAAAGGAGAATGGGATCAGGCTATTCCCCATCTGGAAAAAGCGGTTCTACTCGACCCTGACAACGAACAGGCACGATTTAATCTTGCGAAAGCGTTTTTCAACAAAAAAAGCTATGCGGTAGCCCTGAATCACGCCCTAAAAACCATTTCCCTGAATTCTAAACATGAGAAAGCCCATCATTTGGCAGGGGCGATTCTCTTTGAGCAAGGAAAATATAAAGAAGCGCAAAGCCATTTTAAGACAGTTCTATCCGTCAATCCTTCTTCTGCCGAAGCCCATCATTATTCCGGTGCCATTTCTCTCACACAAAAACAAATCAACAGGGCTCTGGTATCATATAGAAAAGAATTGAGCCTTGATCCTGACAATAAAGAAACTTTGCAACTTGTTCAGAAGTTAGAAGCAAAACTGATAATCGCGGAACAGTCTATCCTCCGAGATCTTAAACATAATCCTGAAAATAAGGGGCTTCGCAATCAGCTTGGCAAGATATATCAGGCTCTGAATTATTATGATAAGGCGATTGAACAGTATAAACTGATCCTCAGCCAGTACCATGATTCAATTGATACGTATTATAACCTTGCAACTCTCTATGCCGATCAGGGCCAATACCCG
>Ga0255368_10411_pt1 | contig 9936 bp, 13 predicted proteins | sample ANMaggSeSYBR01E6_FD_182094 | JGI IMG/M metagenome (GOLD analysis project Ga0255368, IMG submission 182094) | Sediment cell enrichment communities from methane seep in Santa Monica Basin, California, United Staets - ANME aggregate JGI... | ecosystem: Environmental > Aquatic > Marine > Cold seeps >...
CCAAAGGTAAAAGGGAACTTCTTGGCGGAGAAGTCGGTGTTGATACAATTCGAGAATCAGGTGGAGGCAGAAAACAAATTAAAAAAAAATCCCGGAAGTAATAGAGAGAATTGAAGAGCTAATGAAATATGAAATAGCTGGTGATCCAATGAGATTTAAAATGGACAAGAAAAACCACAGCGAAAATTGTAGATGAATTAGCTTTAATCGGTATCCCTGTAAGCAAAACTACAGTTGGGAAAATTTTAAAAGGTTTAAACTTTTCATTAAAAACTAACGTTAAGTCCATTTCAAGTGGAGGCAAACCAATTACAAAGAAAAAAAGGGAAGAACGTAACAACCAATTTGAATACATCAATGAAATGATAAGCGAATTTGCCAAAATGAGAAAGCCTGCTATCAGCGTAGATACCAAAAAAAAAAGAACCAATTGGAAACTTTAAAAATCACGGAACAAGATATAAACGTGAAGCCGATTTAACAAATGATCACGATTTTTTGACATACGCTTCCGGAATAGCCGCTTTGTATGGTGTTTATGACCAACAAGAAAATAAAGGATTTGTTTCAATAGGAATGTTCCTCAAGGAAGGTAGGACAATATTATCTGGAGACACACCAGAATTTGCTGTTGAATCTATAGAAAGATGGTGGATAAATGATGGTATTGAAACATATCGAAATAAAAATGAATTATTAATTATAGCGGATGGAGGAGGAAGTAATGGTCATAGACCTCATATGTGGAAGGTTAAACTTCAAGAAATATTATGCAATAAATATAAATTCAATGTGACTGTATGTCACTACCCGCCAGGGGCTTCAAAGTGGAATGCGATTGAACATCGCTTATTTAGTGAGATTAGTAAAAATTGGAGAGGAACACCACTAATTGATTACGAAACGATTCTCAAATATACTATGCGAACAAAGACAAACACTGGCTTGAGAGTTAATGCTGTTCTAGTTGAAAAACTATACGAAAAAGGTCTTAAAGCCTCAAGAATGGATTTAGAGAAATTAAATATTGAGCGACACGAGGTTAATCCTTTATGGAATTATACACTGCATCCAAATTAATGAGAAAAAGTACAATTTATTTTTTTCCGAGCCCTTACTATATTGGCTATGGCAGGGCTTGTCGGGGCGCCTATTGGTAATCTTCCATTATGAGTAACTAATCTTGTCAGCAGCAAGGATACCTGGCGAGGATAACCCAATGCAATAAACATCCCCACTATTCTTTTAAATGTTATACTGGGGAAGAAATCTTTTACATCCATCTTTATAACGACTTTTTTCCCTATATGCCTTCCGGCATTGGTGAGAATGGATCTTCTTTTTCGAAACCCTTCAGCGTGGGAATTTAATCCCACCCTTTGTAAAAGATCGTCCAATATTTTTCTCTGGACCCCTTTTAGATAAGACCTTGGTGCAAAGATCTCTCTTTTGCTCCCATCTCGTTTTTTTATATTAAAACAGGTATAATGTTTTATCCTGTCGTTAGTTAGCCAGTTCAATCTTTTAGTGGATATTTTAAGAAAGTGGGCAAGGTGGGATGAAGTAAATACACATCTAAAACTCCTCTTTTGCATTTCCAAAAAATAGGAGGCTAAGAAGTTCAGAATCCTGTGATCAAGATGTCTGTTTTTATCGAGGAACTCCTGTAGTTCTTTGTTTTTACTGCTTATCCTGTTACCGTAATAACGAATTTCTTTACCTTGATCTAACCTCAGTCTGGCATAGGCCTCAATCAGATCAACAATCTCCGGTTCAACCTCAGCTCTTTGATTAAAGAGCCTGAGATTCTTGATAAACTTTTCTTTATTATCGCACAGGTATCTGTGATCCATTTTTTGTTCCATAAAAAATTGATACCGGGGCCTTATTTTACCTGATACATAACCTGCACTGGTTAGTAGTGCTGGTGCGAAGCAAGTCAACGTGCCTGCATAGCGTAACGCTATACGACTACTCTAAAATCTGTGGCCCCGGTATCAAAACTTAATTTCTTTTAATGAAAAATCCGGTTTTTTTGTCTTTTTCAGATATCTATGGTTTGGAAATGGAATCTGACAGCAAATAGGGTTATTACCCCTGTTTTTACTATTTTTTTTAGAACATCGGTTGGAATCCTCACAAATAATATCGTGTTTCAGGGTATCCAGGTTAATCCCGCAATCATAACAATATAGCGAATCTGGATAAATAAAGGAAGATATGATCTGGAATATATGTTAACTGATCTGCAATTTGTACATTGGACAGCTTCATTGAGATCGATAGCCCGGCCTAAACACAAGCCCATACCTGTTACACTAAGGAGTGAGGTTTTAGAGGCAGTTTCTTTTAAAAATTCTCGCCTGGTTAGCTCTTCAGCCATAAAAATCCTATTCTTTCACATTCCGTGAATTCGTCTGTTATTTTTAGTATATAGATTTAGGAATTAAATATCAAGGTAAAATCGCAACATATTGTATATCAGTTCGATTTAGCTGAAAACTGATGCTCTCTGCTTTCATGTAAAAAATTGAAACGCTTAAATATTTGTGATATGCAAATACAATCTACAACAGAATTGTTCGATCTTGGCGTTATGAAGTTGGCAAGTATCTGAACTTCAAAACGTCTGGCGAGATAGCCTTCAATGGGGTTATCTGGTTTTCTGTTTAGTATCCAAATTGTTGAAATATCAGAGATCACGGTAAATAGCAATTTTAGTACTTAACTATCTGAAATTATTACATCTGAATTTCTCAAGTAAACGTGTGCAATTGTGAGATTGTAAAAAACTAACTTATTGAAATAACGACAATAAAAAAATTATTTTCTTCTTGCATTCTCAAACGTTTCTGATATCATCGTTTTTATGGCGATGAAAACTGGAAAATATAAAGGCTTTCACATAATAAAAGAGCGGGACAAGCGGGGGAAAACTGTCCATATTGTTTTTCTGAAATACATTCCGGTTGTTCGCTTTGATTCCGGTAGTGTGAATGAGCGTAAACTGGCAGCAATTGATTTGGTTGAAAAAGGGGTTTGCACTCAAAAGGTTGCCGGTGATATTTGCGGGTTTCATCGTAACACGGTTTTCAAGCTTATACGCACTAAAAGAATATTGGGTGTAGAAGTAATTATTGAGGATAATAGAGGACTTAAGTCCCCTTATAAATATATTGGAAGAGTCCGTAGTTGTATAAAAAAGTTGTTGCGAAAGTATCCGGATTGGACAGATCAGGTCATTGCTGAGGAGGCAGCAAAAGACTTGAAAATAGAAATTTCGCGTAGCGCTGTAGCTCGGATTCGTACCGAAAAACAAGACAGGAAAAAAGATAGTGAACTGCCAACCAAGGCTGAACTCATAAACATGGCGATAGCTGCAGATGAGGTCGATAGGTGCAATTTTGATAATCGACAGATGGAACTCAATTTTAAATGGAATAAAGAAGTATCTGAAAAAATTGAGCAATGCTCCGAAGAAGCACCTCCTCAAGCAACGTTAAAATCCGACCAACGCCTGATTGAAAGATTGCAGCAGGGACAGCGTTTTAGTTTTTCAGGGGAACTGATGCATCATCTGTTTTTGCAAGAAATAGGATTTGATGCGCTCGGTGCTGTTTTTCCTGCAAATCCCGGAGCTGTTTACCAAAGCAGCGATATTTTATCTACGCTTTTTCATAGCATTAACCTAAATATCCCTTCTATTGAAGCGTTGAAATTGGTTAATCCAAGTGATTTAGGGATATGCATGGGAATGAACCAGTCGCCGGAAAAAGAAACCATAAGGGCTCACCTTACCAGTATGGCCGAACATTATCTGAGCTCTGAGCTTATTGATCAGTTTGCCAGGGTTCTTCTTAATCGGAACTTTATTGATCCGGAGGTTTTCTTTATTGATGGTCATTTTCTGCCTTATTATGGACTTAACGTCATTGCCAAAGGTTATTTTACAGTTAGACGTCTGGCCATGAGAGGCAATGAGCTTTACGCCATAACCGATCTTCAGGGAAGACCTTTGTTTTTTATAACAGAATCAAATGAGATTGATTTTCGACCAATCATATCCCGCAGCGCATCAAAGTTAATAGAATATGGAATTGATCGACCGATTCTGGTGTTTGATCGAGGCGGTTATGGCGTTCACTTTTTCAAAGAACTTGATAAGACTGCCGAATTTGTTACCTGGGCTAAGTATGTGGGTGAAAAGAGCCTTGCCGGCATTCCTGATTCAGCCTTTACCGTGGGAATGCGATTTACAGATCATAAGTACCTGATAGCGGAGCAAACTCGTACGGTAAAAGAGTCGGTTCAAACCGCAAAAAGGGAAGGCCGATTAGAGCCGACTTCCATTGAGTTACGAATGGTAGTCTTAGAAAACGTAGAGACCGGAAAACGAATAGCCATCTACACCAATATCAACAACAAAGACAAGCCGTTATCTGATATAGCTTATTACATGCTTAACCGCTGGGGAGACTCGGAGAATATTTTCAAAGAGATGATGGCACGGTTTAACCTTAATTACCATCCCGGCTATGACGTTAAAGAACTTGAAAACCAGCCTCTGGTTGATAATCCTGATATTACCTTAATCAAAAAAGCGATTCGCATTCTTCACAAGGAGATCAAGGAGTTAGAAAAAGAAATACTGTTGACCGAGGCCAAACAAAAACAACGCCCGGACAAAAGACGACTGCTCAAGATAGCGAATTGCAAGACGTCGATAGCCGAAAAAAAGACCGATATTATCGGTTTTGAAGATAAACTATCGGAACTTCCCGAAAAGGTATCCATTATGGATCTTCTTAAAGGCAAACCCATGAGTCGTTGTGATCTGGAAAAGAAAAAGCTTTATGACTTAATGCAGTTTATAGCATATAATTCTCGTGAGCGCTTAGTTGAGCTTTTTCGTGACTGCTATGATGATCATCGCGACGTTAAACCGGTGTTGGATATGATAACCAGCAGAGCAGGATATATTAAAATGTTTGGCGAAACCCTGATAGTTGTTTTGGATTGGATAGAGAACAAGAAGCACAGGAAAGCGGCAATACAGTTCTGCCGACTGTTAAATCAAAAAGGAATCAGGATGGCAGGCCGACTAAAGTTAAAGCTGGCTTTTTTTGTGTCAAAGTATCCCCTGCATGGTTCATCCGCAATGCACAATTTGACATGAGAAATTCGTCTATTTACCGTGATCTCTGATAATACTAAAATCAAAATTTTTATCGAGCAAAAAAGACGTCTAATCCACAAATAGATCGTTTTATACGACCAAACAGCCGTATAAAACGATTTCGTACGTAGATTAGCCGTACTATAAGACGACTATTCGGCAGACTACTATATGTTAGGAGAAATAATGTCAGAAAAGATAAAAACCGTATTCCTTGGTATTCTCGGTATTGTTTTCATAGGCATTTTTGGCTGGGGTTTTATTTCTTTGATAAAGTGGATTATTGAGGGATTATCGAAACTCAACCCAAATATGGCAGTGGCGATTGTCGCAGGCAGTGTAACAGTCACTGTATCGATTCTTTCAGTAATAATATCTCGCCATCTTGAAAGCCGTGCTCAAATCATTAAAGAACACCGAGAAAAGAAAATACCTGTTTATGAAGACCAGATAAAATTCTTGTTTAAGATTCTAATGGGTTCTAAGACAGGCAAAGCTCCTAATGAAAAAGAAATTATTGAGTTTATGTCAGATAATACTCAGAGAATTATGATTTGGGGATCAGACAGTGTTTTGGCGGAATTTGTGAAATTCAGACGTTTTTCTCTCATCGCGGACCAACTGAAAAATCCAATTGATTTCATGATTACATACGAAAATCTTATTAAAGAAATCAGAAAAGATTTAGGACACAAAAATAATGGCATTAAACGTGGCGATATTTTGGCGCTTTTTATTAATGATATAGATACCTATTTGAATAAAAGCTAACCTGTCAGTCTATTTGACCCGTGACTTTTGTTAAGTGTTTCATAAGGAAATATAATGAAAATTCCACATCCAATACAATATCAGGGCAGTAAGAGAAATTTAGCCACTGTTATTTTGAAATATTTCCCTAAAAAAATTGAAAGAGTAGTTGAACCTTTCGCAGGAACAGGAGCAATCAGTATTGCATGTGCATCTGCTGGAATTTCAAAAAAATATTGGCTAAATGATTATAACAAACCATTATCTCAACTTTTGGAAATGATTGTCAATAAAGCTGATGAATTATCTGATTTTTATGAAGAGTTATGGAATCAGCAACATTTTGACAGCATAGCACATTATTACAAAGTCAGGGAAGAATTTAATAAGACTAATAATCCAAAATTGTTTCTTTATCTTCTCTCCCGCTGTGTGAAAGGTTCTGTAAGATACAACAACGAAGGATATTTTAACCAAAGCCCTGACAAAAGAAGAAAAGGGGCAAGACCTCACAATATGAGAAAAAATATTTACGGAGTATCATTTCTTCTTAAAAACAAGGTTATAATTTCCAGCCTGGATTATAAGGAAATGATTCCCAATGTAAAAACTACGGATTTAGTATATATGGATCCGCCTTATCAGGGGGTATGCAGGGATAAGGATAACAGATATTATTCAAGTATTGATCACTGTGAATTTGTAATTTTTTTGTCAGAGTTAAATACAAAAAAAGTGCCATATCTTATCAGCTATGACGGTAAATGCGGTAATAAAAAATATGGAAATTATTTACCTGATAATTTAAGACTGAAAAGAATCGAATTAGAGGCAGGAAGATCATCACAAGCCACATTATTAGGTAAAAAAGATATTACATTTGAATCTCTTTATCTGTCAGAATCTTTATTGAAATTAATCAATATTAAGCCTGAAAATTATAAAAAGCAACATCATGAACAATTAATGTTTTTTGAGGAAAAATCCGCGTATGCCTGAATATCCGAAAAAATTTCTTAAGCTATGTCAGTCAGTTACTGCAAAGCGTCCTAAAACTGTGATTGACCATATTTTAAGCTATGGTCAAATTACAACGGAGGAGCTTAAAGATACATATGGTTATAATCATCCGCCAAGAGCTGTAAGGGATGTCAGAGAACATGGTATCCCAATTGAGACGTTTCGTGTAACCGGATCTGATGGCAGAAAAATTGCTGCCTATCGTTTCGGAGATCCCAGCAAGGCAAGATTTAACAAATTATCAGGCCGAACTGCTTTATCGAAAACAATCAGAGAATCTCTGATTCAAAAATACGGATGCAAATGTTTTATTTATCTGGAAGAAGTTAATAAGAGAGAACTTCAGATAGACCACAGAATACCCTTTGAAATAGGGGGAGATGGAACTTCAGATGAACTGAATCCAGATGATTTTATGCTGTTATCTGGTTCTGCAAACAGAGCCAAATCATGGTCTTGTGAGCATTGCGAAAACTGGATCAGTATAAAAAAGCGTAATACTTGTTTGGATTGTTACTGGGCATACCCAGAAGAGTATTCACATATAGCTATGCGTCAGTTGCGAAGAGTTGATTTGTTATGGCAGGGAGATGAGGTAGAACAATATGAATTTCTGAAAGAAAAAGCAATAGCTTATGAAAAAGATATGCCCGAATTTATTAAAGAAATAATCAATAATGAATTAAAAAGAAATAGCTAACCAGTCGGGCGGACGTTATGGTTTCGGGTTGTAGGTTCGTTCCATTGCGTTATAATTTTTCATTAGGAGTGCAGTTGAGCGGAGCGTCTCCTAACCATCTGCTTCACTTGACCGCAGAAGCCGTGCCGCTTTAGATTAATTATTGTTTTACGACAGTTCATCGCTTTTTTGATAGTTTTTCGGATAGCGTCTGCGGCAGGTGAGCAGTACGAACCCCGCAGTAAGATGCAAAGTTAGGCGCAATTAGGACGGCTTGGCTTGCGGGACGTTCCTTGCTTGCGGGACGTTCCTTGATATATTGGCTTGCGGGACGTTCCTTGATATAGCTTGCGGGACGGCTTGCCTAAAAGGTTTGAGAAAGATAAAAGCGTATATGAAAGGGGATGAGAGGATTTTAGGAAACAGCGATTTTGTTGAAACTGTATTAAAAGAATGCCTGGATGAGTTCGATCGAAGATATTTATTAAAATCCGGGGGATACGATTTTGATACAGTCGTTGACCGTGTTGCACAAGTGTTAGGAATGAATAGAGCTGAAGTATTATTTTCAGGCAGACAGCCCCATAAGGTCTATGCGAGAAGCTTATTATGTTTCTGGGCATCAAGTGAACTTGGCATGAGTATGGTACAATTGTCAAAACGCTTAAAAATATCTCAACCTACAGCAAGCCAATCGGCAACCCGCGGTGAAAAAGTTGCAAAAGAAAACAAATTAAAACTATTGAAAAATAAATAATCAACATATCAAGGAACGTCCCGCAAGTTATCAAGGAACGTCCCGCAAGTCAAATTAGGAATTGATTATAAAAATTTACCAATAAAGAAAAACCTGGCCTAAACAAAACTTGAAGGATGTCTGTAGTGACTGTAGCCATAACCTATTGAATATTGGTATATTTTTTTCAAAGTGCGAAAGTCGGGTTAAGTAGTAACGTTCTTGAGAGGGACAACACGGAATGTGAGGACAAGAATGAACTTGAATGCACAGGAAGTGCCTGCCATTCATGCGGATAACCGTGTCGAGTTTGGTTAGAAGCAAATTGGTGGGAGAATAAGTGGTTTCAATCACTTGGTCTTATGTTCCCCTGGATCTGATTCTGCCTGATCAGCCGAACCGCGCAGTACGGACCCGTATGCTGCGTGGTGTGGGAGGGGCGCTTAGTGATGGGCGTCCCTATCCCGATCGACATAACCTACTGCTTTTCATTTATATTTTTCAATAAAATTAATTTTAGCTCTTTAAGCATGGGCATAGGAAAGATTTAGGTTGGCTTCACTTTGTCTCTTGGGGTGTATTATAATATCTATATCTTGATCTAATGCACACAAAAAAGAAAACAGACGTTCCATTGAAAAACCGTCAAGTTTACCATTCCGAAGAGCAGATATTTTAGGTTGGCTAACTTTTAAGATAGTTCCAGCTTCTTTTTGTGTTAACTTTCTTTCCTCAATAATATCGTAAAGCATTGAAGCTATTTTAGCTTTTGCAAGTCGATCTTCTGGATTATCTAATCCTAAATCTTTGAAAACATTACCCGAACCTTTTTCAAATTTTATGTTATTCTTCATTTTTTTCCTCCTGGGCTAATATTTGTGCCTTATGAAGCCTTTTTCTAACAAGTTCGATATCTATCTTGGGAGTTTTGATACCTTTTTTTGATTTTTTCTTAAATGTATGGAGCACATAAATTTTGTTGCCCAATTTTACTGTATAAACAGCACGATAAGAATCTTTTTGATAGGAACTAACAATTTCAAAAATACCATTGAAACCTTTTAATGGCTTTGATTTATGATGCTTTTTACCTTCTTGTGCTCTATAGAGAGCATATCCAATTTCATCTTTTACCATTTCAGGAAATGTTTTTAAGTCTTCACAAGAAGAACCTATCCAAACAATCTCTTTTATTTCTTTTGTATTCATAGCAATACATATCCCATATTTGGGATAATTATGCAAGTCATATTTTTTTTATTAGCTATAATTGCTGAATGTCGAACCCAAGGCTAACCTGCCCAAAAAGCAACGATGACATGGTTTGCAGCACGTTTTACCAAAAAACATAGGCGGAAGGAAAAGCCGCCATGCTTTTTGGGTCAGAGTTTAGCCTATTGTTGTGTGCCGGGCAAAGCCCGGCTGCTAAATGGTGCTATCTGAAATAGTGACACATATTTCAGGTAAAGTCCAGACCCAGCCTGATGGAGGCGAAGGGTAGCCAATGGCAAGGGTGTTAGCCGCAAGGCGCATCTGAAGGAGGCTGGAGGCAAAAGCGTGGGTCGACGTACAGGT